>Ga0209401_1000129_pt1 | contig 49615 bp, 40 predicted proteins | sample M_140807_MF_Meta_FD_187318 | JGI IMG/M metagenome (GOLD analysis project Ga0209401, IMG submission 187318) | Freshwater microbial communities from Lake Montjoie, Canada to study carbon cycling - M_140807_MF_MetaG (SPAdes) (version 2) | ecosystem: Environmental > Aquatic > Freshwater > Lake...
CCTTAGTGACTGAGTTCTGCTTGGGGACCTTAGCAGGTGGTCTGGGTTGTTTCCCTTTTGACCGCGAAGCTTATCCCTCGCGGACTGACTCCCGGAGTAAACACAACGGTATTCGGAGTTTGGTTCGGCAAGGTACGCGGGAAGCGCCCTTATCCAATTCAGTCTCTCTACCCCCGCTGCGCAATGGTCCGAGGCTAGCCCTAAAGCTATTTCGGAGAGAACGAGCTATCTCTGCGCTTGATTAGACTTTCACTCCTCCCCACAAGTCATCCCCTCGGTTTTCAACCCAAGTGGGTTCGGTCCTCCACGCGGTTTGACCCGCGGTTCAACCTGCTCATGGGTAGTTCGTGCAGTTTCGCGTCTACCACCAGCGACATGTGTCGCCCTATTCAGACTCGGTTTCCCTGTGGCTACGGTCCTGAGGACCTTAACCGAGCCGCTGACGGTAACTCGCCGGATCATTATGCAAAAGGCACGCCGTCACGCATTGCGGTTACCCGCCATAGCGCTCCGACCGCTTGTAGGCACATGGTTTCAGGTTCACATTCCTCCCCTAGCAGGGGTTCTTCTCATCTTTCGATCGCTCTACTTGTTCACTATCGGTCGTCAGGGAGTATTTAGCCTTGCGGGATGGTCCCCGCCGATTCAGTCGAGATTCCACGTGGCTCGACCTACTCAGGGTACCCTCCAGAGACAATCAGCTTTCGCATACGGGCCTGTCACCCTCTGTGGACGACCTTTCCAGATCGTTCTGCTAACTGATTGTTTGGTAACTCCGGTAGAGGGCCCTACAACCCCGCAGTGGAAACCACCGCGGTTTGGGCTGTTTCCCTTTCGCTCGCCGCTACTGAGGAAATCGATTTTTCTTTCTGTTCCTGCGGATACTGAGATGTTTCAGTTCTCCGCGTTCGCCGCCGCAACCTATGGATTCAGTTACGGCTTGTTCGGGAATCCCGGGATCATCACCTGTTTGACGGTTACCCCAGGCTTATCGCAGTCTTCCGCGCCCTTCGCAGCCTCCTGACGCCTAGACATCCCCCATGCGCCCTTAGTAGCTTGACCACCCGAATCGAGTGCTCTCGAGGGCCGCACACCGGCGTTTTCACGCCGGCCTGTCGACCGTTGAGGCAATGTCTTCGAGTCGTTTCGCCAAGCCTCGAACCATCGCTGGCAAGCGCGCCAGCCCCGTTCGAGGCATCACGATTTTTCCAACTCTGGACCGCCGCTCTGCCGGTCAGCTCGCGTGCGAGTCGCCGCCAGAAAGACACCCAGAAGTTGAAAATCACTCTTGCTCTTGTTCACGACCATCGACAGACGCAGAACGCCGGCCAATGATCGTGAGCCTTGGGAGAACGCCTCCAGAGAACGTACCGAACTTACGCCCCGGGAACCCAGCGCCTGAGACGCTGGAAACATGGGAACGATCGCTCAATGCGAGCCCCTGGCGGCATTCTTTCAAGATGCCAATTACCACGACCGTATTGTCAAGGAACAACGCGAGCCGGCAGTGCCTCGAGGCACCGTCGGCTCGTGATCCTGTCCACTAAAAAGCGGCCCATCGAAGGGACGCCTTTCTTGGCGAAGCCATGGACAGAGGTTCATCCCGGAAAACCGGAGCGGGCCTCAACCCACGGCACGGATCACGCGAAAGACCGCCAAGCCCGAGCCGCTCGCCGCCGTATTCATGCGGCGGAAGCGAAATCGAAACATCGGCTGTCTGCCAGAAGGAAAATTAGCCGAACGACCAGGCAGCGTCAAGCACCCACAAAATACGTGCTGAAACAGCCTTTGGCCACGTCATTCAGCCCGGACACCTCCCTCCTTTACGCGGCGACGGCAGCCGGGGTTCTGTGCGGGCCAGCGCGGCCCCCTCTCCTCGGCCTGCGTCCACTCCCCCCTGATCGGCTGGGCGCTGATCTGCTACGCCCTCATCGCCTGATCCCTGATCGGCTCCCCCTGACCGGATGGCGGACCAAACCTGCCAGGCGGTATAAAGCCCGCGGAATAATCCTCCCTCCGCCTGTCGATAACCCCCGCTCTGCCTGCCCTGGAGTACAGACCGCCATGGCCCGCCCCACGCACGCCCTGCACCAGTCGGGCCAGAGCCTGTGGCTCGACAACATCACTCGTGGCATGCTCGACGACGGGACGCTCGCCCGTTACATCCACGACCTCTCCGTGACAGGCCTGACGAGCAACCCGACCATCTACAACGCGGCCGTCAAGAACAGCTCGTTCTACGACGAGGCCATCGCGACGAAAGTGTCGCGAGCCGCCGGCGGCGAAGGACTGTTCTTCGACCTGGCGATCGAGGACCTGACCCGGGCGGCTGATCTCTTCCGCCCGATCTACGACCGTTCCGGCGGTCTCGACGGCTGGGTGTCGCTCGAGGTCTCGCCGACGCTCGCCTACGACACGGCCAGCACACTGGCCGCCGCCCGCGACCTGCACGCCCGGGCAGGTCGGCCAAACCTGTTCATCAAGATCCCCGGCACCGCCGAGGGGCTGCCCGCCATCGAGGAGGCCATCTTCGCCGGAGTGCCGGTCAACGTGACGCTCCTGTTCACCCGTGAGCATTACCTCGCCGCCGCGGAAGCGTATCTGCGCGGCGTCGAGCGGCGGATCGAGGCGGGCCTGTCGCCGCGGGTCTGCTCGGTGGCGTCGCTGTTCATCAGCCGCTGGGACGGGGCAACGGCCGCCACGCTGCCGCCCGCCCTGGCGAACACCCTCGGAATCGCCGTGGGCCAGCAGTGCTACCGGGCCTATCGCGAATTGCTCGCGTCGGACCGGTTCCAGCGGATCGCCAACTTCGGAGGCCTCCCGCAGCGGCTGCTCTACGCGAGCACGGGCACGAAAGACCCCAAGCTGTCCGACTGCCTCTACGTCGCCGCGCTCGCCTCGCCGAACACGGTCAACACGATGCCCGAGCAGACGCTCCTCGCCTTCGCGGACCACGGCGTTCCCGGCCCCTCCGTGTCGCCCGGTGGCGGCACCGCCGAGCAGACGCTGGCCGCGATCAGCCGGGCCGGCGTCGACCTGGCGGCGCTGGGTGCGAAGCTGCAAAAAGACGGCGCCGCCGCGTTCGTGAAGAGCTGGCAGGAACTGCTCGAGGTGATCGACCGGAAGTCGCAGGCGGTCGCCGCCGCGGGGACGGGCGGCCGATGAGCAGCCCCGCCCCCAGCCGCACGACGCTTCCCGAGTGGCGGGCGGTGGCGGCCCACGCCACGGCCCACGAGCGGACCCACCTCCGCGACCTCTTCGCCGCCGACCCGGGTCGTGCCGAACGGTTCACGCTCGATGCCTGCGGCCTGCACGCCGACTACTCGAAGCAACGAATCACCGTCGAGACGCTCGACCTCCTGGTGCGGCTGGCCGAGTCCTGCGGCCTGCGGCGGCGGATCGACGCGATGTTCGCGGGCGAGAAGATCAACTCCACCGAGCGCCGGGCGGTGCTGCACGTCGCCCTGCGGGCCCCGAGGTCCGCCACGATCCGCGTCGACGGCCGCGACGTCGTGCCCGACGTGCACGAGGTGCTCGGCCGCATGGCCGCGTTCTGCCGCCAGATCCGCGACAGCTCGTGGAAGGGGCACACCGGCCGGCCAATCCGGGCCGTGGTCAACGTGGGGATCGGCGGCTCGGACCTCGGGCCGGTGATGGCCTACGAGGCCCTGCGGCACGTCGCCCACCGCGACATCGCCTTCCGCTTCGTGTCCAACGTCGACGGCACCGACTTCGCCGAGGCGACCCGCGATCTCGATCCCGCCGAGACGCTCTTCATCATCTCCTCGAAGACGTTCACGACGCAGGAGACGATGACCAACGCCCGCACCGCGCGGGAGTGGGCGCTTGAGTCCCTCCGCGACCCGGCCGCGGTCGCGCGGCACTTCGTGGCTGTCTCGACCAACGCCGCCGAGGTGGCCGCTTTCGGCATCGACACCGCCAATATGTTCGGCTTCTGGGACTGGGTCGGCGGCCGCTACTCGATGGATGCCGCCATCGGACTGTCCACGATGCTGGCGATCGGCCCCGAGCTGTTCGCCGAGATGCTGGCCGGCTTCCACGCGGTCGACGAGCACTTCCGCACCGCCCCGTTCGACCGCAATCTGCCGGTGCTGCACGGGCTGCTCACGGTGTGGAACTGCACCTTTCTCGGGGCCCATACCGTCGCCGTCCTGCCGTACGACCAGTACCTGAAGCGGTTTCCGGCCTACCTGCAGCAGCTCACGATGGAGTCGAACGGCAAGCGGGTCACGCTCGACGGCCGGACCATCGACGACTACCAGACCTGCCCGATCTTCTGGGGTGAGCCGGGCACCAACGGCCAGCATTCCTTCTATCAGATGATCCACCAGGGCACGCGGCTGATCCCCTGCGACTTCATCGGCTTCGCGCGATCCGACAACCCGCTCGGCCGGCACCATGATCTCCGGCACCATGACCTGCTGATGTCGAACGTCTTCGCACAGGCCGAGGCGCTCGCCTTCGGCAAGACGGCCGACGAAGTGCGGGCGGAGGGCGTCGCGGAGGAACTCGTCCCGCACAAGACGTTCCCGGGAAACAGGCCGAGCACCACCCTCCTCGCCGAGCGGCTCACGCCGCGGGTGCTCGGCAGCCTGGTGGCCCTCTACGAGCACAGCGTGCTGACGCAGGGCGTGATCTGGGGCGACAATCCGTTCGACCAGTGGGGCGTGGAGCTCGGCAAGGTGCTCGCCAACCGGATCGTGCCGGAACTCGAGTCGGCGACCGAGCCGGCCCTCGGCCACGACAGCTCCACCAACGCGCTGATCCGCTGGTATCGGCGGGCCCGCGACTGAACCGTCGGCGTGGCGCCGCCGTGTCTCGAGGCCGTCAGGCGGTGACCACGGCCACCGCCCTGCCCCCGTGGGACTTGCATTCGTCCCGCCAGCCGACATTGAGCCGGTGGATGGCCGCGTGCAGCCTGCTCTTCACGGTTCCCAGGGGAATGCCGAGGGCGTCGGCCACCTCGCGGTACTTCAGCCCGCGCTGATACACGAGTTCCAGCACCGACTGCATCGGCTCGGGCAGGCCGGCGACGGCCAGCCTCGTCCAGGCCTGGGCCTCCTGCTCCTCCAGCCGGGCATCGCACACGGGGTCGTCCCCGGACAGCGTGTCGACGAACGCTGCGTCCCCATCGTCGGCCCCGCCGCCGATGCGGCGATCGAGGCTCGCCATGCGGTGCCGCCGGTCCCGTCTCTGCGCGTCGATCGCCTGGTTCGTGGCGATCGCATAGAGCCAGGGGCGAAACCTACGGCCCTCCTCGAACAGATCCCGCTTCAGGTGCACCTGCAGGAACGTCGCCTGGAAGACGTCCTCCGCCATCTCAGCGCTCCCCAGCGAGCGGCGGAGATAGTGGAACAGTTCCCCCTCGTACCGGTGCACGATCACCTCGAAGGCCGACGCATCGCCTTCACCGCGAAACCTGCAAAAGAGATCCTCGTCGCTGATGGCCTCGGCTCCGGGGCCTGGGGCGTGAGTGGCATGTGGCATGGTGATACCTCCTCGGCCCCCTCTCCCCCGGACACGAAGCGATGGATGAAAAACGGGGGGAACCGGAGACCGCGGGGAATGCAGTGAAGCAAACGCCGCGCCAAAACCGGCTCGACCGACAAAATCGGACCATACGTCCATTTCGCCGGCAATCGTCGGACAGTTTTGCGGATCATTCCGCCGTGGCAGAGCGATCCACCGGCTTTGCACCGCCGCTTTTTGCAACGCCAGGGCCGCAAACTGCGCCCGCCGGGAGAACAGGCCGCCCCCCGAGACTCGTCGGGACGGAGCCGCTCCAGCGGCGGGATGAGCTTCGGGCCTGGGACATGCCGGCCAATGGCCATGGCGACGGCGTGCCGATGACTCCAAGACCCCCGCTGGAACATCCGCTGGCCGGGGGCGCCGCAGCAGCACGAACTGTGGCGGCCCCCGCAGGCTCAGGCTACAACAGGAACCTGGGGAAAGGTTTAGTCATTCGCCCGTTTGAGGGGCGTTCACAGGAACCATCCGATGCGACGACGTGACAAACGCGGTCTGGGTCTCGCGGTCGAGGGGCTCGAGCGGCGCGACTGCCCCGCGGGAATCTCGATCGGCGACGTCTCGATCGACGAGGGGACCAGCGCATCCGGCATGGCGCGACTCACGGTGACGCTCTCGGAGCGGGCGTCGTCCACGGTGACGGTCGATTGGTCGACCGTCGACGGCACGGCGACCGTCGCCGACAAGGACTACCGGGCGGCGTCCGGCACGCTCGTCTTCACCCCCGGACAGAAGTCGAAGACGATCGCGGTCACCGTCTGGGCCGATGCGAACGCCGAGTCCGACGAGACGTTCGGCGTGCAGCTTTCCAATCCCGTCAACGCGACGCTGCAACGCGACACGGGAACCGTCACGATCCGCACCGATGACGTGGCCGCATTCGTGCCCCCCACCGTGTCGGTGGCGGCGCCCGCGTCCCTGCCGGAACGGAACGTCGGCCGCAGTGAGGCCACGTTCGTCGTCAGCCTGTCGGCGGCGGTCGACGTGCCGGTGTCCGTCGAGTACGCCACCGCGGACGGCTCGGCGAAGGCCGACGATGGCGACTACGTCAGGACGTCGGGCCGGGTGACGTTCGCCCCGGGCGAGACGACGAAAAACGTGACCGTCGGCGTGCTTGGCGACGCCAGGATCGAGCAGGACGAGACCTTCCAGCTCGTGCTCTCGGGCCCCGTCCGGGCGACGCTCGGCACCACCACCGCGACAGCCACGATCCTCAACGACGACGTGCGGCCTGTCGCCCCCCCGATGGTGACGGTCGTGGCGGCAGCTCCCGGCTCTGCGGTCGAGGGCAACTCCGGAGAATCAGCCGTAACCTTCGAGGTGCGGCTTTCCTCGGCGGCCGCGGCGCCTGTCACCGTGACCTACGCGACGGCGGACGGTACCGCCCGCGTGTCCGACAACGACTACCGCAGCCAGAAGGGGACGATCATTTTCGCCCCCGGCGAGACGGCGAAGCAGGTGTCGGTGACCGTGATCGGCGACACGAAGCCGGAGTCGGATGAGACGTTCTCGTTGGGCATCGTTTCGGCGACGGGTGCGTCGGTGGATCGCGGTTCCAAGGCCGTCGCCTTCACGATCCTCGACGACGACACCCCTCCAGCCATCAGCGTCAACAACGTGACGCTAACAGAGGGCGATTCCGGCTCTGCCCCAATCACCTTCACGATCACGCTGAACAAGGCCTGGTCGCAGGAGATCACTGTGGCATACGCCACCCGCGACGGCTCGGCGACGGTGGCCGACTCCGACTACGTGGCCGTCACCGGCACACTGACGTTCGCCGCAGGGGAAACCTCGAAGACCGTCTCCGTCAACATCACGGGCGATACAAAGGCCGAGGCCAACGAGACCTTTTCCCTGATTCTCTCATCGCCCACACATGCGACGCTCGCGCGGGGCGCGGGCACCGCACAGATCATCAACGACGACAGCGGTGAAGTGCCGGGCTTCCAGATCACGGTCGACTATCTGGGCACCGTGCGGCAGAGCATCCGGGACGCCTGCGACTGGGCTGCACAGCGATGGTCGCAGGTGATCGTCGGCGACCTGCCGGGTGTGCAAGACCCAGATTCGAGTGCCTTCATCGACGACCTGCGGATCACCGTGCAGGAAGGCCTGCTCGGCGGCGCAACCAACGGCCCCGATGGCACTCTTGCCAACGCCGGGCCGGTCGAATTCCGTTCCGGATCGACCGGTCTACCATGGGACGCCGTAGCCGGTATCGACCCGTTCGACGCCTCCGACCCGCAGTTGCGGAACATCGTGCTGCATGAATTCGGCCACGCGCTTGGATTCGGGATCTCGGGGGGTGGAGTCACTTTCTACAGCCAGTTCGTCGTCGGCAGCGGGTTCACCGGGCCGAATGCGGTGCGGGAGTACCGCTCGCTCTTCGGGAACTCGGCGACGTCGGTACCCCTGGAGACGGGCGGAGGCGGAGGTACCGCCGGCGCTCACTGGTCCGACAGCGTGTTCAAGACGGAGCTGATGACCGGATACAGCGAGGCGCCGGGCGTGCCCATGCCCCTCAGTCGGCTCACTGTGGCCGCGATGCAGGACATGGGCTACACGGTGAATTACGCCGCCGCCGACGCCTTCAGCCGTCCATCGCAGACCGCTGGAAACGCAGCTGCGTCTTCGGCCTCTGGATCGTCCACGACAAACCCGCTCCAACGGCCCGCGCGAGGCGGCTCGCCCCTCACGTCCCCGCTCCCGCTGCCCACGGCGGCGGCGAAATCCGCGGCCGCGCCTGCCGAATCCCGGGCTTCGGGATTCTTCGCGAGTCTCGGCTCAGTGGCCCGCTCCACGCAGGGATCGCGTGCTGCCGCCGGGATGACACGGCTTGACCAAAGGACATTCGCCCGACTTGCGTGAGTTTCGCGAATCCGACGGCCACGGCGCCCCGAGGATGTCGGCGTGAACACGGTCTGCGTCTACTGCGGCTCGAGCCCGGGCAGCGATCCCGCCTATGCCGACTCCGCCCGCGCCGTCGGCCGGCTCCTGGCGGAATCGGGCCGCACGCTCGTCTACGGCGGTGGCCACGTCGGGCTCATGGGCGCCGTGGCCGACGCCGCCCTCGCGGCCGGCGGTCGCGTGATCGGCGTCATCCCCCGGTCGCTCGAGGAGAAGGAGCTGGCCCACCACGGGCTCACCGAACTGCGGGTCGTGGGCTCGATGCACGAGCGGAAGGCGATCATGGCGGCTCTGGCCGACGCGTTCCTCGCCCTGCCCGGCGGCCTCGGCACGCTCGAGGAGCTGTTCGAGACCTGGACCTGGGGCCAGCTCGGCCTGCATGCCAAGCCCTGCGGTCTCCTCAACGTCGCGGGCTTTTTCGACCCGCTGCTCGCCTTCGTCGACCACATGGTAGAAGAACGGTTCGTCGGCTCCGACCACCGGGCGATGCTGTTCGTGGGAACCGATCCCGGGAGCCTGCTCCACCGCATGGAAGCGGATCGCCCCCCACCTCGGCCGCAATGGCTTCACGACGACGAGACCTGAAGGCACATGCCAGTTGAATCAGAACCACGGGCGAACCTGCCGCCGACGGATCCAGTCGGGGGCAACGCTCCCCGCTACTGGTTCCCTGCCAAGACCTACGGCTGGGGCTGGGGGCCGCCCGCGACCTGGGAGGGCTGGCTCGTGCTGGCGGTGTTTGTCGCCACGGTGGCGGCCATCAGCTTCCTGGTGCCGCCCGGCCGCAACATGGCCGCCTTCCAGGCCTGCATCTGGACGGCTGCCGGCGTGCTGATCGCGATCTGCTGGCTGACGGGCGAGCCGCCGCGCTGGCGCTGGGGCAAGTGACCGGGCTGCGGCTCTTCGACTGCCACCTCAGGTGCCGACTCCGGTGCCAACGAGCCCGCCCCGAGGGCACTGACCGCCGGGTCGACGCGTTGCCAAGACAGATTTTCACGACATGGGGCAGATGACCCCGCACCAGAGCACGGGCAAGAACTTCGTCTTGTTCCTCTGTCCTGGGCCCCGCGAATGAGATACCGACGCATGGTGTGGAGCATCCTTTCGATCGCGGCGTGCGTCTACGTCGGCCTGTGCCTCATATTTTTCTTCTTTCAGCGGTCGTTCATCTACATGCCGACGCCGGCGACCCCCGCCCACGCCGCGGCGGTCGAGCTCGAGGTGCCGGGCGCGACGCTACAGGTGTCGTGCCGGACTCTGGAGGGCACGAAGGCGCTCGTCTACTTCGGCGGCAATGCCGAGGACGTCGCCTTCACGCTGCCGGAACTGGCGGCCGTGTTTCCCGACCGGGCGATCTATTGCCTGCACTACCGGGGCTACAGTGGGAGCACGGGCCACCCGGCCGAAGCGGCGATGCGACACGACGCCCGGGCATTCTTTGAGATGGTGCGCGGCCGCCACCCCGACGTGATGGCCGTCGGTCGCAGCCTGGGAAGCAGCCTGGCGATCCAACTGGCTGCCGAAGAGCAGGTCTCGAGGCTCGTGCTCATCGCGCCGTTCGAGAGCATTCTCACGATTGCCCAGCGGACCGCCCCGTTTCTGCCGATGCGACTGCTTCTCTGCGACCCTTGGCAGTCGTGGCGGTATGCACCCCGTGTCACCTGCCCGACGCTGATCCTCGCGGCGTCGCACGATGAGATCGTGCCGATGGGGGACACCAGGAAACTCCTCGACGCCTTTCCCCCCGGCGTGGCGACACTGCGGGTGATCGACGGCACCGATCACAACTCGGTGTCCGGCCCCGAGGAGTTCTGGCAGGCGCTCGTGGCAGGGCGTTGACCCGTGCGCTCGCTTCCGTGCTGGCACGCCGGTCTCCGCGTGATTGGATCCAGAGTGACCATATGTGCGGCGGCCCGGCCATAACTCTCCGGCCGTACCTGCATGGAGAACTCGAGGGCGACCTTCGGACTGTGCACTATCCATCGGCAGAAGTCCTGCCATCGGCAGAAGTCTTGGATCGGGCCGCCGCGATCACCGGGGACAAGATGTCCGCTCCGCTCGGTCGACGCTTGCGGGAGTGCCACTGTGCGACCTAGACTTCACGCGACGTCACGGTCGACATTGAGTTACCACGAATGACGCCGGCGTCGTACCACGCGAGTGTTTGGATTGACACTTCGTCCTACCCTTCGCTTGACTGCGCAAGGGAGAGAGGCAAGGGGGCTGGTACTGTCCGCAATACGCGACTCTCCAACACGAAGCTGAACCGTTATGCACGATAAAAATAGTGGTTCTGTGGCACCTCGCCTACGGAACACGCTTGTTCAGATTCTTGACAGACCCGGAGGAAGATTTGTTTTAGGACTGGTCGGATCGAGTGTATTTCGATCGATTTCAAACGCACGAGACGCGGCGATTTTCTGGGACGGCTCATGGTTTTCGCGCGAAGATGGCATATACGTTTCTGATAGCATGGATTTCGCATACAGCAGGAGCAGATTTCGCGAGCGGAGGTCTGCTGTCAATCAAAGACTCGAAAATGCGAAAGATTATTGGTTCTACAAGTACACTCCCAAGGACGGGGACGTCGTCGTGGATGTGGGCGCAGGAAGCGGATCCGAAATCGGTGTGTTCTCCACTGCGGTTGGTAACTCGGGTAAAGTTCTCGCAATCGAAGCCCACCCAAGCACGTTTGAACGACTCGAAAAGACGTGTCTGCTCAATGCCTATTCGAACGTCACGTGCCTGCATGGTGCGATAGCGGACAAAGCTGGCACAGTCGTCATCGACGACAACCCAAACGACGAGCTCAATGCCATATCGAGCAATTCAATCGGATCTGCTGCACATCCCGGACACCGCATACCTGCGTTGACGCTCGACGAGGCTTGTTCGAGCAACGGCATCAGCACGATCGACTATTTGAAAATGAACATTGAAGGAGCTGAGCAGCTCGCACTTCAAGGCATGCGCAAAGTCATACAAAGCACATCGTTTGTGACAATTGCGTGTCATGATTTTCTCGCAGATAGCACGAGCAATGAATTTTACAGGACGCGGGAGCTCGTCGTAGAGTTTCTTCGTGAGAACCACTTTACTGTGTGCCTGCGACTCGACGACCCACGGCCGTATGTACGTGACCACGTTCATGCTTGGAGAACCTGATGGGCTCGGCGGCTCCGTGCGAGGGCCACATCCAGCGTGACGAGCCCCGGCTGCCGCTGCTACCGGCCCGTTCCGCTCGGCCGACGGTTGCCAACGTGCCACTGGCCGACTAGCCTTCGCCCGTATGAAAGTCGTCAGCTTTTGTCTCTATGGAACCGCCGATCACTACCGGGCGGGCGCCGTCCGCAATGCCGAGCTGTGCCGGACGTTTTACCCGGGCTGGGAGGTGTGGTTCTACGTCTCGGCCACCATCCCGCCGGCCGTCAACGACCAGCTGCGCGAACGTGGCGCCCGGGTCATCGTGGTGCCGGAGGCTCCGGACAACGCCTTCTTCATGACCTACCGGTATCTGCCCTGCGCGGATCCCGCGGTGGAGATCGCCATCTTCCGCGACACGGACTCCCGGGTCGAAGGCAGGGAAGCCGCCGCCGTCGCCGCGTGGCTGGAGTCGGGCAAGAGCCTGCACATCATGCGGGACCATCCCTGGCATCCGCCCCGTCCCGACCAGTACATGATTCTCGGCGGCATGTGGGGCGTTCGGTGCGCGATGCTGCGCGATTTCGTCGGGCTGGCCGAGCGGTGCGCGGCGGATGTGGAATACGGATCCGACCAGCGGCTGCTGACGCGCCATGTGTATCCCCGGTTTGCAGCCAACGGCGACCTCTGCGTCCATGACGATCTCTTCGACCGGAAGCCGTTCCCGACGGGGAGAACGTGGATTTCCATCGACGGGGAGAGCCTGCCGCTTTTCGTTGGATGCCAGTTCGGGTCGGACGATCGCCTCCTCCATGTGGAGCATCTCCGGGTGCTCCGGGACCATCTCGCGCGGGAGCAGGCGGTGACACCGCCGGAGGACGCGAGGCAGCTTGCCTCGCCGCAGTTGCCCCTGCCGGCGGATCTGCCGCCCCAAGGGCTCATTGCCTTCCTTCGTTCCCGGTTTCAGAGCGGCTGGCGCGCGTGGTTCCCGTGACACGGGCTCCGGCTCGTGCGTTTCCTGCGGCTGCGGCTCCGCACCCGCACCGGGCTGTTCAGCTGGAACGCAAACCCCCTCACCAAACCCCTCACTGAGAACCTGGCGTCATTCATAGGGCCAGGCGACCACCCGCCGACCGGCGCGGCTGAAAAAAAACACCCCGCGAAGGCCGCTGTTGTCGGCACTTCGCAGGGGACTTCGAAGCAGAGGCTCCGGTCGGAGTCGAACCGACGACGGCGGATTTGCGATGCGGTGGCTGAGCCTGTTTCGCCCTGGAATGGCAGCGATTCCCGAGCAGTGCCCACGAAAGTTCCCGAGGATCGCCATCCAGCAAGCAACGTATGTCACGCTGTTTCGTAGAAATACACGCCCACCAATAGGGACGGCCGCCAACACTCGGCCGCCCGGAGGTTTTCCGCCTCCGAGCCTAGGCGGTAAACTACGCTTGCTGGCTCCCCGTCCATCTCAGGAGAATACGTGTGGCCGTTCGCATCGATTCATTGGGCATCGATCGCCTGAGCGTGCGTGATCGTCTCGATCTCATCGAGCAGATCTGGGATAGCCTGCCGGAACAGGTCGACCCCCGGGACATTCCTGATTGGCATGTTGCGGAACTCGCTACTCGCCGCGCTCGTGCGGCAGAATCCCCCGGCGTTGGCACGCCGTGGCGGGAGGTGCTGGAGCGGCTTGAAGGTGGCTCGTGAGTCTGCCGGTCATCCTGCGGCACGAAGCAGAGGTCGATATCCAGGAGGCCCGCGACCAGCTCGAGGCCATTCGCGTTGGCCTCGGAAATCAGGTCCTTGCCCGTGTTCGGGAAGTGCTTGCCCGCATCGAGAAGACGCCGGAGTTGCATGGCAAGGTTTGGGAAGATGTGCGCGCCGCAAGGCTGAAGCAGTTTCGATATATCGTCTACTTCATCGTGCTCGCAGATCGTGTAGAGGTGCTTGCTGTCCTCCACAGCGCTCGGGATCCTTTTTCCTGGCAATCTCGGGGATAAACTCCAAGGGCATGGCGAACCAGGCGTTGGAGCAGGCTCGCCATCGCGTCCTATCGGTATGGCGAGCCGCTGAGTCGCGAGCGACTGACCGCGGCCGATCCCTTGCAGCCGATCCGCCCGCCCCGAGCGTGGCAAAAAACAAAAAACCCCCGCGAAGGCCGCTGTTGTCGGCACTTCGCAGGGGACTTCGAAGCAGAGGCTCCGGTCGGAGTCCAACCGACGATGGCGGATTTGCGATGCGGTGGCTGAGCCTGTTTCGCCCTGGAATGGCAGCGATTCCCGAGCAGTGACCACTACAGCGACCACTACCGCAGCAGCCGACCCTGCCCTCGCTGCTGTGGTCGAGGCATGGTCGAGCCTGCCTCCTGCGGTCCGGGCCGGTATCCTCGCAATGGTGCAGGCGAGCCGCTGAGCGAAGGAGTGGCACCCCGGCATTGCTGCGGGCCGCCCATCCCGACCCGGCCGCGGAATGGATGCCCGATTCGTCCCCGCCCCGTGTCGATTCGTCATTTTTTCTCCTCCGGCCGCTTGCAAACGGGGGGTGGGGGAGATACTGTCCCAAAATGCTTGGAATTGAGCCGCAAAAGGAAGATCTCATGACTGGACTCAAGCACGTAAGTTCACTCATCCTTGCTGCCTTGATGATCGTCGCGAGTGCGTACTCGGAAGCAGCGACCATCCGCTACGACGTCACGAACGCCACCTCGGTGCAAAACGGCTACTCGCTGAGCGGCTATATCGAAGTTCCCGGCACGGGAACCATCTCCGATTACAGTCTCTTAAGCTTTAACTTGACCGCCACCAAGGCGGACAACCCCACACTGACATTTGTCTCGGGAAATGGTGGGGTTTTTGGATCTAGCCTGATCGCCACCGACTCTGCTCTCTATGTACCTGACGGAAGCACGCTCCAGATCGCTGAGACGCGAAGATACATCGACTGGGCTAATAATTACCTCGGAAACAGCTTTTACCGCGGGGGGCCAGGTTTTGAGTTGAACACCGCCTGGGATTCAGGTTCGTACCCCAACATCGGCGTCAATGGCTGGCAAATCGGCTCTGTACAGGCGGCGGTCCCCGAGATTGACCCGAATAGCCTTGGCAGCGTACTGGCACTCGTGCTTGGGTCGCTGGGGTTGCTTGAGCGTCGGCGGCTGAAAGCGGCCTGAGAGACAACGCCTCAAACGGTCAGAGATTCACAACCGGGCTGGGCATCGCAAGGTGCCCGGCCCGTTGTCTTTTAACGCCCGCGCCGCATCATCGTGATAGTGCAGGCGAGCCGCTGAGGCGACCGGATGGCGGGCTGCCTTCCGGGCGTCCATCGAGCAAAAACGGACAGTGCTGCCCCGCGTGCGTTCCCGCGAGTTTTGCATGGGGGGGAGGGCATGCACCCCTGAGTCCGAGCCGGAAAATCAATCGTGGAAACACGCCGTTCCGGTCAACGTACGAATGGCTGAAATTGATGCCCCCCACCGCATAGCCCCTCTCTGCGGGCGATTCCAATCGCGTAAACGGTTAGCCATGCTGCGTGCATGCGTCCGCGAAATTCATGGCGTTTTTCCTCGCCATCGGACCCCACGCCCCATCCGCCCGAAAGCCTGCAGGGTTGTCGAAAACGCCGAGCCGGGGGGTGGGGGCAACCGGAAAGGTGCCGCCTCACTCCTGACCCCACGCCCGCTGCACGCGAATCTTTGGGGAGTTTTAGAGAACTCCGCGACCCCGACCGCCAGTGCCCCGGGTCCTAGGAAACGCTGCTGCCGCCCCCGAGTTCCGCGACCAGCCAGAGAAAAATATGTCGTGAACGGTGGTGGTCTGGCGGCGGTGCGGAAAGAAAGTCGGTTTGTTTTTGGGCCTGCTCGTGCTGGGGTGGACGGCTACCCCGATGAGGAAGGACCCTGCCGTCGCCGTGCGGTGCCTGCCGTTTCGCCGCGAAAAACTGCCGCCAGACCCAGGTTTTGCATCGGCTGAGGTGGTGAATTAACCTCTTCCCGCCGCGGCAGCCATGTCGTGCACGAACCCTGCGGGACGTCGCGGGATGAAACGAATCCCTTCAACACTTCCCCAGCCCACCCCAGGAGCGTTCCGATGAATCGTCGTTCGATCCTCTCGTCTTTGAGTTCGATGTGTCTTGCCGTGCTGGCCTGGCCGAGGAATGCGGAGGCAGAGTTCGGCGCCGCCAAAAGTGTAAAAAAAACCAATACGATAAAAGTGAAGAATGCTCTCGTCGTCGACGGTAATCTCGTGCCGGGACAGTACCCGCTCAACGTCTCTGCGTATTCTTCAGACGCCAAAACCTTAGGGAGTGGCGTAGTCGGCGTATATGAAACGACGACAGAGAAGAGCGTGCTTGCAACTGTGATCTATGCAGCGCTTGTCTCTGATGCGAGTAAGAAGAACGCGCTCACTGTTGATCAATCGAAAGGTAGTACGCTCTACTATCTTGCGTACGCTGATGGCCCCGCTGCCAAGCCCACGATCATGCTGTCCCCGAAGACGTTCTAAATGACGCGGGCGATCGCTTCGCCACGCACCGACGAACAACTCACGGGCGGAACGTTGAGGCGCGAGGCTTCGACGTTCCGCCCGGTTGTTTTAGTGGGCGGCGGGTCCTATCCGCCGAGTTCTACAGCAGACCCCGCAGCGACCTCGCCACGAATAGCGTGTCGTTTAGCCACCTGAGCCCGGGCGTTACACTCGCCCGCTCGGGGCGGCAGCCGATTGCAAGCGGCTGCTCTCGCGGCTCGGGTGCAGCTGTGGCTTCCAGCCTTTCGCTGCCCTACGGGAAGGCTCAGGAGGGCTCAGGTTGGCACTCCAGGGCATCTGTGCGGGCTGCCGACCACCCGCCGACCGGCACGGCCGAACAACAAAAAACCCCTACGAAGGCCGCTGTTGTCGGCACATCGCAGGGGTTTCAGAAGCAGAGGCTCCGGTCGGAGTCGAACCGACGATGGCGGATTTGCAATCCGCTGCCTTAGCCACTTGGCTACGGAGCCGAACGTTTCAGACGATCCCAGCACTCCGAGAACCCACTCCCAGAACCGCCGCACGGCAGTTCACGCTACGGGAGGCTGGGGCATTTGGTCAAGCTTTGCGTGTGGCGTGGACAGGGCCGGTCCAACCGCGAAATGCGCTTGTTCCGATCCTGCGTAGGAAATCGGCCAGGCAGGACCCGTTCCTTAAGTTCGTTCGCCAAGCCGCGGCCGGCGCGTGCCGGCGTGGCCGCCAGCCCTCCCGTGGACCCCGCCGTTCCACGGCCTTGGCCGCCCACGTTTGGCCCATCCCCCCCCGGTCTATATAGTCACCGCCGTTCCCGCCGTCCGCACCATCCAGCGTCATCCGCCACGGACCGGCAGACACGTTCTCAGCACAGCGTTCTCAGCACAAGGAGTTTTTCGCCATGGGCACTCAGGCATCGTGCGACATCGGGCTGATCGGACTGGCCGTCATGGGCGAGAACCTCGCGCTCAACATCGCCAGCCGCGGCGTGCCGATCGCCGTCTACAACCGCACCGCGAGCGTCACCGACGCCTTCACGGCCGGCCGCGGGAAGCAGCCCCATGTGGTCGGCTGCCACACGCTCGAAGAGCTCGTCGCGGCCCTGAAGCCGCCGCGCAAGATCATGATGATGGTCAAGGCCGGCCCCGCTGTCGACGACCTTATCAAGACGCTCACCCCCCTGCTCTCCAAGGGTGACGTGATCATCGACGGCGGCAACACGCTCCCCTCCGACACCGACCGCCGCACCAGGGAGGTGGAGGCCTCCGGGCTGCTCTACATAGGCACCGGCGTGTCCGGCGGCGAGGAGGGCGCGCTCAAGGGCCCGAGCCTGATGCCCGGCGGCTCGGCCGCCGCCTGGCCGCTCATCAAGCCGATCTTCCAGGCGATCGCCGCCAAGGTCGGCCCCAAGGGCGACATCCCGTGCTGCGACTGGGTCGGCCCCCGCGGCGCAGGCAACTACGTGAAGATGGTGCACAACGGCATCGAATACGGCGACATGCAGCTGATCTGCGAGGCCTATTGGCTCTTGAAGCAGGGCGCCGGGCTCACCAACGAGCAGCTGGCGCAGGTGTTTGCCGACTGGAATCGCGGTGAGCTCGACAGCTATCTGATCGAGATCACCCGCGACATCTTCACCGCCAAGGATCCCGACACCGGCGACTTCCTGGTCGACCGGATCCTCGACGCGGCCGGCGCCAAGGGCACCGGCAAGTGGATGAGCCAGCTCGCCCTCGACCTCGGCGTGCCCAGCACGCTCGTCACCGAGGCGGTCTACGCCCGCAGCCTCTCCGCCATGAAGGAGGAGCGCGGCCGCGCCAGCCGCGTCCTCAAGGGCCCCGACATGCCATGCCACGGCGACCCGAAGCAATTCGTCGAGGAGGTCCGCCAGGCGCTCTACGCCTCCAAGATCGCGAGCTACGCCCAGGGCTTCGCGCAGCTGGCGGCCGCCGCCAAGGAGCAGGACTGGAAGCTCGACTACCGCTCGATCGCGATGCTCTGGCGCGGCGGGTGCATCATCCGGGCCCAGTTCCTCGAGCGGATCGCGGAGGCGTACGACGCCAACCCCGGCCTCGAGAACCTCATGCTCGCGCCCTACTTCGCCGACGCCCTCGCCAAGGCGCAGAAGGCGTGGCGGCACGTGATCGCGACGGCGGCCACGATCGGCGTGCCCACTCCCTGCTTCATGACGGCGCTGGCCTATTACGACGCCTACCGCCACGAGCGGCTGCCCGCCAACCTGCTGCAGGCGCAGCGCGACTACTTCGGCGCCCACACCTACCAGCGGACCGACAAGCCGGGTACCTTCCACTCCGAGTGGCTGGAGCTCCGCCGGCCGGTCTGAGGGCCGGAGCACGGCAGTCACGCGTCGGTCCGGTCTCCGCGACCGCATCCCTTTCTTTGTGAAGAACGACTCATGGCCGAATCCTTCCTGCAGAACCTCTTCGGGCTCTCGGGCCGCACGGCGGTCGTGGTTGGCGGCACCGGCGTGCTCGGCGGCGCCCTGGCCGAGGGCCTGGCGCAGGCGGGCGCGTTCGTGGTCGTCGCCGGCCGCGGTGCCGACCGCGGCGAGGCCCGCGTCGACGCCATCCGGGCCGCCGGCGGCGCCGGCACGTTCGTCTCCGTCGACGCGGTCGATCGCGCCAGCGTCCGGGCGCTCCTGGAGGCGGTGATCCACGCCCGGGGCCGGGCCGACATCCTCGTCAACTGCGCCGGCGTCAACTCCGCGGTGCCCTACTTCGAGATCAGCGACGACGACTTCGCGAAGGTGCTCGACACGAACCTCAAGAGCACGCATCTCGGCTGCCAGATCTTCGGCGCCCACATGGCGGGCCTGGGCGGCGGCGCGATCCTCAACATCGGCAGCGTGACGGCCGACAAGCCGCTCTCCAAGGTCTTCGCCTATTCCGCGTCGAAGGCCGCCGTCGTCAACTACACCCGCAACGTAGCCCGCGAACTGGCCCCGCAGGGCGTGCGTGTGAACGTCCTCTGCCCCGGATTCTTCCCCGCCGAACAGAACCGCAAGATCCTTTCGCCGGAGCGGACCGCGGCGATCATGGGGCAGACGCCGATGAACCGCTTCGGCAATCCGGAAGAGCTCGTCGGGGCCGCCCTGCTCCTCTGCGCCCCCGTGGCCGGCAGCTTCATCACCGGCACCGACGTCTACGTCGACGGCGGCTTCACCGGGATGCGGTTCTAAATATACGCCTGCGGGGCCATCCATGGCCCCCGCAGGCTGATGCGGCCGGAGGCGAAGCCAAGGTTCGCCTCGTCCGCAATCGCTCGCCCTCCAGGCGAGACGAATCCAGCGGCAGACCGCCATCCATGGCCCCCGCAGGCTGATGCGGCCGGAGGCGAAGCCAAGGTTCGCCTCGTCCGCAATCGCTCGCCCTCCAGGCGAGACGAATCCAGCGGCAGACCCGCCATCCATGGCCCCCGCAGGCTGATGCGGCCGGAGGCGAAGCCAAGGTTCGCCTCGTCCGCAATCGCTCGCCTTCCGGGCGAGACGAATCTGTCGGTATCCTTCATTCTTGGTCCCCTCAGTCGCTCGCCTTCCGGGCGAGCCACACACAGCCACCATCAGCGCGGATACCACAGTGTCTCACTCGATCGTGATCTTCGGCGCGTCCGGCGACCTGACGAGCCGCAAGCTCGTGCCCGCGCTCTACACCCTCTTCCGCAGCGGCGCCCTGCCTCCGGACACGCGGATCGTCGGCTTCTCACGCACGCCGATGAGCGACGAGCAGTGGCGGGCGCAGCTCCGCGAGTCGACGGCCGCCCACGTGGATGGCGATTCGCCGGACGACGCCTCGTGGCAGGCGTTCGCGGCAGGCGTCCACTACCAGCCGGGCGACATCGGCAGCCCCGACGACTTCCGCCGGCTCGCCGCCAGGCTGCAGGCGCTCGAGGCGGGCGTCGACGCCACCCGCGTCTACTACCTCGCCACCGCCCCGCAGTTCTACGAGCCCGTGGTCGCGGCGATCGGCGCCCACGGCATGGCCGCCGAGGATCACGGCCCCCGGCGGATCGTCGTCGAAAAGCCGTTCGGCACCGATCTCGCCACCGCGCGGGCGCTCAACGAGCACCTGCACCGCGTCTTCCACGAGAGCCAGGTCTATCGCATCGACCACTACCTCGGCAAGGAGTCGGTGCAAAACATCCTCGCCCTGCGATTCGCCAACACGATCTTCGAGCCGATCTGGAACCGTCGCTACATCGACCACGTGCAGATCACCGTCGCCGAGGAGGTCGCCGTGGGCCGCCGGGGCGTCTACTACGACGGCGCGGGCGTGCTCCGCGACATGTTCCAAAACCACCTGCTTCAGCTGCTCATGGTGACGGCGATGGAGGCGCCCGTGCGGTTCAACGCCAGCGCCGTCCGCAACGAAAAGGTGAAGGTGCTCGAGGCGATCCGGTCCCTCGACCTCGCCGAGGTAGCGACGGCCGGCGTCCGGGGCCAATACCGGGGCTACCTCGCCGAGCCGGGCGTCGCCGAGGGGAGCCAGACGGCGACGTTCGGGGCCGTTCGGCTGGAGATCGACAACTGGCGGTGGCAGGGCGTGCCCTTCTACCTGCGCAGCGGCAAGCTGATGAGCTGCCGCACCACGCAGATCGTGATCGCCTTCCGGCAGCCGCCGCTGGAGCTCTTCGCCGAAGGCAAGCACAAGAGCCACCGCGAGGCCAACCGGCTCGTGATCCAGATCCAGCCCGCCGAGGGCATCCAGCTGCACTTCCATACGAAGGTGCCGGGCGACGGCATGAACCTGCGGCTCACCGACCTCGAGTTCAGCTACTCGCGGGAATTCACCGGCCGGCTGCCGGAGGCCTACGAGCCGCTGCTGCTCGACGTGATGACGGGCGACGCGAGCCTCTTCGCCCGCGCCGACGAAGTGGAGAAGTCCTGGGAGATCATCGACCCGTTCGTCCGCGCCTGGAGCTCCGTCGACATGCCACCGATCGAGCAGTACGAGCCGGGCGACTGGGGGCCGCGGGAGAGCATGGCGTGGATGGCCGCCCAGGGGCGGTCCTGGTTCGATTCCTGCCCGGTGCTCTCGTGAGGATCGGTGGCGTCGAGCTCGCATCCCCCGTGGTGCAGGCGGCGCTCTCGGGCTACAGCGACCGCCCGATGCGGGTGCTCGCCCGCCGACACGGCGCAGCCTACGCGCTCTGCGAAGTGCTCCTCGACCGCTTCGTGACGGAGGTCGGCACCAACCGCCGCAACCTGGCGCGGCTCGCCGTGGCCGACGAGGAGCATCCGGTCGGCGGGCAGCTCATGGGCGCCAATCCCGACGACTTCGCCCCCGCCGCCCGACGGCTCGTGGCCGAGGGCTACGACGTCATCGACATCAATTTCGGCTGCCCCGTGAAGAAGGTGCTCGGCCGCTGCCGCGGAGGCTACCTGCTGGGCGTGCCGGAGACGGCGCTCGAGATCGTGACGCGGGTCCGCGACGCCGTGCCGCCGGCGATTCCGGTCACGCTCAAGATGCGCCGCGGCATCGACGATTCGGCCGCCAGCGCCGACCGCTTCTGGACGATCTTCGACGGCGCGTTCGCCCGCGGCGTCGCCGCGATCACCGTCCACGGCCGCACGGTGCAGCAGAAGTACGTCGGCCCGAGCAGCTGGGACTTCCTCGCCGCGGTGAAGCGGCACGCCGGCGACCGCACCGTGATCGGCTCGGGCGACCTCTTCTCGGCCGCGGCCTGCGTGGCGATGCTGCGGCAGACCGGCGTCGACGGCGTGAGCGTCGCCCGGGGCGCGATCGGCAATCCCTGGATCTTCCGACAGACGCTGGCGCTCCTGGCCGGCGAGCCGCCGCCGCCCCCGCCCACGATCCGCGAGCAGGCCGACGTGCTCGCGGAGCACTTCGCGCTGGCGGAGGAGCTGCACGGGCCCGATCTGGCGGGCAGGCTGATGCGGAAGTTCGCCATCAAGTACGCGCGGCTCCACCCCGACTACCTGCCGGTCCGCGACGCCTTCATCGGCGTGAAGGTCAACGCCGACTGGCGGGCGGTGCTCGACCGCTTCTACGCCGTCGACGGCCCCGGACGCGATCCCGCCGACGACGTCGACGAGACGGCGGAGTGCGGCTGACGCGCCGCCGGCCCGGAGTGATCGCTCCCTCCTGAATCACGGCCTCAGAACGCCCGAGTCACCCTGGCTCGGATGCGGTCTGGCCCAACGCCCGCCCGATCTCGCGCCGCACCTCGGCGTCGGCCTCGACCGCGAGCCGCGCGGCGAGCCGCTCCCGCGACCGCGTGCCGAGCGGGCCGCCCGCGCGGCTCCAGCATCCCAGCGCCCAGGCCGCCGCACCCCGGACGATCCCCTCCGCGTCGGACAGCGCAGCGGCGAGCGGCTCGAACGCCGCGGGGTCGGGGGCGTTGCCCAGCGCGATCGCCGCCGACCGCAAGAGCCCGCGACGCTTGGCCCGCAGCAGCGGCGTGCCGCGAAACTGCCGGCGAAATCCCGCCTCGTCGAGCCGCAGCAGCTCCGCCAGCGGCAGCGTTCCCGGAGGCTCCCCCGCCGCCGTGGGCCGCGGCTGCAGGGATGGCTCCGCGGAGCCGGGCGCGTGGCGGTTCCACGGGCAGACTTCCTGGCAGACGTCGCAGCCGAACACCCACGCTCCCATCCGGCCGCGGAGCTCCGCGGCGATCGGGCCATGGTCCTCGATCGACAGCCCGCTGATGCAGCGGCTGGCGTCGAGCAGCCGCGGGGCCACGAATGCGTCCGTCGGGCAGGCGTCGAGGCAGGCGGTGCAGCTGCCGCAGTGGTCGACCTCAAGCGGCGCGTCGGTCGGCAGTTCGAGGTCGGTGAGCAGCGCCGTCAGCAGGAAGTAGCTGCCCGCGCCCGGGTCGATCAGCATCGTGTTCTTGCCGAACCAGCCGAGCCCGGCGAGCCAGGCGAACTCCCGCTCGGCCAGAGGCGCCGAGTCGACCACGCCGCGGGTGCGGCAGCCGGGCACGCGGGCCTCGAGCCAGGCCGACAGTTCGTTGACCCGCGCGCGCAGCAGGTCGTGGTAGTCGCCACCCCAGGCGTAGCGGGCCACGCGGCCCCGGCCTGCTCCGGCGGCGGCACCTGCAGCGGCCGGATCGGCGGAGTCGTCGTGATCGGCCAACGCGCCGTGGGGGGCGGTCGTGGCATGATCGGTGGCGAGCATGACGACGCTGCGCACGCCGGGGAGCAGGTGGGCCGGATCGGCCCGCAGCGGCAGCTGTCGTTCGAGCCATTCCCCGACCGCCCCCGCGAGCCCGCGGTCGATCCAGCGGCGGACGAGATCCTGCCGGGGAGGAGGCACCGCCGGCGCGACGCCCAGCCGGGAGAACCCCAGTCGGCCGGCTGCCGTCCGCAGCTCCGCCAGGATCGCCACCGGGCCCGCGGGACCCGATCCGACGGCGGCAATCTCGGCGCCGGCGGCTGCGGCAGCAGCACGGGAGAGTGATTCGCCGCGTGTGTTCATGCGCGGGTGTTCATGGTGGGTCATGCGAACGGCGGGCAGGAAGACACGGCAGGCTGCGCAAGGAGCGACGACGGCGACCTTTCCGGGACGCATCGCCTGCGTGCATGCCTTCCATGGGAAGCGGCGGCTGGGAGATCGGGGAGCCGAAACCCGCCCCCGGCGGAGGCGGCGAACCTGCGGGAAGTGGTCTGGACCCGGGGCCGCGAGTCAGTATCCTCCCGCCCCACATTGTGCAGCCGCGTTCAGCTTGTCCAGCCACGCGGCCGTCCAGCCATGAACGAACGAGCCCCTCGTCCGGCGTCCCAGCCGTCAGCCCGCGGAGAGCGAGCCGTGTTCAACGATTCCACCAGCCTTCCGAGCCACAAGCCGGCGCGTCGCAATTCCCGTGACGACGGCACCGCGTTGCGGCTCCGTGACCACGGCACCTACCTCTGCCTCGCCACGGCGGCGCTCGCGGCGGTGGTGCTCTTGGGGCTTGCTGGCTGCCAGACGCCTCCTCAGACGGCCGCACCCGTCTACGGCTCCACCGTGGCACCACCCGCCACCGGGATGATCGGCCAGCCGGCTCCCTACGGCACCACGCCGCCGGCCGTCTCCTTCGCACCGCAGGCCGGCGGACAGCCGATGCCCGGTCCGTCCACCACGTGGCAGGGCGTCGGTCAGCCGGCGGCCCCCGCCCCGAACACCTGGAGCTGGTCGCAGCCTTCGGCCTCGGCCCCGCAGCAGCCGATGCAGGCCCCGAATATGCAGCAGTACGGCAACCAGATGGCCAACCAGGCGAACCAGTACCAGCAGAGCCTGTCGAACCAAGCCAACCAATACGCCAACCAGACGCAGCAGTCGCTCGCCAACCAGACGCAGCAGTACGGCAACCAGATGCAGAACACGGCGAACCAGTACCAGCAGGGCTTCAACAACCAGATGCAGCAGTACAACAACCAGATGCAGCAGGGCGCACAGTCGGCCCAGCAGCAGATGAACGCGCAGTTCCAGCAGGCCAACCAGCAGATGCAGCAGGCCATGCCGCAGATGACCGGGCCGCAGCAGCAGACGACCAACGGCAGCTGGTGGCCGTTCAGCAACACGAGCGGCATGCCCCCGGCCCGGTCCACGCCGGCGCTGCCGGCCCGCTACTGACGGGCTGACCGGCCACCCGCAGGCCGCCGCTGCGGCCGCGAACCTTGCCCGCGGGTCCGTGGGTGACGGATACTTGTCCAAGGCCGTTGCGGACGCGGCGGCGGCACGAGGCCGCCGCGGATGCGGCGGCGTCACTGGGACAGGCCGCCATGTTCGACTGGTTGCGCGGATTGCCGTTCGGATCGCGGTCCGCCATCAACGCCTCCACCTGGCGGACCGTGGAGCGCATCGACGCCCTCGCGGCCGAGATGGCCGAGCTGAACGACCTGGCGCTCAAGCGGCTGGGGAGATCGCTCTCCTACCGCGCCCGCGCGGGTGAGCCCGTCGACTCCCTCATGGTCGAGAGCTTCGCCGCCACGCGGGAGGCGGGCCGCCGCCGTCTCGGCATGCGGCACTACGACGTGCAGCTGCTCGCCGGCGTGGCCCTCGTCCACGGCGCCATCGTGGAGATGCAGACCGGCGAGGGGAAGACGCTCGTGGCCACGCTGCCGCTGGTGCTCTACTCGCTCTTCGGCCGCGGCGCGCACCTGGCCACCGTGAACGACTACCTCGCCCGCCGCGACGCGGAATGGATGATGCCGATCTACGAGGCGCTCGGGCTCTCCGTCGGCATCGTGCAGTCGCAGATGGATTTCGACCCGCGCCGCAAGGCTTACGCCTGCGACGTCACCTATGGCACCGCCGGCGAGTTCGGCTTCGACTTCCTCAAGGACCGGCTCATGAACCGCGAGATCACCGAGGGCCGCGGCGATCTGGGGGCGGTGCTCACCGGGAAGACCGCCGGCGGCGCCGCCAAGCTGCTGCAGCGGCCCTACTGGTTCGCGCTGGTCGACGAGGCCGACAACGTCCTGATCGACGACGCCCGCACGCCGCTGATCATCGCCTCGCCGCCGGGGGAGGCACAGGCGACCGAGCAGACGCTCTTCCGGTTCGCCGCCGACGCGGCGGTGGGGCTGGAGGCCGGCGAAGATTTCGAAGTCGACGCGCAGAAGCAGACCTGCGAGCTGCTCGGCCGCGGCCGGAGTTCTGTTCGCGCCCTCGCCCGGCCGGAGGCGATTGAGTCGGTGAGCCTGCTGGCCATCTACGACGCCGTGGAGCGAGCCTGCCGGGCCCGACGATTCTTCATCCGCGACCGGCAATACGTCGTCCGCGACGGCAAGGTCGTGATCATCGACGAATCGACGGGCCGGGCCGCCGAGGGGCGGAATTGGCGGGACGGTCTGCACCAGGCAGTCGAGGCGCAGGAGAAGATCGAAATCACCGTGCCATCCGGCCACGCGGCGCGGATCACGCTCCAGAACCTTTTCGCCCGCTGGCCCCACCTCGCCGGCATGACGGGCACCATCGCGACCAGCGCCCAAGAGCTGGCGCGGACATACGACGTGGCGGTGGCGGTCGTCCCCACCAACCGGCCCGCGATCCGCCGCCGGCTCGCGCCGGTCGTGTCACAGAACCAGGCCGACAAGTTCTCCAGGATCGTCGCCGAGGTGCAGGAGATGCACGCCACCGGCCGGCCGGTGCTCATCGGCACCCGGTCGATCGACAAGTCGGAGACGCTGTCGCGACTGCTCGAGGCGGCGGGACTCCCGCACACAGTGCTCAACGCGCGGCACATCGCGAAGGAGGCGGAGATCGTGTCCCAGGCCGGCCAGCACGGCCAGATCACGGTCTCGACGAACATGGCCGGCCGCGGCACCGACATCAAGCTCGGCGAGGGCGTGGGCGAGCTCGGCGGCCTGCACGTGATCTGCACCGAGCTGCACGACTCTGCGCGGATCGACCGGCAGTTGGTCGGCCGCTGCGGCCGTCAGGGCGATCCCGGCACCTGGCGGCAGTATGCGGCGCTCGACGACGATATCCTCGTGGCCGGCTACGGAGCGGCCCGGGCGGCTCGCATCGCGGCGCGGCTGGCCGGACGGCTCGACGGGAATCCCGAGGGACTGCTGGCCGTCTTCCGCCGGGCACAGAAGCGGGTCGAAGCCCGCCACGTGCGGCAGCGTCGGGTGCTCGAATACGTCGAGCGGCAGCGGGCCGAGGCGCACATGCAGATGAGCCAGGATCCCTACCTCGACGCCGCCTCCTGAAGCGCCGCCCGGCACAGTCTCTCCCGGCTATCACAGTCTCTCCCGGCTATCATGGGGCCATGCTTCGCCGCCCCGCCCCGCCGTTCGTCGTCGCCCTCGCAGCCGTCCTCGCCTCGGCCTGGGCCACGGCCCGTCTGGCCGCCGCCGACCCGGCAGCCACGCCGCCCGGCGGGCAGGCGCGCCAGCCATCTCAAGGCCAGCCATCGGCAGGGCAGCAGGCGGTCCAGCCGCCGGCAGCCCAGCCCGCCGACGCCCGCCGCGAGCCCCGCGCCGACGGCACCGTGTCGGTCGTGGTCGCGGCCGACCGCGCCGACCCGCAGCCACCGGGCTCCGCGGCCACGGAACTCGTGAACAGGGTGCTCGAGCCTCTCGCGACGGCCGGCGCGAACCCGGCCGACAGGCCGCCCGCCCCCACGGCTCCGCCACCCGTGTCGGCCCTCTACGCGCGGCCGCTTTCGCTCGTCGAGGCGCTCGAGCGGTCTGGCGAGCGGTCGCGGCGGCTCTGGATCTCGCAGGCATACTGGAGGGTGTCGGCCGGGTTCGCGATGCTCCGCTGGAGCATCGAAGCCCTCGAGCGATTGGAGCTCGTCGCGCCCGGTGGTGATCCGCACGATCGCGCGGTGCTCGACGTGGCCCTGGCTGCGGCCCGGGCCGACCTGGCCGATGCCCGTGCCGATCTCGTGGCGGCGCAGCAGGAACTGGTCGACCTCGTCCGCCTGCCGCCCGGTGATCCGCTGCCCTGGCCCGTCGACCGCCCGCTCGCCGGCCCCTACCAGACGCACTTCGAGACGCTCTTCGCCACCCGTCCCGCCACGGGCCGCATCCGGGCGATCGTGCGGATGCTGCCCGCGAGACACGAGGCGCTCGAGGCGCATGCCGCGGCCGTGATGGCGGCGCAGCAGGCGATGCAGATGGCGGAGGCCGCCCATGCACGGAGCCGGCGGCCGATCGAGGCAGTCACCGCGGCGCACGCCGCCCTCGTCGGCCAGCAGCGGGAGTTCGTCGCCGCGATGAAGGCCTACAACCTCGACATCGCGGAATACGCGATGTCGGTCGCCGATCTTTCGCTGGCCGACGACCGGTTCGTGTCGATGCTCATCGGCACACCGATCCAGTGGCGGCCGCAGCAGCCGGCCTCCGGCGGCTCCCCCACCCCCACGGCGACTTCGCCGTCCCAGCCCCAGCCCCCATCCCAGCCCCCTGCCCCGTCCTCGTCCGCGCCGCCACAGAACTGACGCGGCAGTGAGCGACATTCCATGACCGTCTCATCCGCCACAGCACCGAACGCCCCGCCCGCCGACGGCTCCACCACCGCGTCAGGCTACTCCGGCCCCGCGCCGCTGAGAATCGGGCCGGTCGTCGTCGATCCGCCCGTGCTGCAGGCGCCGATGGCCGGCTATACCAACTACGCCTACCGGCAGGTGGTCCGCGAGTTCGGCGGCGCCGGCCTGCTGGCCACGGAGATGATCGCCGCCCGCAGCGCCCGCTGGCTGGAGACGCACCGCGGCGAGCATCCGGACCGGCTCTGGGGCGTGCGGGACGAGCCGCGGCCGCTGGCCGTGCAGATGTGGGACAACGATCCCGAGAACCTCGCACAGGTCGGCCGTCGGCTGGCGCGGGATTTCTGCGTGAGCGTCGTCGACCTCAACTTCGGCTGCCCGGTCCGTCAGGTTACCGACAAGGCACACAGCGGCTCCTGGCTGCTGCGCGATCCCGACCGCGTGGGCGAGATCGTCCGTCGTGTCGTGGAGGCCTGCGAAGGCGTGCCCGTCACCGCGAAGATCCGCCTCGGCTGCAGCGACTCCTGCCGCACCGCGGTCGAGGTGGCGCAGCGGATCGAGGAGGCGGGCGCGTCCTGCCTCACGGTGCACGGCCGTGTGGCCGCGCAGTTTTTCACGGGCCGTGCGGATTGGGAGGCGATCGCGACGGTGAAGCGGAGCGTGTCGCGGATGCCGGTCGTGGGCAACGGCGACATCGATTCCGCGGAGACCGCGGTGCGACGGCTGCGGGAATCGGGCGTGGACGGCGTGATGATCGCCCGCGAGGCGCTGGCGAAGCCGTGGATCTTCGCTCAGGTCGCCGCCCTGCTCCGCGGCGTGCCCGTGCCGCTCGCCCCCACGCTCGACGAGCAGCGCGACCTCGTGCTGCACCACTACGACCTCGTCTGCCGCCGCTTCGGCGTGGAGCGAGGCACGCTGCTCATGCGGAAATTCGCCTGCAGCTACGCCCAGGGCCTGGCGGGGGCCCGCGACTTCCGCGGGCGAGTGTCCCGCGTCACCACCCAGGAGGAATTCCTGGAGGTGATCCGCACGAGTTTCCCTCGGGAAGCAGCCGTGGATGGTTCTCAGCGAATTTCCACAGGGGAACTTGTCTAAAATAGGAAAGGCCCTACAGTTACAACAACTGGTAGAGTACGTCGAGAACCGTTATGGCCCGTCCACTCAGCCACATCAGAAACACGCCCCCGTCTGCCGCCGCACCGCGGTCGGGCCGGGACGCCATCCTCGACCTTCTGCTGGTGGAGGATCGGCTGGGAGTCGGGGCCCTCGCAGCCCGGCTCGGGGTGACGGCGACGGCGGTCCGCCAGCGGCTCGCCCGACTGATCGAGGAGGGTCTTGTCGACCGGGCCCCGGTGGCTCAGGCCGATGCGGCGGCATGCTCTCCCGGCCGACGGCGTCGCGGCCGCCCCTCGCACGCCTACCTGCTCACGGAACGGGGCCGCCGCTCCGCGGGAGACAACTTCCGCGATCTCGCCCTCGTGCTGTGGCGGGAGATCCGCAGCGTGCGTGAGCCCGCGATCCGCCAGGGATTGATCGCCCGGATCGGCGCTGCCATGGCCGGGCTGTACCGCGAGAGTGTCGCGGGGCAGACCCGCCCGCAGCGGCTCGATTCTGTCGCCAACCTGCTCCGCAGCCGCCAGATCGCCTGCGCCGTCGAGCGGCCCGTCGCCGGCGACGGCCTGCCCGTGCTCGCCAGCTACGCCTGCCCCTACCCCGAACTGGCGGAGCAGGATCGGGGCATCTGCGCCGCCGAACGGCTCATGCTGCAGGAGCTCGTGGGCACCGCGGTGGAACTCTCCTCCTGCAGACTCGACGGCGACGCCTGCTGCCGATTCACTGTGGGCACCGCGGCAGACGACCCCCGGCCTGCCACGACGGCTGTGCCGCCGACCGCGGGGACTTGCAACAAACTCGACTGAAGCATCGAATGCCGGGCGTCTCCGCCGCTGGCGGAACCGCCCACCCACCCCATCGCCCAGCCTCGCCCACCCCATCGCCCAGCCTCGCACGGAGCCTTCCCGATGACACAGCCCCTGACCGCCCCCCGGCCCTGGATCGAGGGACGCTTCGAGGAAAACCTCGTCCTGACGACAGTCGAGCAGGCGATCAACTGGGCCCGTCAGTCGAGCATCTGGCCGATGACGTTCGGTCTGGCGTGCTGTGCCATCGAGATGATGGCCGCCGGCGCGAGCCGTTACGACCTCGACCGCTTCGGCGCCGGCGCCTTCCGTGCCACGCCGCGGCAGGCGGACCTGATGATCGTGGCCGGCACGGTCACCTACAAGATGGCCAGCCGCGTCCGTCGCCTCTACAACTTGATGCCCGATCCGAAGTACGTCATCGCGATGGGCGCCTGCACGACCGGCGGCGGACCGTACTTCAAGTGGGGCTACCACGTGGTGAAGGGCGTCGACCTTGTGGTGCCGGTCGACGTCTATGTGCCCGGCTGCCCGCCGCGGCCGGAGAGCCTGCTCGAGGGGCTGATGCGGATCCAGGACAAGATCCAGGGCCAGCGGATCGCCAGGCAGGCAGGGGGCACCGGGAAGGTCGACGACGAACTGCCGGTGCCGCACCACTCGGGCTACGTGGTGTCGCCGGTGGGCGACGCCGGGCTCGTGTTCGACCATCAAAAGTTGCAGTCCTGAGGCGCGCGGAACGACGAGGAAGCGATGGCTGAAAAACTGATTGAAAAACTGATCATCAAGGGACTGCACGCCGCCGTGGACGGCCAGGAGATCCTCAAGGGGGTCGACCTGGAGATCGGCCGCGGCGAGATCCACGCGCTGATGGGCCCCAACGGCTCCGGCAAGAGCACGCTCGGCTACTGCATCATGGGGCATCCGTCCTACGAGGTGACGGCGGGCTCGATCGAACTGGTGGACGCCGCCGGCGTGCGGCACGACCTGCTCGCCATGGAGCCCGATCAACGGGCGCGAGCCGGGGTCTTCCTCGCGTTCCAGCGGCCGATGGCGATCCCCGGTGTGCGGCTGGCCGATTTCCTGCGGCACGCGGTGACGAACGTGCGGAATCCCGACCGCAAGGAAGGGCAGGAGCTGATGCCCATGCGGGAGTTCCGCAACGAGCTGAAGGCCAAGATGTCCGACCTCTCGATCGACACCGAGTTCGCCCGGCGGTACGTCAACGACGGCTTCTCTGGCGGCGAGATGAAGCGGGCCGAGATCCTGCAGCTGGCCATGCTCCGCCCGAAGTTCGCGATCCTCGACGAGACCGACAGCGGCCTCGACGCCGACGCCGTGCGGCTGGCCAGCGAGAGCATCGCGCGGATCGGCGGCACCGACCAGGCCGGGGGCGCGATGGGCATCCTCATCATCACGCACCACGAGCAATTGCTCGAGCACAACATCCCTCTCCGGACCCACGTCATGCTCGGGGGAAGGATCGTCGAGTCGGGCGGCCCGGAACTGGCTGCCGAGCTGCACAAGAAGGGCTACGAGCGGATCCGCGCGGCCTACCCCGAGGCGGCGGCCGTCGAGCAGTCGCTCCGCGATTCCGCCGGCGGTGCGGCACGCCAGTCCCAGCCTCTCAACGCCTGATCAAAACACCAGATCCTCGACCGATCTGCAGGAGACACCACAATGGCAACCGGCTTGAACGACTCATCGGCGGACCCAGCGACGATCGCGATCGGTGAGATCAACAAGTACGACTTCCGCACCGACTCCCCCGCCGTCTTCAAGGCGCGGCGCGGTCTCGACGCGACGATTGTGTCGCAGATCTCCGAGATGAAGCGGGAGCCCGCGTGGATGCGGGATTTCCGGCTCAAGTCGCTCGAAATCTTCAACTCCAAGCCGATGCCCCACTGGGGTGGCGACATCGCCGTCGACTTCCAGGACATCTTCTACTACCTCAAGCCGGCCGAGCAGCAGGGCAAGACGTGGGAAGAGGTGCCGGACGCGATCAAGAAGACGTTCGACCGCCTCGGCATCCCGGAGGCGGAGCGGAAGTTCCTCTCCGGCGTGAAGGCGCAGTTCGAGAGCGAGGTGGTCTACGGCTCGCTGCAGGAAGATCTCGCGAAGCAGGGCGTGATCTTCACCGACACCGACACCGCCGTCCGCGAGCATCCCGACCTGCTCCGCGAATACTTCGGCCGAATCATCCCGCCCACCGACAACAAGTTTGCCGCGCTCAATTCGGCAGTATGGTCGGGCGGATCGTTCATCTACGTGCCGAAGGGGGTGAAGATCGAGTTTCCGCTGCAGGCATACTTCCGCATCAATGCGGAGAGCATGGGCCAGTTCGAGCGGACGCTGATCGTCGTCGACGAGGGGGCGCAGGTGCACTACGTGGAGGGCTGCACGGCCCCGATGTACTCCACCGAAAGCCTGCACTCGGCCGTGGTGGAAATCGTCGTGAAGAAGCACGGCCGCTGCCGCTACACCACGATCCAGAACTGGGCCAACAACATCTACAACCTCGTCACGAAGCGGGCCATGGCCTACGAGGGGGCGATGATGGAGTGGATCGACGGCAACCTCGGCAGCCGGCTGACGATGAAGTATCCAGCCGTCTACATGATGGAGCCCGGTGCCCGCGGCGAGATTCTCTCGATCGCGTTTGCCTCCGCCGGGCAGCACCAGGACGCCGGTGCCAAGCTCGTGCACGCCGCCCCGCACACTTCCGGCCGCATCGTCTCCAAGAGCATCTCGAAGAACGGTGGCCGCGCCAGCTACCGCGGTCTGGTCCGCGTGGAGCCGGGCGCCCGCAAGAGCCGCTCGAGCGTCGTCTGCGACGCCCTCATCCTCGACGACAGGAGCCGCAGCGACACCTATCCCTACATCGAGATCGAGGAGCAGGACGTCTCCGTCGGCCACGAGGCAAGCGTGTCGAAGATCGGCGAGGAGCAGCTCTTCTACCTGACCAGCCGCGGCCTGAGCGAGGCCGAGGCCAGCACGATGATCGTGAGCGGCTTCATCGAGCCGCTCGTCAAGGAGCTGCCGATGGAGTACGCGGTGGAGATGAACCGGCTCATCGAGCTGCAGATGGAGGGCTCGGTCGGCTGACCGGCCCCGCCGTCATCGGTCCCCTTCCCTCGACGCCCGAGCACCCTGTCACCGCCAATCCGCCCATGCCCGCCTCCTCCGCCCCGGCCCCCTCCGCCACCTTCGATCGGGAAGCCCTCGACCGCCTCCTTGCGACCCACGACACCCCGGCGTGGGTGCGGGACCGTCGCCTCACGGCGTTCGAGCGGCTCGAGGCGCTGGCGCTGCCGGATCGCCGCAACGAGAACTGGATGCGGACCGACATCCGCCTCTTCAAGCCGAAGGCCTGGGGGCTCCGCCCCGCTCCATCCGCCGACGCACCGCTGCCCCGCGGCCTGCTCGCCGAATTCCTCGAATCGGGCGGCGTCGCCGCGGCAGACCCGCTCGACGACGAGGCCGTCTCCCGCGCAGGCACGCGGCTCGCCGGCCGACTGCTCTCGCTCGACGGCCATGTGCTCGTCGAAGAGCTCGATCCGACGGTCGCCGCCCGTGGCGTGGTGTTCGGCTCGGCCGACCGTCTGCTCGCCCGCCACCCCGAGATCTTCGAGCAGCACTGGTTCTCCTGCATCGATTCGGGCTGCGATTGGTTCGCGGCCGCCCATGCGGCGTTCCACACCGCCAGCGCCGTGCTCTACGTGCCGCCGGGCGTGCGGATCGCCGAGCCGCTCCACGTGCTCTCGGCGATCGGCGCGGGTGGCGTCGACACGGCGCATGTTCTCGTCGTGCTCGGCGAGGGGGCCGAGGCCACCGTGCTCACGGAGACCGCCGGCGGCGGCGCCGCGACCTCCAGCAGCGCCGGCTTCCACTGCGGCGGCACGGAGATCGTCGTTGGCCGCGACGCGTTCCTGCGGATGGTGAACCTCCAGAACTGGAACACCGGCGTCTGGCACGTCGCCCGGCAGAAGGCAGTCGTGCACGAGCGCGGACGGCTGCAGTGGACGCTCGGCGCCCTCGGCAGCCGTCTCTCGCAGGTCGCGCAGGACGTCGCCCTGGTTGGCCGCGGCGGCTCGGCCCAGGTCAACGGCGTGATGTTCACCGAAGGCCGCCAGCAGCTCGTCTACAACACGCTCCAGCACCACCAGGCCCCGGGATGCCGCAGCGACCTGCTCTACAAGGGTGGCCTGCAAGATCGCTCGCGGCTGGTCTGGCGGGGAATGATCAAGGTCGACAAGGCCGCGCAGAAGACCGACGGCTACCAGCGAAACGACAACTTGATGCTCTCCCGCGAGGCCCGCGCCGACTCGATTCCCGGCCTGGAGATCCAGGCCGACGATGTCCGCTGCACGCACGGCTCTACGAGCGGCCGCGTCGACGAGGAGCAGATCTTCTACGCGCAGGCCCGCGGTCTCTCCGCCGACGAGGCTGCCCGCCTGGTGGTGGCCGGCTTCTTCCAGCAGGTGTTCGACAGGATCACGATCCTCCCGGTGCGGGAGGCGTTGGCCCGGGCGATCGGCAGCCGCATCCGCCGCGTGACGTGAGGATTCCCATGGCCGAATTCGTCCGCGTCGCCGACGTTACCGACCTGCCCGATCCCGGCAAAATCCTCGTCGAAGTGGACGGCGACGTCGTGGCCCTCTTCCACGTGGAGGGCCGGTTCCACGCGATCGACGACGTCTGCACGCACGACGGCGGCACGCTCGCCGACGGCGAGCTCGTCGGCCACAAGATCGCCTGCCCGCGGCACGGGGCGAAGTTCGACATCCGCACCGGCGCCGCCCTGTCGATGCCCGCCGTGCGGCCCACCCGCTGCCACGACGTGAAGGTCGAGGACGGCGGCGTCTGGGTGCGTCTGGGAACCGGCCACGGGTCCACGCCCGGCCCCGACAACCAGGCGGCCGACTTCCGCAGCTACACGCCGACCAACACCGCCAGCGCCGACCCCACTGCATCGCCGGCGCCGGCAGCAGCGACGCCGATTCCCGCCGGCGAGAATGCGACCGTGACCGACGGCGTTCCCGGCGAGGACGTCGTCCGCGAGTGGCTCAAGGAGGTGAAAGACCCCGAGCTGTTCGTGAACATCGTCGATCTGGGACTGATCTACGGCGTCACGCTCTCCCCGGCGGCCGACGCGCCCGGCAAGCAGCACGTGGCCATCGACATGACGATGACGAGCCCCGCCTGCCCGGCCGGCCCGCAGCTGATCGCCGACACGAAGCGAACGGTGGGCAGCCGCGAGAGCATCGCCTCCGTCGAGGTGCGGATCGTGATGGATCCCCCCTGGACGCCCGACCGCATGACCGACGCGGCCCGGGATCAGCTGGGGATTTTCTAATTACACGCGAAACATGGCCCTCCGGGCCATTTTCGCTTGGCGGGCTCCGCCCGCTGGCGAGGGCTCGGCTTCCTGCCTCGCAATCAACTCGCTCAACCACGCGGCACATCCATGGCCCTCCGGGCCGCTGACGGCCAGACGGCCGTCCTCGCACTACCGCTTGGCGGGCTCCGCCCGCTGGCGAGGGCTCGGCTTCCTGCCTCGCAATCAACTCGCTCAACCACGCGGCACATCCATGGCCCTCCGAGCCGCTGACGGCCAGACGGCCGTCCTCGCACTACCGCTTGGCGGGCTCCGCCCGCTGGCGAGGGCTCGGCTTCCTGCCTCGCAATCAACTCGCTCAACCACGCGGCACATCCATGGCCCTCCGGGCCGCTGACGGCCAGACGGCCGTCCTCGCACTACCGCTTGGCGGGCTCCGCCCGCTGGTGCTGCGCGTCGCATCCATGCGATGCTGCCTCACACCTCGACTCTCAACATAGACCTGGAGACCGAGCAGATGGAAACAGGTACAGCATGGTTCTTGTGGGCATTGCTTTCGGCTGTCTTTGCAGCGCTCACGGCCATCTTCGCGAAGATCGGGCTCACGGGCGTCGATTCCGATCTGGCGACACTGGTGCGGACCGCGGTCATCGCGGGAGCGCTGGCCGCCTTCGTGATCGCGACCGGAAAGTGGGCGAACCCGCTGACGCTTCCCGCGAAAACGCTGCTGTTCCTAGTGCTCTCGGGCCTGGCGACCGGGGCTTCCTGGGTCTGCTACTTCCGGGCCTTGAAGGTTGGCGAGGCGTCGAAGGTGGCCCCGGTCGACAAGCTCAGCCTCGTGCTGGTGGCGGTCTTCGCGGTGCTGTTCCTCCACGAGCGGCCGTCGGGCCGCGAATGGCTGGGAATCCTCATGGTCGGCGCTGGCGTGCTGGTCCTCGCCTGGAAGCGGTAGCCGGCTTCAGGCGCCGGCGCCTGAAGCGAGAACTCCTGCACCACGCTCCGCGGCCGAGAGCCACGTGCGGGGAATGCACCCGCCCACGGTCTGAGACGCTTTCGCGGGGCACGATCTGCCCGCTCAGGCGCTCTTGTGGCGGGCCTCGCGGATCGGGACGACCGGCTCGGTGCCCTCGACGTTCCGCTCGTTGATCACGTAGGTGCTGCCGCCGTTCTCCGGGAGGTCGAACATGATGTCGAGCATCACATCCTCCAGGATCGACCGCAGGCCGCGGGCGCCGGTCTCCTTCTTCATCGCCCGGCGGGCGATGGCCACCAGCGCCTCGTCGGTGAACTCCAGCTTGCAGTTCTCCACCGCGAACAGCTTCTGATACTGCTTCACCAGCGCGTTCTTGGGATCGCGGAGCACCTTCACCAGCGCCGTCTCGTCGAGCGGCTGCAGCGAGGAGATCACCGGCAGGCGCCCCACGAGCTCCGGAATGAGGCCGAACTCGAGGATGTCGTCGGAGTCGACCTGCGGCAGAAGCTCGGCGAGATCCGCGTCGCCGCGGTGGCCGGTGGGCTGGCCGAAGCCGATCGTCCGCTTGCCGAGGCGACGCGCGATGATCTTCTCGATGCCGACGAACGTGCCGCCGCAGATGAAGAGGATGTTTGACGTGTCGATCTGGATGTACTGCTGCTCAGGGTGCTTGCGGCCGCCCTGCGGAGGCACGTTGGCCACGGTGCCTTCGAGCATCTTGAGCAGCGCCTGCTGCACCCCCTCGCCCGACACGTCACGGGTGATCGAGACGTTCTGGCTCGTCTTGCCGATCTTGTCGATCTCGTCGATGTAGAGCACGCCCCGCTGCGCCGCCTCGATGTCGAAGTCGGCGGCGTTGAGCAGCTTCAGGAGGAGGTTCTCGACGTCCTCGCCGACGTAGCCGGCCTCGGTGAGGGTGGTGGCGTCGCCGATGGCGAACGGCACGTCGAGGATGCGGGCAAGGGTCCGGGCCAGGAGCGTCTTGCCCGACCCCGTGGGCCCGAGCAGGAGGATGTTCGACTTGTCGACCTCGACGTCGTTCGCCTCGGCACCGATGTTCAGCCGCTTGTAGTGGCTGTGCACGGCCACGGCGAGCACCCGCTTTGCGTGCTGCTGGCCGATGACATACTGGTCGAGGTGGCCGACGATCTCCCGCGGCGACGGGATCGTCGTGAAGAGCTGCTTGCTGGTGCCGCGGCGCCGCTTCTCCTGGTCGAGGATCGACTGGCACAGGTCGATGCATTCGCCGCAGATGTAGACGTCGCCCGGCCCTTCGACCAGCGGACCCACGTCGCGGTAGCTCTTGCGACAGAACGAACAGAAGGCGTTCTTCTTCGTCGTCCCGCCGGCACCGCGGCGACCCAGGCTGCCGACGTCTTTCCCACTTGGCATGCTTCAATTCCTCGAGAGTTCGATCCGGCCCGCGATCCCGGGCCACAGCCACCGCTCACTCGTCGGCGGCGGACCGTTGCACACGGTCGGGCACCGACGACTCGACCCGCACGTGCGGATCGACGAGCGTAGATATTTTTCGGTATTCCTCCTCGCTCAGCACACCCTTGTCGCGGAGATTTTTGTAGCCGACGAGCGCGGTTTCCCAATCGCCACGATCGGCACCCGAGGCAAGCCAGTGCGAGCGGACTGCGACGATCGCGACGATGCCGCCAGCCACGAGCAGCCCCAGCAGCACGGCGCTGAACACGAAGGATTGCACGGCAGATGCGCTCTGTGAGGGAGGGGAGCGGACCCGACGGGCGGAGACGGTCCCCGACCGACGCATTATGACGGCGCCGCTCGCAAAGGGTCCAGAAAGTCGCCCCACTTTTCGCAGGCTGCACAGCCTGTCGCAATGGCAAACCGCCACGGCTGAAAATGGGGTGTTTTTCCCGCTTGTGACGAAAAAATGGGACTTTCCGTGCGGAAGTGCCGATCCAACCCGACATGGCAGGATCGCCGCCCCCACACCCATCGACCGCCCGGACACACCGGCTGGCAGGCCGGTTCCGCAGGCTGCGCCGCGCCGCCCTGGCCGTGGCCCTCGCCGTGGCCACAGCCTGCAGCTGCGGCTGGACGCCGGCTGCAACGCCAGTGGGAGCCGCCGATCTGCCGGCGGCGCCGGCGGGACTTCCCGAACTCGTGCGGACGAAGCACCGCTCCTTCTCGATCCCCTTCAAGCTGCCCGCCAGCCAGGATGCCGACGCGGCGGCCCAGCGGGTGGTGATGAGCGTGTCGAAGGACCTCGGGGTGACCTGGGAGCCCGCGGGCGAGGTGGCACCCGCCGCCGGTTCGTTCAGCTACCAGGCCGGCGCCGACGGCGAATACTGGTTCCGCCTTCGCGCCGTCGATCGCAAGGGCCGGTCGCGGGGCGGCGAGGGCCCTGACATGCGGGTGCTGGTCGATGCCGCCGGGCCCCGTCTGGCCGCCCGCGTGTGGAAGGGCGCCGACGGGGAGATCATCTGCCGGTACGCCGCCGTGGATGACTCCATCCGGATGGAGGCGCTCAAGCTCGAGTACCGCACCACGGCCGAGCCCAACTGGAAGCCGATCGCCGCCCAGGGCGTGCTGTCGCGCGAGTCGCCCGCCCACCTGGTGGGCGAGGAGATCTGGTGGGCGGGCGAGAAGGTGGAATCCCTCACGGTCCGCCTCGCCGTGGCGGATGCGTCCGGCAACCAGACCGTGAAGCAGTTCTCCATGGAGCCGACCGACCCCAACGTCGATCAGGCGGCCCTGGCCCGCGAACTCGGCGCCCTGCCGCTGCCGTCGCAGCCGCATGCCACCGGGTCCGCCGCTGCTGTCGACGCCGGACCGGCCCTGCCGTCCCCATCCGCCCCCACGCCACTCGCCGCCCGTCGCCCCGGTGAGTGGACCGCTGAGGCTGCTGCGGCGTGGTCGGCGGAGCAGCCCCGCACCGACGCATCGGCCGCGGCACGGACGGGCGGCACGCAGAGCGTCCTGGTCCGCAGGGCGGCCACCGATGCCGCCGCCGCAGTGGCCGGCGCCGGCCGGGATTCCATGCCGCCCTCGCCCGCGGGACTGCCTTCCCAGATTCTGGCGTCCCAGATTCCGGCCGACGCGGGGCAGCTGGAGTATCGCGGCAGGCCGCTGCAGATCTCCCGCTCGCGGCGGTTCGCCTGGGACTACGAGATGCCCGCCGAGCGACCGAAGGCCGACCGCCTGCGGGTCGAGCTCTGGAGCACGCGCGACGCCGGCGTCACGTGGCAGCGGGCGGCCGTCGACGACGACATCACGAGCCCGATCAGCGTCGCACTGCCCGCCGCCGGCCTCTACGGCTTCCGGCTGGAGATCGTGCCCGACATTCCCGGTGCCGGCGGCGGACCGCGGCCGGGCGACGCGCCCGAGAGCTGGATCGGCATCGACGAGGAGCCGCCGTTCGTGGAGCTCATCTCGGCGGCACGGGTCCAGCAGGGCGAAGGGGGCGAGATCCTCATACGCTACACGTCGCGTGACCAGCTCGCCGCACCGAAGACGACGCGACTCCTCTATTCGCCGAGCCACGAGGGTCCCTGGGCGACGATCGCCACCGATCTCGACAACCAGGGGGAATACCGCTGGCAGCCCGATCGGGCCACGCCGGCCCGTGTGCACATCCGCGTCGAGGTCACCGACGCTGCCGGCAATGTCGGGTCGGCCACCTGCCCGGAGCCCGTCATCGTGACCGCGTCGCGTGTCGTCGGACGGCTCGGCGGCCTGCGATCGCTGCCGCCGGCGCCCTGATCTGTGGCGTTCTGAACTCTGGCGTTCTGTCGGCGGCAGCCTGTTCGTCGGCGCACTGAACGACGACGGACCGCTTTTCCCCACGGCCTCCGCTCTCCCGGGCCGCGGACATCCGCCCGAAGCCGCAGGGATGTCGCCCCTGCGGCCCCGCCCCCGCTACAATTCCGGTTTTCCCCCGGGAGCGCCGCCTCGTGCCCGACGCCGCCAGCGCCATCGACATCCTCGAGCGGCCGGATGCGTGGTCGCTCGGAACGCCGTCGCTGATCGCGTTGGTGGGCGACGAGCCCTTTCTCACGTTTCAGGTGCTGGCCCTGCTCCGGGAGCGGCTCTGCCCGGACGAGGCCGACCGCGACTGGGCGTGGCGCGAGTTTTCCGGCGACACGGATCTCGATCCCCGTGACGTCTTCGACGAGGCGGCCACGGCGCCGCTCTTCGCGACCGCCACCCGCGCCGCCGTCGTGCGGGCGGCCGACGGTTTCGTGACCGCCGCCCGCGAGACGCTCGAGAAGGTCGCCGGCGGCCCGCGGTCGGCAGGCCGCGGCCTCGTGATCCTCGAGGTGAAGAGCCTCCCTTCCAACACCCGCCTCGCGAAGGCCGTGGCGAAGCACGGGCTGGTCATCGACGTGTCGATCCCGTCCCGCGCGAACCTGTCCTCCTGGGTGCGGCAGTGGGCCCAGTCCCGCCACGGGATCCAGGTCGCGGCCGCGACCGCGCAGCGGCTGCTCGAGCGGCTCGGCGGCGACCTGGGGCAGGTCGACCAGGCGCTCGCCCGGCTGGCAGCCGCCACCGCACCGGCCGACAGGAAGAAGGCCATCCCCCCGGAGGCCGTCGACGACTTCGCGGGCAGCCCGCAGGAGCGGACGGCGTGGGGCATGGTCGACAGCGCCACCGCCGGCGACGCCCGCGAGGCCGTGGCACATCTGGCGGACCTCCTCGACGCCGGCGAGAACCCGATCGGCATCAGCGCGCAGGTCGCCCTCGTCGTGCGCCGGCTGTCGACCGCCGCGCGACTGCTGGCACTCCCTCCTGGCGACGGCCGGCCGCCGGGTGTGGAGCAGGCGCTGCGGGAGGCCGGCGTGGCGGCGTGGCCGAAGGCGCTCGCCCAGGCCCGCGAGTCGCTCCTGCAGCTGGGCGCCCAGCGGGCGCGGCGGCTGCCCGTGACGCTCCTGGAGCTCGACCGCGACCTGAAGGGGGACGCCTCCCGCGGCCTGCGCGCGCGGCTGGCACTGGAGCGGCTCTTCTGCAAGATGTCGAAGCAGGCGGCACCGTCCGCCGCACCCCGGAAGCCCTGATCGGGCCGCCCCGGGTCGAGTGCCGAAAACGTGCGGACCACAGTCCAGGAGACCCCCGTGATCACCGAACCAGACGCCGATCCCCGCGACCGCTGGGACAACCCGCTCGCATCCCGCTACGCCTCGGCGCAGATGACCCGCATCTGGAGCGACAACCATCGCTACAGGCTGTGGCGCGAGACATGGCTGGCGCTGGCCGAGGCCGAGGCCGAGCTGGGCCTGCCCATCTCGCCGGCCCAGCTGGCCGAGATGCGGGCCCACCTGGAGCCGATCGATTTCGCGAAGGCGGCCCAGTACGAGCAGCGGATGCGGCACGACGTGTTCGCGCACCTGCACACCTACGGCGACGCCTGCCCGCTGGCGAAGCCGATCATGCACCTCGGGGCGACGAGCGCCTACGTCACCGACAACACCGACCTCATCCTGATCCGTGAATCGCTCGACCTGATCGCCGCCCGCCTCGCCGTGGTGATCGAGCGGCTCGCCGAGCGGGCCATGGAGACCCGCGAGATCGTCTGCCTCGGCCGCACCCATCTGCAACCGGCGCAGCCCACCACCATCGGCAAGCGGATCTGTCTGTGGATCCACGACCTGCTGCTCGACCTCGAGGAGGTGACGCATCGTCGGCGGCTCCTGCGGGCCCGCGGCGTCAAGGGCACGACCGGCACGCAGGCCAGCTTCCTCGAGCTCTTCGCGGGCGACCATGCGCGGGTCCGCCGCCTCGACGAGATCGTCTCGCGGAAGCTCGGCTTCGACCACTCCTACGACGTGACCGGGCAGACCTACACCCGCAAGGTCGACTCCCAGGTCGTCGCCTCGCTGGCCGGCATCGCGGAGTCGACGCACAAGGCGGGCAACGACCTCCGCCTCGCCGCGGCCTGGGCGGAGATGGAGGAGCCCTTCGAGACCGAGCAGGTGGGATCCTCCGCCATGCCCTACAAACGCAACCCCATGCGGGCGGAGCGGATGTGCGGGCTCGGCCGATTCGTGATGGGCCTGACGGCGATCGCCAGCGAAACGGCGGCGGTGCAGTGGTTCGAGCGCACCCTCGACGACTCCGCGCCGCGCCGGCTGGTGCTGCCGCAGGCGTTCCTGGCCACCGACGCGCAGCTGGTGATCTACGCCAACATCGCCGGTGGGCTGGTCGTGCTCCCGGGGGCGATCCGCCGCAACCTCGAACAGCACCTGCCGTTCCTGGCGAGCGAACGGCTGCTCATGGCGGCCACGACCGCGGGGGGCGACCGCCAGGAGCTCCACGAGGCGATCCGCCGCCACAGCCACGCGGCGACGGCGCGGATGCGCGAGGGGGCCGACAACGACCTCGTCGCCCGCCTGGCAGCCGACCCGTTGTTCGCGGGCATCGATCTCGTGCAGGCGATGGACGTGCCCGGCCTCGCCGGCCGCGCCGCTGCGCAGGTGGAGGAGTTCGTGACCGGCCCGGTGCGGGCGGCGCTCGCCGCAGCCCCGGCCCGGGCCGCCGAATCGGCCTTACGGGTCTGACTCGCCAGACTGAATGGCAGACTGAATGGCAGACTGAATCGTCAGGCCTGCAGCAGCACCCCGGCGGCTCACTCTCGCGCCGTCAGATCCGGTCCTGGTGACGCGACTTGCTGCGGGTGCTGCGGCAGTCGGCGCACAGGCCCGAGATGATGAGCCGGTGGCTGCGGGCGCGGAACTGGTGCTGGCCGGCCACCGCGTCGCAAATCCGTGCGAGCTCGGCGCTGGAGAATTCGATGAGCCGCTGGCACGACGTGCAGTGCAGGTGGTCGTGCTGCGGGTAGCCGTAGTCGTGCTCGTAGACGGCCCGGCCGCCGAGCGTCATCTTTCGCAACAGCCCCGCGTCCACCATCTCGGTGAGCGTCCGGTAGACGGTGGGCCGGCTGGCTGCCGCCCCCTCGGGCGTCTGCCGCAGGTCGACGAGGAGCTGCTCGGCGTCGAAGTGCTCGTGGCGGCCGCACACGTGGTCGACGATGACCCGGCGCTGCCTGGTGATCCGCTTGCCGCGGGTCTGCAGGAACTCCTCGAACCGCTCGCGCGGCGTCAGCGCGACGTCCACCTTGCCCAGGGAAAATTCGTTCGTCACTGCCATCGGATCGCGGAAGGTGCGGGCGTGTCTCGGGAAATCGGGAACCGCCCAGGGCCGGCTTCTTCGCCGGCTTCTTCGGTGTCACTCGTCAGTGTAGCCTCCCCGCACGCCCCGTCGCAGGCACGTGGCTCCGGCCCGCCGGGAAGCGTCGTCCGTCGCCGGGACGGTGGCCGGCTCAGGTGGCACGCGGGCCAAAAGCGAACAGCCGGTCCGTCGCCGGACCGGCTGTTACACGTTCATGAGATTCGTCGATCAGCCGCGGCCTGCTCAGCCCAGGCGGTCGAGCAGCCGCTCGAGCGCGAGGTCGAGTTTCTCCGCGGTCTCGTACGACCCGTCGGCGATCGCCGCCCGGATCGCGTTGACGCGGTCGAACCGGATGTCGCCGGCCGATTCCGTCGCACGCACGGCGTCGACAGAGAGGGTCACGGCATCGTGCACCTCCGCCACGCCCTGCTGCACCGTGTTGGCCTGCTCGGCGATGGACTGCGTGCCCTGCGCGGCCTCGACGCCCTTCAAGGCGTTGAGCCCCTGCGATCCCTGCGTCGACGTGACACCCCAGATGTTCATGTTGGCTCTCCTGACAGACGGCGGTTCGGAATCCGTTCCCCTCGCACGACGCTCCTACGCGGCACTCCGTCGCAGGGTTCGTATGGTGGTGGGGATTCCGCGGCCGCCCGTTCCTTTCTGACTCCGACTGACCGGATGCTCGTTCATTGTTACCGCGCTTCCGCGTCCAGGCGACACCAGTCGCGCGGACAGCGGCCGGTCGGGGTCGCCTCCCGGTCGCCGCGGACAATGCTCTCAGCTTTGATTCATCGACCAGCCACCGCCCCGAACTTCAGAAAAAAATCCAGCTTCCTGTTTTTCGCATTCTGCCGGCCCGAAAACCCCGCATCCTGCCCAGCCCGCCCGGTCGCGGCGGTCGCTGCGCCGCCGCCGGCGGCGGACGTCAGCCGAACGCAAACTCGACCTTCCGCCGGTCGAGCTGATTCTGCAGCCGCTCCACGATCGCGGAGTGCATCTGGCTGACGCGGCTCTCGGAGAGGTCGAGGGTCGCGCCGATCTCCTTCATCGTCAGCTCCTCGTAGTAGTAGAGGATGATGATGAGCCGCTCGTTGCGGTTGAGCCCCTTCGTGACCAGCCGCATCAGGTCGGACTTCTGGATGCGGCGCGTGGGGTCATCCCCCTTCTTGTCCTCGAGGATGTCGATCTCGTGGACGTCCTTGGAGCTGTCGGTCTCGCACCACTTCTTGTTGAGGCTCACGAGGCTCACGGCGTTGGCGTCGACGAGCAGCTTCTCGAACTCCTCGCGCGACAGGCCCATGTGCTCGGCCACCTCGGCGTCGGCCGGCGCGCGGCCGAGCTTCGCCTCGAGCGTCTTGATCGCCTCGTTGAGCTTGCTGGCCTTGGACCGCACCAGCCGCGGCACCCAATCCATGGTCCGCAGCTCGTCGAGCATCGCACCGCGGATTCGCGGCATGCAGTAGGTCTCGAACTTTACCCCGCGCGACATGTCGAAGGCGTCGATCGCGTCCATGAGGCCGAAGGTGCCGGCCGAGACGAGGTCGTCGAGTTCGACGCCGTCGGGCAGCCGGGACCAGATCCGCTCGCCCTGGTATTTCACCAGCGGCATGTAGACCTCGATGAGCCGGTTTCGCAGCTGCTCGTCCGACTGGTCGGCTTTGAACCGCTTCCAGAGTTCGAGCATCTCCTCGGCCGACGGCTGGGACGATAGGTTCGCCACGTCATCCTCCTTGAAAGGGCCTGCACACGGACGGCGGTCACGGCTTCCGCCTGCGTCCTCTCCACGATTCGTTCCCTCGATCGCGTCTCGATCCGTTCACCTTCGACGTCGTCGACCCGTGTCGACCTCGGACGTCGCATCGGCATCGCCCAACTGATCAGCATCGTCTTTCCACGGGCGATCTCCTCAGCATTTTTCCGTTGAATGTTTTTGTCGCTGGCCGCCGAATCGCCCCAGCCTGCCTCGCCGCCCACCGTCGTCGAGGTCGGCCATCGCAGCGTGGAAGGCGGTGCCGATCATGCCGCCCGCGCCGTGCCTCCCACGGTCGCGAACACCTCCACCCGCTCCTCGTCGGCCAGTTCCTCCGCGGCCAGCACCCGCACGTCGGGCAGGTGGCGGGCCAGCGCGTCGCGAATCCGGGTCCGCACTCCCTCCGGCACGACGACGACCGGCCTGCCGGCACGCTCGACCACCGGCCGCACCGCCCGCCGCAGTTCGGCCACCAGCTGCTGCGGGGCCGGCCCGCTCCCGCGGACGACCGCGTCGATCGCGTGCTGCTCCAGCCGCACGGCGACGAGCCTGCCCTCCGGGTCGCGGACCCGCCTGCAGATCGAGCGCACGAGCGACCGCCGCACGATCTCGGCCAGGGCGGCGGGCTCCGGCGCCTCGCCGGCGTGGTCGGTCATGATCTCCAGCAGTTCGGCGAACGGCCGGATCGCCGCGCCGTCGCGGAGCAGGCACTGCAGCGTGCGATGGATTTGGGCGATCGTGAGCACGCCCGGCACGGCCTGCTCGACGACGGCGGGCTGCGTTTCCCGCAGCGACTCCACGAGGCGGGCGACCGCGTCGCGGGAGAGCAGCCGATCGGCATGCCGACGCACCGCCGCCTCGACGGCGCGGGCGACGCAGTCGGCCTCGTCGAACACCGTCGCGCCGCGGCGGCGGGCGGTGTCGGCCTGCGCATGTCCCAGCCACGTGCCGCGGCGGCCGGTGAGCGGCTCGATCACGGACGCCTCCGGCGCGGCTCCGGGCGTTGCGTCGATGCCCTCGAGCACCTCGCCGGGAGCGGGCACCGCCAGCAGCCTGCCCGCGGGAATCTCCGCTTCGAAGACGGCTTCGCCGGCGATCGTCACCCGGTAGCAGCGGTCGCCGAGCGCGAGGTCGTCCCGCATGACGACCTGCGGCACGACGAGGCCGAGGTCGACGGCCACCGCCGACCGCACCGCCGCGGTCCGCTCCGGCAGCGGCCCCGCGATCAGGGAAACCAGGCCCCGGCCGACCTCCACCACGATGCGGTCGTCGGCGAGCAGGTCGTCGGCCGCCTTCGGCCGCGCCGCGGCCGCAGACGGGACTCTGACTGCGGCGGTTTCGGCGGCAGCCTGCCGGCGCGCGGCGCCGCGCGTGAGCCAGGCGGCCGTGGCCACGGCCACGGCCATCCCCGCCAACGGCAGGAACGGCAGCCCCGTGAACGACAGCAGCCCGAGAAACACGGCCGTGATCGCCAGCACGTGCGGCCGCGACACAAACTGCCGGCCCAATTCCCGGGGCAGATCGACCGACTGGCTCGACCGCGAGATGAGCAGACCCGTGGCCACCGACACGAGCAGCGCGGGCACGGCGCTCACCAGGCCGTCGCCGATGGTCAGCCGCGAGTAGACGTCGACCGCCTTCGCGAACGGCATGCCGTGCTGGATCACGCCGATCGCCAGGCCACCCACGAGATTGACGAGCGTGATGACGACGCCGGCCACCGCCTCGCCGCGGACGAACCGGCTCGCGCCGTCCATGCTCGCGAAGAAGTCGGCCTGCCGCTGCAGGTCGAGCCGCAGTCGCCGCGCCTCCTCCCGTGTGACCGTGCCGGCCTGCACCTCGGCGTCGATCGCCATCTGGCGGCCGGGCAGGCCGTCGAGGGTGAAGCGGGCGGCGACCTCGCTGGTGCGGGTCGATCCGGCGGTGATCACGACGAACTGGATGACGGCGATGATGGCGAAGATCACGCCGCCGACGACGATGTTGTTGGCCGCGACGAATTCGCCGAACGCCTGGACGACCTGGCCGGCGGCATCGACCCCCTCGACCGCGGCCCGCGACAACACCAGCCGCGTGGAGGCGATGTTGAGCACGAGCCGGATCAGCGTCGACCCCAGCAGGAACGTGGGAAACACGCTCATGTCGAGCGGCGTGCGGGCGGCCAGCGCTCCCAGCAGGGCGAGCACCGACACGGTGAGATTGGCCGCCAGCATCAGGTCCAGCACCGCCGGCGGCACCGGCGTCAGCACGACGAGCACAGCCAGCAGGATCACGGCCGGGATCGCGTAGTCGAGCAGGTGCGTCGCCGCGGCGAGGCGCGGCGCGGCGGACGCGGCGCTGCCCGGTGCGATGGACGGTGCTATGGACGACGCGGCGGATCGTGGCATGGAGCGAGCGTGGGTCCGAATGGAGCGAGCGTGGGCCCGAATGGAGCGACGTAGGTCCGGATGGACCGAATACGGGCTCCTTCCTGGGGATCGGGCGGGGACGATAGCGGTGCCGCGGGCGGCGGTCCAGATCGCTCCCCGGGGACGCGATCCTTCCGTACAATGCGGAGGAAACGCACTTTTCCGCCGCCGCCCGGCCCGCGCACGATGCACTTCAACCGCTTCGGCCTCGAGTTCGACTACCCCGAGAACTGGTCGGTGGACACCGACGACTCCGAGGGCCGCTACGCCACCGTCACCGTCGTCTCACCGGAGGGCGGCTTCTGGTCGGTGAGCGGCCACGCAACCGGAGGCGAACCGGAGGCACTCTCGCAGGCGGTCCTGCAGCAGATGCGGCAGGAATACCGGGATCTCGACAGCGAGCCCGCCGAGGAGGTCGTCGGCGGCCGCATGCTCGCCGGCTGCGACATGAACTTCTACTGCCTCGATCTCACGAACACCGCACAGGTGAGGACGCTGGAGACGCCGGAAGCGATCTACCTCTTCTTCTGCCAGGCGGAGGACAGGGAATGGGATCGCATCGCGCCGGTGTTCGCGGCCATGACGGCGAGTTTCGTGGCTGCCCTGCCGGAGGATGCGTGACCGCGACGGAGGAAATCTCGGTGTTTTCCCCAGTGAAAACACCTCCTGAGCGTTTTTTCGCAGCCTGCTAAGATTCTCGGGCTCTTTCCCAACTCCCGCCCTCCCGGACTTCCGCAGTTGCCCTTCCTCGCCGACCTCGCCGCAGCGCCGTCCGCCCAGATCCAGATGGGCCACTGGCTGGCCTTCGCCGCCATGGTGGCGATCCTGCTGACGCTCGACCTGACCGTCTTCCACAAGCAGGCCCACGAGCCGTCGTTGCGGGAGAGCGCGTTTTGGACCTGCATCTGGGCAACGCTCGCGCTGGCGTTCAACGCCCTCGTCTGGTGGTGGCTGGGCGGCCAAGCGGCGATCGAGTTCCTGACCGGCTATCTGGTCGAGTGGTCGTTGTCGATGGACAACGTCTTCGTCTTCGCCGTGATTTTCGGCTACTTCCGCGTGCCCCTGAAGTATCAGTACCGCGTGCTCTTCTGGGGCATCCTGGGCGCAGTGCTGATGCGGCTGACGTTCGTGCTGGTGGGGGCCGAGCTCGTGGAGCGGTTCCACTGGGTGATGCCGCTCTTCGGCGCCTTCCTCGTCTACACGGGCATCAAGCTCGCCTTCGGCGACGAGGAATCGCATCCCGACGAAAGCACGGTGGTGAAGCTGTTTCGCAGGCTCGTGCCCGTCACGAACCAGTCCGACGGCGATCGGTTCTTCGTGAAGGAGCAGGGCCGGCTCATGGCGACGCCGTTGTTCCTCGTGCTGCTCATCGTGGAGACCACCGACGTGCTCTTCGCCGTCGACAGCGTGCCGGCGATCCTCGGCGTGGTCACGCCCGGAGCTCACTACATGCGGTTCGTCGCGTTCACGTCGAACGTGTTCGCGATCCTCGGCCTGCGGGCGCTCTACTTCCTGCTCGCCGGCGTGATGGGCCTCTTCCGGTTCCTCAACTACGGCCTCTCCGCCGTGCTCGTCTTCGTGGGCGGCAAGATGATCATCGAGGCGGCGCGGCACAGCGAATGGCTGGCCGGGGTGGGCGGCTGGGACGCGCATGCCAAGGGCCACCTTGTGCATCCCGGCGTCTCGCTGCTGGTCATCGTCGGCCTCATCGGCTCGAGCGTGGCCGCCTCGCTGGCGTTTCCGGAGCGGAAGGACGGCGCCGAAGTCGCCGGCCATGACGCCGGCCATGACGCCGCCGAGCCACCGCACGGCTGACCGCCGCCGGGGGACATGTGCCGCCGGGAACGGTACGAGTTCCCTCGCTGTGGCCGCGGCGGCCAAACGCTCGGGATCCTCGCACCGATTCCCGGCTCCGCGGACATCAGCTGCGGTCTGGAGCGGGGCTGGCGTGGCTGGAGCGACGACCTAGCGCCTTCCAAAAACGGCGAGCCGGGATCGGCGGAAGCTCGACGAGCTTGTTCTCCGCAAAACACCGCATCCTGCGGTTTTT
>Ga0209401_1000130_pt1 | contig 49490 bp, 56 predicted proteins | sample M_140807_MF_Meta_FD_187318 | JGI IMG/M metagenome (GOLD analysis project Ga0209401, IMG submission 187318) | Freshwater microbial communities from Lake Montjoie, Canada to study carbon cycling - M_140807_MF_MetaG (SPAdes) (version 2) | ecosystem: Environmental > Aquatic > Freshwater > Lake...
TGGTTGATTCCCAACCAGCGCAACCCCGTCAGACTCTGTTCTGACAATGTCAGAAAGGAAACACCATGATCCCCAGCAACACCAGCATCTATAACATCTCCAACTTCACCGACAACGCTGCCACCCGCGCAGCCATTGCAAGGGTCTATGCCGACGAAGTGAAACGCAGGGCCAACGAGATTTATGAAGCTGCCGACGCAGCCAACCGTGCTTGTGACCTTGCCATTGCCGCAAGGAAGAGGGCCAACGACGCAGCATATGCCGCCGCATGTGCAGTTCACCTCGCCAATCGTCAGGCAGGCATCTAAAAACCACGCCCCCGCAAGGGGGCCTTCTGACAATGTCAGAACATACTAGGAGCTAATATGAAAATCGTAATCAACTGCTGTTTCGGTGGCTATGGGTTAAGCCCACGCGCTGAGGCTCTGTTCTGCCGCATCGAGAAGATCAAGCCTGACGACGAACACTTCAGCATCTACGACATCCCCCGAGATAATCCCACCCTCATCAAAATCGTTGAGAAGTTAGGCGAGAACGCAGGGGGAACGTATGCAGACCTCAAGGTAGTGGAGATTCCCGACGATGTTAATTGGTACATCGTGGAGTACGACGGGATGGAGCATGTAGCTGAACGCCACCGCACATGGAAGTGACCATGACACTCAACACACACTGCCGCACCTGCGGCGACCTCATAACACCCCTTGCAAGGGCAGCAATCAAGAACACCTGTCTGCCCTGCGGAGAAGAAGCAGCAACCCAAGCCCGCAAATCATGGTGCGTAGCACCTATGCACAAGAGCAACTACATGCTGCTCACCAACCGTGCCGACCTGCTCGGCATTAACAATAAAGGAGGACTCATCAGATGAACCACGACACAGACCACATCGACGCCTTCAAAGGCATACTGCTCGGCGCAGCAATGGGCGCTGCATTCTATTTGTTTGTTATCTTCGTATTTTCTTTCTGAGGGGTAAATCATGAAACAGAACTCAAAGCATTGGCTCAACTGGAAGGGCACACGGGAAGGCAACCAACTTATCTTTGCCCGCCCATACACACCCGCCATCCAATCCACCGACCCCAACTACCTGCGGGGGCGCTTCGAACAAATCCGTGCAGACCAAGCATGGGCCACTGCCATGGAGAGGCAGGCTAACTACGAAGTTATGCGGGAAGAGTGGTGTGCATGGGAACCCTCCCCTGCCCTGATCGAGGCAGTCCAACAGATCGAGTTCAAGTGGGACGAGGACTACACCTTCAAAACCAATCCGTAACCCAACCCATATTCCCTTGACTTTATAGTTCACCTGTAGTATACTATCATTTCGGTTGGACTTCCCCGACCGAACAACCTAAGGACATACCATGGACACTATCACCACCACCCCCCTTACCGCAGAACAAGTACACGCCGTTCTGACAATGTCAGAAACCACCACCCCTCTGCCCCTCCCGGCAGTCAAAACGCTGGCCGACAGCTTCGCCATCTTTGCATACACCCCCCACCGCTACGGTGGACAGAAGACCGACCGCGAGGCATCGGATGAGGTGACTAGCAACAAGCGGGCTGCTAAGAATGCAGCGAAGGTCGTAAAGGAACTCTTTGCAGGCGAACCTCTGCTCGATGCCATCAAAGCATTGGACGGCGCGTTCAAGAACTACCTCTACGCCACGTTCCCGTCCGCAGGGCGCTCTGCTTATTTCATCCCCGACGCCTTCCACAAGATTCCCGAATTCCAAAAGGAGAAGCTCAACCCCTACCTGACCGAGCGCACCCGTATGGTCGAAGAGTTTGTTGGCAAGCTGGACACGCTTGTCGCTGCCGCTGCCTTTACCCAAGGTGACATGTTCAAGCGCGACGACTACCCAACCGCCGAGGACATCCGTGGAAAGTTTAGTGTGGACATCTACCTCGACCCCGTGCCGACCGATCATTGGTTGGTGAAGCATGCACAGGAGTCCGCCGCCGTCATGGGCGATATGTACACACAGGGCATGAACAAACGCTTGAGTGACATCACTGAGTTTGTAAAGCGCAAGCTGGTCGAGAGCCTCGACTGGGCAGCGAAAGCCTGTGAGGAACGGGTTATGGGTGAGGATGGCAAGCTTCAGCGCAAGCCCATCCACGAGTCCAGTGTGCAGGCATTCATGGGCCTGACCGATCTGCTTCGCAAGCTCAACGTCAACAACGACCCTAAGATCACTGCGGTCGCAGCATCGTTCGAAGCCTTGCTTGCTGGCACTACCGTGCCTGCCCTGACCGAGTCATTGAAGTCCGATCCCCTCATGCGTGAGGTTATCCGTGACCAAGTCAAGGCAGTGCGGGATATGCTTGACTTCTGAGTACACTTCTGTTATACTCTTATTTCGGTGGGGGGATTCACCCCCTGCCACTACCCCGTTCTGACAATGTCAGAACACACTCAAGGAAACGTAGCATCATGGCAAATATCTTCGCAGGCCTGCCCCAAGTCTCGCTGCTCCGTGCAGCAGAAATGATCGTTGACTTCGGCGCTGAACAAACCATTGGCCTCATCGCACCTCCCGGTGTTGGCAAGACTTCTATGTTCAACATGATTGCGGAACGTCTTAAGGACACACATGATTCTGTGTTCCTTGTTGCGCCCAACGTCGATGTGCCGGATCTGGCTGTCGGCATGCCTGATACTGAGGCAAAGACAATTAAGTGGCTTGTGAACGAAGTGTTCAAGCTGACTGGCCCGACCGCAAGCAAGCGCCCCAAGTACATCTGTATTGACGAGCTATCCAAGGGTCAGCAGCACGTTTTCCCTGCGCTCACCACACTGATTCAGGACAAGACCATTGCGGGCGTCCCCCTGCCTGACGGCAGCATCGTGAGTTTCACGGGTAATCACATTGGCGATGGGGTGGGTGACCGCTTCCCGGCTCACGTTATCAACCGCGTCACCATGCTGGCAGTCAACGTACCTACCTTCCTTGAGTGGGAACCGTGGGCAATCAACGCCCGCATTCATCCTAACCTGATTGCATGGGCTGGTGAGAACAGCGATGTGTTCACTTCCTATTTGCAAATGCCGGAGGATCGTGACCGCAATCAGAAGCAGCGTGAGGTGGCACCAATGATCTTCAACCCCAACGCCCCCGCCATCATGCCGTTCCTGTCGCTGCGCTCAATGTCTAAATGCAGTGGGTTTGTTGCGGCGCGTGAGACTGGCAAGTACACCAATGATGAGATCCTTGCACTGTTAGGTGGCACGGTCGGTGCTGCGGCAGCGCGTAGCATGTTGGCATTCTTCAACATGGTGGATAAGTTCACGAGCTTCGCTCGCATTGTTGCTGACCCGATGGGTGTGCCTGTTATTACCGAGGGTGCTGTGCCTATCGTGCAGATCAACAATGCAATCGGGCGAATCACCAACGAGCATGAGCTTAATCAATTCATGATCTTCCTCAACCGCTTTCCTCGGCGTGAGCTTAAGCAAGTATTCATGGATCGGGCAGTCAACGCCAAGCACCTGACCACTATCGCCGGTCAGAACCGTGAGTGCCTTGAGTACGCAGCATCCAAGCAAGCCGCTGCGATGATTTAAGTTTGACTTCTAAGTGTACCCGTGGTACACTATTGTTTCGGTGGGGGGATTACCCCCCGCCATACTAACCTACCTTAGGACTATCATGCTCGACCCTAACAGCTACTCTCAACTCTCCGCGCAAACGCGCCTTGAACGCTCGCACTTTCAGTGCATGAGCCACCACGACTTCGCCTTGCTGTCTGGCATCATCATGATCGGCAAGAGTGAGATCAGTAACGTCCGCACCGCATGCACCGATGGTGTAAACAAGTATTACGGTGAGAAGTACGTTCTGACATTGTCAGAACCCGAGATGAACGGAATCGTCCTGCACGAGAACGGTCATGTCATGCTGCGGCATATGCCAATGTATAGGCACTTGTACGAGATCGACGCTGCCCGTGCAAACAAGGCGTGTGACTACGTCATCAATGGGTGGATCGTGGACACCGACCCACAAGGTAAGTTTGCCAAGCTGCCCAAGGGTGGGTTGTACAACCCCGACTACACCAACCTGACTGTTAAGGAAATCTTTGACTTGCTCAAAGAGGAAGACGAGCAGGGCAATGGCGGCAAGCCCTGCGAGGATGGTGAACCCGGCGAGGGAACGGGTGACGATGGTTTAGACGAACACGACTGGGAAGGCACCGACGAAGCTGAAGAAGTTCTAGGTGGCAGCGATGAGGTTGGCAAGCTGGTCGAGCAAGCTATTCGTGAGGGTTCCACCCTTGTTGGCAAGCTCAAAGGCAACGTCAACCGCCGCATCACCGACTCGGTGACCCCCAAGATCGACTGGTCTGTGGTGTATCAAGACTTCATGCAGTCCATCTCAAACGGGCGGGGCACTGCATCGTGGCGTCAGTTCAATCGTCGCTTCCTTGCTAAACCTTTCGGTATGCTCATGCCCCATCAGTACGAGGAAGCTATCAAGGAAGTCATCCTTGGTGTGGATGCGTCTGGTTCGATCACTGACGAGGCGTTGGCTAGTGTGACTGCCGAGATGGTCAAGATTGTGGAGTCGGTCAACCCCGAGGTTATTCGCATCCTGTGGTGGGACGCTGAAGTACAAAAGGAACAGATCATTCGGCGCGATCAGTCCAGCAACATCAAGCACCTTGTCGAGGCAACGGGGGGTGGCGGTACTCGGATGTCCTGCGTTTCGGAATACATCATTGCTAACGGTCTTAAGCCTGACTGTGTCACGATTTTTACGGATGGCTACGTCGAACATGATGTAAACTGGCAGACCACATCACCGACAGTCTTCATCGTTGATGGGAACACGAGCTTCCGCAGTCCTACTGCCGAGGGCAAAGTCATCTTCAAGAACTAAGGAGCGGGGGCCTAGCCCCCCATCATGGAAAACTATCGGAACTACACTGACGAGCAACTACAGGACACTCAGGTTATCTTGCTTGAGGACATGGCAAGCATTCGTTATCAACTTGAGGCAGCTAAGTCAAACGCTGCAACGGATGGTGAGTATGCCGATGCTGATTGGTTTCGTAAGGCTACCTACGCCCTGCGAATGAAGGGCGCACAACAACAGGCGATAAGTATTGAAGTGGGTAGACGCAAACGTATGACGCAGTCACGTTTGGAAACTTGGTTCGTTCGTATCGCAAGAGAGATACTTGAGGAGGATCTGTTCGACGAAATTATGGATGAAGCTAAGGACAAGGTACGCAGTAACTCACCCGATCCCTCGGCTGAATAAAAACATTTGACTTCAAAGTGTACTTATGGTACACTATCATTTCGGTGGGGGGAGTCACCCCTCGCTCAACCGTTCTGACATTGTCAGAACAACAACTCAGGAAACACCATGCTTGCTATCTCTAACGACCGCTTCACCAACCCCAACGCTCCGCTTAAATGCAAGACGTACAAGGAGATGGTGGCGGCAGTCCAGTCCCTCGCGGATATGTGCAAAAACCCCGTGCATATCAAGGAAGAACTTCTGTGGCTTGCGGATCAGATCCGCATGCGCTATCGCCTTGAGCCTATTGGTCTGACGGGTAACACTAGCTCGCCGCGTATCGTGCTGGGAACGGGTTACGTTCCTCAAGCGATGATTTGGTTCGGCTCTCGCCAAACAACAAAAGGCAAGACCCTTGAGCAGTACAACCTGCACAGCATGAACATCGATGTGCATAAGGGCGATGCAAATGTGATCCGTTCGGGTGATGTTAAGACCCTCGCTCGCAGGCTCAGGACGGAGATGTTTGAGCTTATCGATCCTACTAGGGACTTCGTCGATCCGGAGCGTATAGATTATTGGCTCGATTCGAATGTGGATCTCGGTGGGCAGAAAGACTATGTCCCCCACATGGAGGAGTCAGTCCGCCGTGATGTCTTCTACCATTTCTACAACAAAGGCACTGCACTGCCCCCGTCAATCGAAGAATGGTTGAAACAGAAATCCGACATCGTAGAAACCAATAACAAGCTGCTCAGGCGTGAAGATTTTATCCGCGCTTCGTTCCGCAAGCGTTCGGTGGTCTTAATCAAGATGGCGATGATGGCTGAGTACAAATACTTTTTCCAAGAAGTTGAGTATTCACCCGATGGAAAATCTTTTGTTTATGCTGGCGAGCGGGTTTTCTTTTCCGATATTGCCGATCTAGCTGACAAGTATCCCCACATCTTCGCAGTCAGCAACATGCTGCGTATGAAAAAATCAGAAATATTTTCTGTTGATCGAGGGTTCCAAAGAGACTTTAACTTTGTTAGCTCAATTATGGCTTCAGATATTCTTGACACGCAATGTACTCGCGTAGTCTTTCCCGCTGAACGTATCTTGAGCGAAGATGAAATGCTCGGGGCACAAGCAGTAAAACCTAGTGTTGCAGCCGATATTGCAAACGATAACGTCTTGTCCATTCTTAACTTCTGAGGAAAACATGAAAGCACAAACTAAAAACACCGGTATTGCCACCATCAAACCCAAGCGGACCTACACCAAGCGTACTAAACCCGCAGCTATCCCCCGCACTGCCCGCGCTTATATGAAAACGATTGGCAAAGATTTCTCTAAAGAGAACGAGGCAGTCACGGCTCTGATTAAGATGCACAGCGACGTAGCCGTACAACCTAGCGAAAGCTGGGATTGGCCCACTGCTGAAGCTCAACCCAAGAACCCTATCAACCTCACTGGTTGGCGCGGATGGGTTGTTCATAAGCTGCTTGGTAGGGTGGAGATTTATAACGTATGAGAATTCGCTCCGGTTCGTGGGTTAGATACTTCGACCGGAAGGGTATCGTGGAAAACGTATCTGCTGATGGCTTGTATGCGGCGGTGCGTTTTCCCAAAGATAACTTCCCATTCCCCGAAACTAATGTTCTACGTGTCAAAGAACTAAAACTTTCTAAGGCTCCTACCGTTGAAGCAACTGAAGATAACTACGAAGTCGCCCCGTTTTAAGAACGTCATCGCCAACAACCCAACAATTACTTTGCTTGAGAAGCTGTTGCATAAACTCGGCGCTACAACGGTGCTTGATCTTTCGGTCGAGATGAATATGAGTTACAGCGGAGTCAAAACCGCACTTGAACGAATGATCTTGCTGGATATCGTAGAAGTTATTCGCCGGGGGGGTGAAGCCCCTCCCCGTGGTGGTCCCGCCCCCGACACTTATCAAATTAAGGAAAAGAAATGAACAAGTACGAGCATCTTGAAATGATGGACACCCCCTATGTCCCTGAACTCGCTATCTACGCACAGCAAGTAAATAAGTTAACGGAACAATCCAGACAAATAAAAAACCTCACCTCGCTGCTCCACGATTGCTTGGAGTTTGTTCCGTCCGACCTTCGCAGGAAGATCGAGAATGCAATCGGAGCCTAAAGAGAAGAGGGCTTTAACTGAGAGCGAAGCAAAGGTAGTCAAAGCCGTAGAGGATTATTCCAAAACATCAAAGGAGTTAGCTGCTGAACTTGGGCTGGCTCCGGCTACCTTAAATCGCATCATCAGAGGGCTAATTAAAACTAACTACTTAACACTGCATAGTAGAAAGCTTGTTGGGTCGGTAACCATTCCCTACTACATCAAGATTAGTCCTGAAAACACAGGCGATGTCCGCAAGGTTCGAACCCGCCCCGCCGTTCCGGGCGATAGCCCCATGCGAGCAGACGTAGCCGCAACATGGATGAGGAATTAGATGACTGATAGGGAAACAATACCAATGCACGATAACAACCGCTACGTTAGCGTGCAAAAAGCCAGTTAAGCAGGCCGAGCCGGTGGCGCGGGTTCTACAGACGGTCGGCCAATACCACACTTCGGTATCGTGAAAAACTTAGAGCAAGGAAAGCACATGAGCAATCCCATCAATCCCCAGCATTATCGTAATGGCGCTATCGAGTGCATCGACGCACTCAAGTCGGCCACTGTTGGCAAGAGCGGGATCGAAGCGGTCTGTGTTGCGAATATTATTAAATACCTTTGGAGGTACGAAACCAAAGGGGGTATTGACGATGTACGCAAGGCACAGTGGTACTTAGACAGACTAATAGGGGAGTTAAATGGATGAGCGAACCGCAGCACAGTTCATTGCTCTTACCGTAATGGTCAAAGCCCTAGTAGCCACACACCCTAATCACGAAGCCATTCGTAAAGAAATCGAGCAGATTATGAAGGATGGTTTCAAAGAAGAGGTTGACGCGGGCATGGAATCCCTTATTGATCGGTCAGTCCTTAACTGGGTTAACGGCTTAAGGAAGGCAAAGAAATGACTACACCGGAAAAGAAGGTCAAAGATAAAGTAGTAAAGATCCTTAAGGAACTTGGTGCCTATTACTTCTACCCGGTGACGGGCGGGTTTGGTAGGTCGGGTGTACCGGATATCGTGTGCTGCCTAGCGGGTAACTTTATCGGCATTGAATGCAAGGCCAACGGAAATAAACCTACTGCACTGCAACATAAAAATCTTGGAGACATTCAAGAGGCAGGCGGATACGCTTTTATTGTTAACGAAGACAACATAGACGCACTTGAACGAGTGCTTAGGATGTGGGGGAAATAACCATGTGGCTAATTACTAATTTCGGTTTCTTTAGTGTTGTGGAAAAGCCTTGGGATCAAGGCGAAAACCGTCTTACGATTCGTGCTAGGAGCAAAAAAGACCTTATGAATCTTAAGAAAAATTATCTGCCTGAAATGAGCGAGATAGGGACGAGCGATAACACGGACTATAAATACCGTGCGACCGCCCCAAGAGAAGATATAGCCAAAGCATTTATGCAAGCCATCCAAGACATTGACTATTCAAACTTCAAAGACGAAGTTAAAAAGAAGCAAGGCCATGGGCGTGCTAACGTATACGGATGGGTTTGGGATTCTCTCTATACCATTCAGACAGAAGAAAAACTTAGGGGTTAATTAGTGGACATCTACACGATTGACCTCGAAACTTATTACGCCAAAGATTTTTCCTTAACCAAGCTAACAACTGAGCAGTACGTCAATGACGAACGCTTTGAAGTTATCGGGCTAGCGATCAAGAAGAACAGCTATAGCACCCAGTGGTATAGCGGGGATGATGTTGCTGGATTCTTAGCAGGGTTTGATTTCTCAAACGCGCTGATCGTTTGCCATAACACAATGTTCGACGGGTCGATTCTTGGCTGGAAGTACGGGGTCAATCCGAAGATGTGGGCCGACACGATGAGCATGGCTAGGTTCGTCCATGGTGTGCATGACTCGGCATCCCTCGCTGCGTTGGCGAAGCGGTATGAGCTAGGTGTAAAAGGTACCGAAGTGGTTAATGCACTCGGTAAAAGAAGGCAAGATTTCACGCCCGAAGACCTTGACCGCTATGCGGGTTATTGCATCAACGACGTTGATCTGACGTATGAATTGTTCAAGGAACTGGTCCCGCATGTGCCGAGATCAGAGCTTAAGCTCATCGATATGACGCTGCGGATGTTCATTAACCCAGTGTTGGAGATCGACCGAGGCATCCTAGTTCGCCGCTTCAAAGAAGTTATCGATGAGAAGAAGGCTATGCTGGACAGCCTCAAAGGTGACTTGAATGTAGAAACAACCGAAGAGGTGCGGGAGATCCTCGCATCGAATCCGAAGTTTAAAGAGTTACTTGAGTCTCGGGGCGTCAAAGTCCCAATGAAGCCCTCACCTTCCAACCCTGAAAAGATGATCCCGGCTCTGGGGAAGAAAGATGAGGGGTTCATTGCCCTACAAGAAAGCGAAGATGACTTCGTGCAGCTTCTGTGCGGTATCAGGCTAAACACCAAGTCAACGATGGAGCAGGGTCGTATTGAAAACTTCATGCAGATTGGTCTTCGCAACAAAGACAAACTACCAATCCCGCTGAACTATTGTGGCGCACATACCGGACGCTGGAGCGGTAAAGAAAAGATCAATCTGCAAAACCTTCCAAGCCGTGATCCCAAGAAGAAGGCGCTCAAGAATTCGATCACAGCACCACCGGGGCATGTAGTTATTAACTGTGACTCCTCACAGATTGAGGCAAGGGTTGTAGCTTGGTGGGCAGGGCAAGACGATTTGCTTGAGGCTTTCGAGAATAAGCAAGACGTTTACCGTCTAATGGGCAGCAGGATCTATAACAAGAAGCCTGAAGATATTACAAAGGAAGAACGCTTCCTTGCCAAGACCGTGGTGCTTGGATGCGGGTTTGGTACGGGTTGGAAGAAACTGCAATCAGAATTGAACGCAAACGGCGTCAAACTATCTGACGACGAGTGTAAGAAAGTTATTAGTATTTATAGAGAAAGTAATTACAAAATTGTGGAGCTTTGGGGCCAAGCAAACGAGGCTCTTAAAGACATGCTTTTCGGTCGCCCCGTTAAGGTGGGCCTTACTAAGGCCGCTGTTTTCGACGGGAGTGGAATCGTCCTGCCCAACGGATATAAGATCCACTACCCCGAGCTTCACGCTAAAGAGATAGAAGGCAAGCCTAAGTTCTTCTATAAGAGTCGTAAGGGCATTGAAGGGATTTGGTTTGGTACGTTGGTAGAGAATGCGGTCCAAGGACTCGCTCGCTGCGTTGTGGGCGAACAGATGCTGCTAATATCTAAACGCTACCGACCTGTCCTGACCGTTCACGATGCGGCTGTCATCGTTGCCCCCGAAGAAGAAAAAGATGAGGCGGTAGCATTCATCGAGCAGTGCATGAGCTTCGTCCCTGAATGGGCCGAGGGATTACCTATCGCCTGTGAATCAGGCGTTGACTTTTCCTATGGTGGAACTTGAGATGACTGAACCCGTCGTGATTGACTACGCAGAAAATTTGATTAAGGTTAAACGATATACGCGCGCAGTTGAAGAAGCACTTTTAAGGAATGACTTCGACTTCGCAGTTGAAGTAGCTGTTCTACTTACGGTAGAATCTAGATTGCTCAGTCAAAACGTGAAGCTCTTAAATGACAATGACGGCGTCCCCTATCAAGTGGAGCTTCAGCGGTCTTAAGACATACGAGAACTGCCCTAAGAAGTATTTCCATCTTAAGGTAGCTAAGGACGTACAAGACTCTCCCGGTGAATCCGCGTTGTACGGCACTGATGTACACAAGGCAGCGGAAGATTATGTCCGAGATGGCACCCCTCTACCGGGTGCCTTTTCTTTTATGCAGACTCAATTGGATGCGTTGATAGCCATATCAGGGGAGAAGTTGTGCGAGCACGAGATGGGATTAAAAGAAGATTTGTCCCCGTGTGGTTTCAATGACCCCGATTATTTTTGTAGAGGTATCGCAGACTTAATCATTGTTGACCGGGACAAGGGTCGTGCTGTTGTGGTGGACTACAAGACTGGATCGCCAAGGTATGCGGACACAGGGCAGCTTGAGCTTATGGCACTGATGGTGTTCAGGCACTTCCCTGAGATCGAAACGGTCAAAGCGGGCTTGTTGTTTTCAGTTGCACGAGACTTCGTTAAGGTACAATACAGACGGGCAGACATGGATGAGCTTCCCGCAAGGTTCAAAGAAACGCTGGCAAGATTGCGTAACTCTCTGACCTACGGTGTATTCAATGCCAAGTCATCCGGCCTGTGCGGATGGTGTCCTGTAGAGTCTTGCAAATATTGGCGTCCTAGAAATAAACTATAGATATAAATATGCCGTATACAAAGTCCCCCCGTCCATACAAGCATGAATGGGAAATGCAGCAAAAGCGCGACGAGAAACCCGCAAGGGCGGCTCGGGCACGAGCGCGTAGGGCAATGGATGCTAAAGGCGTAGACCGTAAAGGTAAGGACATCGATCATGTGGTAGCGTTGTCCAAGGGTGGCACTAATGCACCAAGCAACCTCCGGTTGACGACCCCTTCCAAGAATCGTTCGTTTAGTCGGAACAAAGACGGCAGCATGAAGCGAAACGATTGAGTATTTAGCAGTGTCCCCAACGCCTAGTTAGGCGGGTAGTGTAAGCGTCGGGGTGAGGTACATGGTATAAAACACCGTCAGTGCAGCGGGTCACTCTCCTCAGATCGTCAGGCTGTGCAGGTTTGGTAGGGCAATACGGAAACCGTATTCGCCCTATTCGCCTTTTTCCTTTTAGGTGAATTGATGGAAGTCATAGAAAACAAACTGCTACTTATCAACACGCACAACCCTGCGAAGATTACTTCCTCTATACCGAAGAGTCGGGTTGTGGATGAGATGGATCACCCGAAGGGGAGGATGTATCAGGTGGCTGTCAATTGGGGGCTAGATGAAACGCTTGTCCTGAAGAATCTGGGGTTCAAAAAGACTCCATCCCCCATAGAAAGTCGGTACAAATGGAGCGGAATGTTCACCCCGTTCCAGCACCAAAAAGAAACAGCTTCATTTCTCACCATGCACAAGCGTTGCTTTGTGCTTAACGAGGCGGGGACAGGTAAGACGGCATCTGCTGCATGGGCAGCGGACTATCTGATGAAGCTGGGCAAGGTTAAACGTGTGCTGATTGTCTGCCCCTTGTCGATCATGTCTTCAGCATGGCAAGCGGATCTGTTCAAGACCGTAATGAGTCGCAAGGTAGAAGTCGCATACGGTAATGCAAAAGTAAGGAAGGCTGTCGTAAGCGGGGATGCGGAGTTCGTAATTATCAACTACGACGGAATCGAAATTGTCCAAGACGAGATACTTGCAGCGGGGTTTGATCTAATCATTTGTGATGAGGCTACGAACCTAAAGAACACATCCACAAGAAGGTGGAAGCTCTTAAATAAGATAGTTAAGCCCGACACTAGGCTGTGGCTAATGACTGGAACCCCTGCCGCACAGTCGCCACTTGATGCCTATGGGCTGGCAAAGCTGGTATGCCCCGACAAGATCCCGAGAACTAAGGGGGCATGGCAAGACTTAACAATGCAGAAACTTACACAGTTCAAATGGATACCAAAACCGAAAGCCAAAGAGATTGTTCATGCAGCACTACAACCCGCGATCAGGTTCACGAAAGCCGAATGCTTGGATTTGCCGGAAGTGATGTACATGACGCGGGATGTGAGTTTGACCGCGCAACAATCGAAATACTACGAAAAGCTCAAGAACGAAATGTTGTTTACCGCTTCCGGTGAGGAAGTTACTGCTATAAATGCCGCGACACAATTGCAGAAACTTTTACAGATATCCGGTGGCGCTGTATATACAGATGAAAGCGATGTCCTTGAGTTCGATGTATCCAATCGATTACGGGTGCTGGAGGAAGTGCTTGAGCAGACGGAGAACAAGGCACTGGTGTTTGTGCCCTATCGCCATACGATCACGGTAGTTAAGGATTTCTTAGATAAAAATGGAATCCGGGCAGAAGTAATAAACGGTGATGTCTCTCTTGGAAACCGCACTGAAATTTTCCAAAGATTCCAAACATCCCCGGACCCGAAAGTTCTAGTCATCCAGCCCCAATCCGCTTCGCATGGAGTCACTCTCACTGCTGCGGACAACATCATCTTTTGGTCACCCGTCATGTCTGTAGAGACATACCTACAATGTATCGCTCGCATCGACCGAGTTGGTCAGAAGAACAAGATGACCGTATGGCACTTGCAGGGCAGTCCTATCGAGCGCAAGATTTACAAGGCCCTTCAAGACAAGAAGAACCTGCATGAGCAGTTGGTAGCTCTTTACAAGGAGGCATGATTTACATTTTAGTCACACTCAACCCTTGACTCTAAAGAACAGTCGTGGTACACTAATACTCCGCTGTTAAATCAATACCTTACCGAGGAATACATGGACACCATACCTGCCGACAAGCTGGTCAAAGCCTACATCAAGCTGCGTGATGCCCGCGCAGTTCTTAAGTCAGAGTACGAAGCGCAAGATGCTGTGCTGCTGGATAAGGTAGCTACGATTGAATCTAAGCTGCTGGATTTTTGCAGAGAGTCTGGTGCGGATGGGGTGAAGACCCCGTTTGGAACCGCATCCCGTGTGGTCAAAGAGCGTTACTTTACGAACGATTGGTCATCGTTCCGCGCCTTTGTCAAAGAGCATGATGCGTTCGACCTGTTCGAAAAACGCATCCATCAAGGAGCTATCAAAGAGTTTTTGGAGTCTAATCCTGATCTCAGGCCGGAGGGTCTGAATGTTCACCGCGAGTATGCGGTTGTTGTGAGGAAAGCTAAATGATTTTTGAAACCAAAACAGATATCTGGAAAGTCTCTCTTAGTAATGACCAAGAAGAGTATGAGATGGCTTGGATCAGCTATAACGCTGATTACGGAGAAGTTGAAGTACAGTTTTCCGGGGAGAGTATAAAGTTTACTTCCCCTGAACAATTTGAATCGTTGTTTGAGCAAGTGATGTTGGCGGTTAAAAAAACTTTCGAACAAAACAAAGGAAAAATTAAATGAGCGAACTTACTATTTTCCAAGGCGGTCTTCCCTCCTACCTCAAAAACGTCGAGCTTGACGAAGATACCAAGTCAATGCTGGGCGGTAACCGGGGCGGTCACCGTATCTCCACTGCCAATGGCGCTTTCAGCATGATCGTGGACGGCAAGGTTATCGCCACCCGCGAGGAGCGTTTCATTAACGTCGTGATTGTGCGTATGGCACAGAACGATTCGCGTACCTTCTATGATGGTGCATACAAAGAGGGTGAGTCTAAACCTCCTCAGTGCTGGTCTTCTGACAATGTCAGACCGGATGCTGGCGTATCCACCCCTCAGTCCAAGACCTGTGCTGAGTGCCCCAACAACATCAAGGGGTCGTCTGCATCAGGTGAAGGGAAGGCTTGCCGTACCTCCCGTAAGCTGGCGGTCGTGTTGGAGAACGATCTTGATGGGGCGATCTATCAGTTCAACCTGCCTGCTACGTCTGTGTACGGGCAAGGCGAGCCGAACAAGTGGCCGCTGAAACCCTACGTCCAGTACCTTGGCAACAACGGTGTGCCGGTCGGTGCAGCCGTGACCGAGATGAAGTTTGACTTGGTTAACAAGGGCCGTATCAACTTCCGTCCGGTTAAGGCGCTGAAGGAAAATGAGTACAACATCATCCGTTCCCGTGCGGAAGATCCTGCTGCTCTGAACGCTCTGCGCTTGACTGTGGCACAGACTGATAAGGTCGTCGCCTCCACCCCCGCCCTTACTGCCAAGGCCAAACCCGCCCCGGTTGAGGACGTTGAGGACGCTGAAGAAATCGTTCCGGTGGTTAAGAAAGCGCGGGAAGTCGAAAAGCCTGTTGCCGATTCGTCCGATAAGGATGCTAAAATCCGTGCCCTGATCGAAGAGCTTGGGGATGATGAGGACGAAGAATGAGTGACAAGATTGGTAAGGGGCGGAACAAACCCGCCCACAACCGCAAAACCGTGGAGCGTGTGCAAGCTATGGAGGCAGGGGAGTTCAACTCCCTGAGCGTTGAGTTTGCAAAGCTTTGCGTCGAGGCGAAGATTTCCCCCGCGAGTGTGGCTAAGGTTGTTGGCGTCACCCGAGGCGCTGTGTACCGCTGGATGAAGGGCAGCAAGATCCGAGAGGAGCGCCGCCCCGAAGTGCAAAAGTTCGTGGAAGTTATCAAGAAATCTTTGGACTCCGGGGAACTTCCTAAGATCAATCGGATCGAAGGGGATAAGTTCATTGAATCGCTGTGCGCTCCAGCACAGTAAATCTATCTAATGCAGCGGAAGGGGGGGCCTCGGCTCCCCCTAATTTTCGGGGACTTCCGTGCAGCAGTTCTATGAAAAAATACTTCCAGACCAAGGCCATTACTGTGTTGCTTCTATTAACAACGGAGTCGTAAAAACTTATTTACTCAAAGATAAAAATGAAATAGTCGAGGTCGTAAATGATCTCAAAAGTGTTGAGGGTAATAATGTTTATTTCACACCGGGGGTGTACGAAGGACAGAGGCGAGTTCAAAAAGAATGCCTGCAAGTACGCGCTCTATTCCTAGACATCGACTGCAAGGGTCGGGATAAAAAGAACAACTACGACAATAAGAAAGAAGGCTTAGAAGAAACTCTTAAGTTCATTGAAGCAGTTGGCCTGCCTGAAAGCGTCATCGTTGATTCAGGGTATGGCTTGCATTTCTATTGGCCTTTCACCGAAGCGGTCGAGGCTGCTGATTGGAATGTAGTAGCAAAGACATTCAAGAGTTTGTGTTCGGCGCATGGTCTGATCTTTGACCCGGCTGTCCCGGCTGATTCCGCTCGGCTGATGCGCTGCCCTGACACAACAAACAAAAAACGTCGGTCCAAGTTATTGGCTGATGCAGAATCACATACATTTTTTGAACTTAAGCAGATCATTGAAGGTGCCTCAGAAGTTCTTGGCATAAACGTACAGCAAGCTACACCGCTTGAAGGATTCATTCGGGCAGAGATCGACGAAGCGACAAAGGCTTTCCTTGAAGGGAAGCGCGGCGATTTTCAAACCTCATTTAAGAAGATCCTCAAGATGGGATCTGAGGGATGCCTGCAACTAAACGATGCGTTTATAAACCAAGCGACAACTGAAGAACCTTTGTGGCGAGCGGCGTTGTCTGTTGCCCATGCCTGCACCGATGGGGAAAAGGCGATTCATTGGATTTCGTCCAAGCATCCTGAATATACCCACGGCGCTACCGAGAAGAAAGCTGCTGAAACGAAGGGGCCATATGGATGCAAAGCCTTTGAATCCGTCAACCCGAAGGGCTGCGAGGGCTGTGTCAACAGGGACAATATCGACAACCCGATCAAGCTCCACAAGGAACTAAAGCCTCCTGAGCCGCAGGGTGAAAGACAACGCGACCCCTTTCCCCCGGAACTTTTTCCTTTCTTTCGTGGTCCTGACGCAGGGATTTATAAGAGAGTGCAGGGGAAAAAGGGAAAGAAAGATGAGCCGGATGAACCAGATGAAGACATCCTTATATTCGCATTTGATCTTGAAGTTACTAGGCGGTACTTGGCCCGCGACTTGGGGGAAGTTATCGATGTTGAAGTCTTCCTGCCTAATGACAAGCCAAGGAGTACGCAGCTACAACTGAGTCGTATGGCTTCTAAGGATCTATTTCAGAAAGACCTTGGGGTGTTAGGTGTAACTGCTACCGTATCTAACTGGATGAATCTTATGGAATACACACGCAAGTGGGCCGAGTACCTACAGAAGACTACCACCGCTAAGCTGTTACGTTCTCAACTAGGCTGGTCACAAGATATGTCTTCCTTCGCCCACGGGGGCATAGAGTATTTTAAGGATGGCACTTCTTCGCCCCTGCCCGTAACGAGCGTTACTCGGGAAGTTTCTCGGCTTCAGTCAGTAGGGGGTACTTTTGAGGGGTGGCAGCGGGCATTCCAGCATTTCAACGAGCCGGGGTTTGAGCTTCACGCCTTCATTGCACTAGCGGGGTTTGGGTCGGTTCTTTGCAAAATCCATCCCGGCCACGGCGCGGTCATCAATGCCTACAACAAAGACTCGGGTACAGGCAAGACAATCGCCATGTTTGGTGCGCTATCTCTTTGGGGTGCGCCAAAGGAGTTGTTTATTAAAGAAGGTACGTCGAACGGGCGTATACAAAGAGTGGCTGTACAGAATAGCATCCCGTTTGGTATGGATGAAGTTACTAACATGCCAGACCACGAAGCAAGTGAGCTTGTATATACCTTGCAGATTGGTAAAACTAAAGTTCGTATGTCGTCAAATTCAAATACGGAAAGGCTTAACTTCGATCCGTTCTCTTGCATTTCTATTATGACCGGCAATTCTAATTTCTATGTAAAGCTAAATGACCACCGCAAGGGGGCGCAGGGGGAGATGGCCCGAATACTCCAGTTTCAGATCAACGCTCCTAATGGTATAGAGTTACCTGTTATCCACCCGGTCCTTAATCAGCTTAACTACAACTATGGGTGGGCGGGCCCCAAGTTCATTCGGCATGTAATCCAGCATCAGTCGGAGGCCAAAGATCGTCTAAACGATAGGATGTCTCGGTTTGAAAAGGACTTCGGCCCCGAGGCTAAAGACCGCTTTTATGTGGGGATGGCAGCCAACGTCTTCGCCGCTACTGATTTAGCTAACGAGCTTAAGATTACTAGCTTCGACACACCACGGATCTACGACCACACGCTAAACGCAATTTCGAACGTATCCAAGATCACGGATTCGGTGGTCAAGAAGTCTTACGACATTCTGCAAGACTTTATCAACGAAAACTATAACGGGATGCTGTCGGTCGATTCAAAAGCTGATGGACGTTCGGGCAATGATTTTCTGCCCGGTAGAACCCCGATGGGTAACAAGGGTCTGCTCATTCGCCATGAGCATGACAAAAACATGGTTTATATTTCGAAGTCCGCGATGGATGCGTACCTCGACGCAAACAACCATACCCTGAAAGAGTTCGAAGAGAACCTTGGTAAGGCAGAAATCTTTAAGGGCTACAAGCGGATGCAGCTAGCAAAGGGGTGGCGCAACGGCCCGCAGCTTCTTGCGAATGCCTACATCTTCAACTTTAAGATCAACGAAGATGATCTTAAAAATAACGACCTCGACGCAGAAGCCTAATGCAAGAGCCTGTCTATCATTTTCCTTTTTTAGCCATGAAGGACGGGGATTCTTTCGTCATCCCCACAAACTCCCCGGAGATCATAAGAAACATTATAATTCGGGAAGCTAAACGCTTCGGCGTTAAAGTGAAGTTGTCTTGTAGGGTGGAGGAAGGAATCCTCTGCGTCAGATGCTGGATGATAGAAAGATATGGACGAGAAGACACTAGAACTAGCTGAAGAAAATCTACGCGCCTTTGTAGAAACCGTTGCTAAAAATATTGCGCGGTTCCCAAGACTAGACCGATGCGGAAGCTGCCACTACTGTAGCGAGGTGGTCAAGGGCGGCAAATTATTCTGTGGCTCAGAATGTGCGGCTGATTATGAATATGAGCAAAAAACACTCAAAGCGCAAGGCCGCTAGTTTAATAAGTAGAGAAGAAGCAGTAGCTAATAAGCTGACTTTTTACTTTACTGGAAAGCCTTGCATTAGGGGACATCTGTCCGTCCGCAATGTTAATAGCCGTGCATGCGCAGAGTGCCTGCGCCTTTGGGCAAGTTCTAACATTAGCTCTTATAGGGCAAGCTCATCCAAATGGAAAAAGAATAACGCAGGGAAAACGAGGGCAATCATCGCAAAGAGAAGAGCCGATAAACTAAAGCGCACCCCGCCTTGGTTAACTGGAGAACAGTTAACTGCTATGAAAAAGCTGTACAAACAAGCAGCTTGGCTAACAGAGATTACGGGAATTAAGTGGCATGTGGATCATATCGTGCCACTAAAAGGTAAGAACGTATCAGGGTTGCATATCCCCGATAACCTTCAAGTTATCCCCGCGCTGGAGAATCTAAAGAAGGGCAATAAACTAGCTAGCCTCAAAAAGGCCGCTAGACTTAAGAAGTGAGAGGGTCTTAACCATCGAGGCAGGGATCTCAGTGACATGAGCATGTGCCCCGTCCGTCAGCGTTGTTACTAGCTGAACCCACTCATCATCTTGGTGAACAAGGAACCCGATGCTTGCACACAGATGCAGCCCCTTTTTCTTTGGGGGTTCGGGTCTATCGCCGTCTTGCCAGTGCGAAGTTGTGCTAAAGGCGGCATCCACCCAAGTGACAAGCACCATTGGTGTATCTTTGCTTTTTCTTTTGGTCGTCATAACCATTACTCTTCAAGCAAGTCCCGAGTGCGTTCTACCATACGACGCATGACATCGTTCTGACGTTCACGATTTTCTTTAAGGGCTTCTTCCCGTTCTTTAGGCGAGTCCTTGTAGCGAGTCTTAATCTTGTTTGCCTGCTCGCGCAAGTCCCGAAGAACGCTGCTTTCCTGCTTCTCAAAGTATTTGACTGCCCGCTCCCTGCCGGGATACTCATCTTTGTAGTCGGCGTACTTCTCAGGCGCTTGATCTTTGTAAGTCCGAAGAACTTTCTTGTATTGCTCGACCTCGCTTCTTAGCTCATCGTACTTACGGTAGTCATAGTTAGCTTTCGTACCGACAAAACCGGAGAGAAGCAGTGTGGCCTTAACGGCGTTGATATCCTTCTGCTCGTTCTCAGTAAAGATACCCGTAGCCCGCAAGCTGCTGTCCATCTGACCTATCGTGCGATAAACACCACCAAGATAGCTGTTAGCGATAAAGTGCAGGCCATCAGCACTTAGACCTTTAAGCGCAGAAGCAGGCAAGACTTCTTTAAAAGTATCGAAGATCGTTTCGCTAACGTACTTGACGCTCTCGGGGATGTTCTCCCCGCCCATGTAGGCGCTAACATACTTAGACTGGCCCTTGTGAAATACAGGGCGGCCCAGAGAGTCAACATCTGCAACCATCTGAAGAAGCGGTTTCGCCGCAGACGGGGTGATTGAGTCAAGCAGGAACGCAAATGGGTTGTCAATGAAGTCCATCTGTGAGATAGGCAGGCCCGCAGTTTCTGCGGCGATTGTTTTCATATTCCCCGCAAACTCTTTGGCGGTACTCTTGCCAAACAGGAACATAGAAAGTTGTGCGGATGCCGCCCCAATAGAACCGAAGCCGAAGCCCCAAGGGATTTGGATAGGGCTTTCATAGCCGGGGATAAACAGCCGCCAATTTCTTACCCACCGTGCTGGGTCATCATGTTCAGCGCGGTTACGTCCTTCATCGTCATCACCGCCCATCAACATTGACAGGAAATAGACGCTAGACCCGATAGCGGCAGAAGCTAGTATGGTCTGCTTTGCGTTTTTGCCTTTGGTCAAGGCATCGTAGAAACGGCTAGCACCGGTAGCAGAGGGGCGTGAGAACATGAACCATGCCCCCATCCACTTACCCCACTGACCAATCTGTTCAAAGTTGGCGAGGTCTTTACTGTACGCAGCGGCCTTACGGGCATCACCTTCAAACTCGGGAAAGGTCTTGGCAGTCCGGAATGCAGACACCCGCAGCGCAAGTTCAAGACCCTCGGTTATGGGGTCAACAAATGCCGCAAGCTGTTCGACGTTTCGGATGACTTTACCGGGGCCGAGCTTTTTGTACATCTCATCCATTTGGGTTTCATTGCGAAGCCCAGACAGATAAGAAACCTTGCCCCCGATATTTACAAACTCAAGCGCGTCGCGGTACCAAGCATCTTTTGCAGCGAGTTCGCCGATCTGTTCAAGCTCACCTTTCGCGTAGAGGCGCATGAAGTTCATCGCCTTGGTGGTGCCCTTGTTATCCCACAGATCACTTACAACCCTGCTTAGATACTGCCCGCCCGCCTTGAACCCTTGCTCCGACGCGATAATAAAAGTGTTAGTCAGGGGGTCCACGAAAAAGTTCTTCAACCAGAACATCGGGTTAAAGCGTGTATTGGTCTGTGCCATCAACATCGTGGCATCAGAGAAAGGCTGGGCAATCGGGATCAGTTCGTGCGTCTTACCTTGGATCGCAGCCGCTATGTTCGGATCGTCAATCTTGACTTCGTAGATATCACCCTCGGGATCACGGTAAAGGATGATGTCATCGCCCCGGTTTGCATTCTTCCCAAGGACGTAGTTGTCCAACGTGGTAAGGGGGGTCTTGGAAATCTTGCCCTTGATGTATCCCTCATCCACATAGTTACGGATGATTGTAGCGATCCTGTTTCCGGGGGCGCGGCCTGCGGCCTTCTTGGCTTCTGAGATAGACCGTGTGATTACGTTGTCAGCAAGAGATCCCCGACCACCAAGGGCGCTTTCGCTTTGGGCAAGGCCCGAGCCACCGCTTTCCCCGTAGTATTCGAAGTCGGAATCTTCTTTTTGTTTGCCGCGCTGCGGCACATAGTTTTGCCAGCCACGGGCTTCCATCAGGCGAGCAGCACCTTTGGGAGTGTAATCCCCAGCCTTGTTCATTTTCTGAATGGCTTTGTCAAGAGCCTGCTGAACTTTAACGGCCTCCGCTACTGCGGCTTGTACTTTTGCATCGGAGAACTTGGCTTCCATCTCGGCAATGATCTGATCCCGCGCTTGCGGAGTCATCTTCAGTTCTTCGCCGTTAGCGCCTTCATAGGCAACCACATCATATGTGGTCGCGTTAAAGTCCAAGTTCTTTGCAATCGGATCGTTGTTGACAATATTGATAATCTCTTGGTAGAGATCCTTCGCACGATCCTGACTGTTTTCTACTACGTCATAGACCCGCTGCTGTTCAGCGGTCTTGATATCGGCTTTAAAGTCTTTCTTAAGCTTAACTAGCTCTTTGTCATTAGCAACAATAGCAGAGCGCAGGAACGTGCGGCTGGCGTCATTCTCGTCTGTCAGCGTTGCACGTTTTTCATAATAGATAGCTGCGCGGCGCTCAAGTTCGTGCAGAGCAAGAAGGTAGTTACTGAGTTGGCGTGTGGCTTCACCAACACTCAGCTTCGTTGCCTTCATAAAATTTTTGACTGCAACCACATAACGCCGTTCCAATTTACCAGCGTTGTTCTCAAAGTTAGCAGCTTGCTCGCCCTTACCAAGACTGAGAGCCGAAGCAAGATCAAGATGGGCTGGCAGGATTCCGCCGAGCTTTTCCTTCACCGCATCTGAGAGGTTGTAAAGACCAATCTGCACGTTTTGAAACTTACGGCGAATATCGTCGATCCAACTTTTAGGGGGCGCAACCAAGTTCGCAGCTTTACGCTGCGCTTCAGCTTCCTTAGCAGCTTTCTTAGCGGCTTTTTCCGCTGCCTTCTTAGCGTAGAACGCTTGCTGCTTCGCGGTCGGGGGTTTCTTGGGTTTAGGCGCAGGGGCCTGCGGGGGAACTGGTGCCGGAGCGGCAGATTCAGATTTTAGAACGCGATCAACATCAGCCTCGTTTTTGAGGATCTCATCAGTTTTGGGGTTATACACACCTGAGTTGAATACAGACTTGATTTGTTTAGGGTCGTAAACCTGAATGTTTTTTGTTTGTTTACCGCCGCCCCATTCGTTCATGAAACAAGCATCGTATCCAAGGGCTTTTATAGCCTCTTGGACTGTGGGGGTTTCAATATTACCCCAATACCCATCTTTAAGTTTATCTTCTTTAATTTTGCGATGAATGTCTGTCCATTCTTTCCCTTTAGCTTTTTTAATTTCGCCTATCTTGTCAAGAACAGCCTCAACGTCTTTTGGATTTTCGTAATCCCACGGGTTTTCAGCTTTCACATAGACAGGGTAAATATACACCCCGCCTGTTTTTACAAATGCTTTATCTGACGGACCCGGCGTTACACCGGGAAAAGATCCTACGACGCCGTGCTTGTAACTTATAGCAAAATCAACGTTTTCCGTAGTAAATACCCCGCCGCCCCAATCACCCGAAGGTTTGAATTTAGTAAAGGTTTTATCAGAACCGTGATAAAGAATCTTCGGGTTACCGTCTTTATCCACAAGGTATGGATGCTTCGTTTTACCAAACCATTTTTTGAGGTTCTTCTCCGCCTGTCCGGCAGGGATCGGTTTACCCGGCGGGATATTCTCAAGATCCTTATTTGTAACTTGCCCTTTAGGGGCCTTAGTAGATTGCAGATCAGTCAGTTGTTCCGTAAGGGCAACCAACTCAATAAAGGCATTTCGCTGGTCGCTTGCTACTCCGATCAGGTTTGCAACCAACTGAGTAAACCTACCCCATACTGACTGGCTTTCATATGGGATTAAAGACAGTAAGGTCTGGAACTCAGGATTGCTAAACCCTTCTGCCACAAATTCCTGAAGGTTCTTAATACCGTACTGACCCTGCAAAGCCGGATTGTCTTTAACAGCTTCGTAGAGATTCTTAAGGTTCTTTACAACCGGCTTCTGGCTGGCGTTCGGGTAGGAGATACTTTTTTGGGCAATGGCATGTAGCAACTCATGCCCCACAATTCCCGACTGCCCCGAGAAAGTCACGAAGTTAAAATGCAGACTCTTGTCTGACGGTTTATACAGAGCGTGAGTGACTTTACCTTTAGACGTATTCTTTTTAATAAGGTCTTGGTCGTTAACGATCTTCAGATCAGGTATAGAACCGGCTTTAGTTCCAATCCAGTTAAGAAACTTGCTTTTAGCACCTTTAAGGATTTCTACTACCTTACCTATATCTTTATCAAAAAGTATCACGTTCTCAAGAAAAGTGCTCGTCGGAAACGTGATCGAAGCGTCGGTAAGATTGGGGTTAATATCTACACCCAAAACTTTATTGAAAAGCTCAGTATATTTTGTTCCCAACTCAACAAGCTTTTCTGCATCCCCAGCTTCTATAGCAGCCGTAATCTGTTTACGCAGGTTTTTAAGTTCGACAGCAGCGACAGGCACGCCGGTTGTAAGGGCGTCGATTTCGTCTAGGAGCGCCTGAGCTTTGGCTTCTGCTTCCTTCTTCGCTGCTTCTACAGCAGCCTTTGTTTCTTCTGCAATAGCCTTTGCTTCTTCCGGGGGCGTTGTAGCTTCGACGGTTTCAATACCCCCACCAAGGCTTCCGGCGACCAAAGTTCTTATAGCTTCTATTTGTTTTTGAACTTCATTAGAATACTTAATCGGGGGTTTATCGTAAAAATAATCTTGCTGGTTGTTAAAATGATTAACATATGCGTTAAGGATATCCTTATCCCGGGCCTTGTCGAGAGAACTTAACGCATATCGCATAGGGCTAAGATTGACAGCCTGAGACTCCCACCCCATTTCCGTCGGGGTGCCGCTCTCTCTTACGGCAATGTACATTCTTGTTAGGGTCGTATCTCCATCGAAATTCCCAAGCGCCCCAACGATCCTTACCTTTAGGCCCGTTTCTTCAAATACTTCCTTAATAGCGTTTTCTTGTGGGGTAAGACCCGCTTCTAAACGACCTTTAGCAAAAGTATTTTTCGCCCCATAACCATTTGTAGGCGAGATAGTCCAAACCCGACCGTCGGGTTCGATAATAACCGCCCCAGAAGCAGCTTGTAGATTGTAGTCTTTGGCGTCTTCTAAGAACGCCTCGATACCTGAAATGCTATCTTGGTAATATTCATCCGCCCCTTTAATATCGCTAAAAGCGTATAGGCCACCAAATTCGTTAATATCGTTTTCTAGGTCCGAAGCCTTTTCAAACTTAATACCATTAAGTTCTTGGGGGACTTCTCCGCCGGGGGTGAAAACAATAATCGAGTCCGGGTCTTCCCAACTATCTTTTCCTGTCGGTTCGGACGGGTTATTTATATAAACAGCTTCTCCCTTATCGTTCTTTTGGGGGTGAGCGGTTTTTTCTTTTTTAGGGGCCGAAAAAACTCCTGCTTTAGTAAGGATGGCGTCCCTACGAGCAGCCAAAACCTTTTTAAGTTCTTCTTTTTTAGTAGGATCTTTGGGTCCGTACTGGTCTACCAGATCACTGATATCAGAATCTTCGATATCTTTGAGTTTTTGTGCGCTCTTCTTCATCATCTCAGGCGACATCTTGCCAAAGACGGCTTTTTGTTCGGTCGTGGTATTCCGCATCGACTCAAACTCAGGCGCATCTGGCTTGAGCATCCCATCTTTAGGAAGCCCTTGTGCGCGGAAAAGAAGCGCACCGCCCGGATCTATGTTGACTGCGAGTCCATTTTTATCGATGAGCGTATTGTCATAGCCCATTCCGAGGACATCATAGTTAGCAAGCCATGCGTGAATGGCATAGTCTTTTTGTGCTGCTTCTACATGCTTAGGGTTAGAAGGATCAAAACCTTCCAAGTCGTTTTGCATCTTAGATGCAACGCCCAGACCCCCGGCATGCTTTCCTTTAAGGTCGATGACCTTCATTTCAGGCGCACCAGCACCAGCGAGCGAAATCAGCTTTGCTGCTAGAACCTCATTATTGGCCCGATCATTAGATTGCTCTGGAGTCACCTTACCGTGGAAGTATTGGAGATTACCTTTAACAAGCCACTCTTCTCCGTTTTTATCCGAATAGACGCCACCGGGATTAGACCCTCCCGGTTTCGGTTTTGTAAGAGTGTAGTTATCAAGATCGCTTACGCGCTCTTCCTCGGGTTGATTAAATACGGATAGCAGCCTATCGAGCTTAGATTGACTAATAGTAGGGAACGGGGATTCTCCCGGAATTGCTTCCGGAGTCAGTGGAGGTTCCTCTGGAATTGCTTCCGGAGTCAGTGAAGGCTGGACTGCGCCCTCTCCTCCAGTAGGTCGTTCAATAGGTGCATTAGTTCCTCCCAATGCGCCGGGTGCAGGTGGCACAATTTCTCGGGCAGGGGGCACCCCGGCTGGGACTCCAGCCAAACCAGAGCTAGTTCTAGATCCGGTATCGTTAGTTGCAGCGGTTCCGGGTGCATTTGTCTCTCCTTGTGGCTGATACTTTTTAAGGATCTCGCCAACGGCTTCAAGGCTCGTTACGGTAGGAGTGGGATGATTAAGCTTTCCACCAACTTCAGTCTTAAGTTGTGCGATCTGTTCCGGGGGGAGTCCTGCCGATAGCTGTGCAATCTGTGCCTGATATGCGGCTTTTTGCGCTTGCTTTTCCTCTTTGGTCATCACAACCGCAGGAGGGGGCGGAACGGCGGGACCGCCAGTAGGAGGAGCGGAGGGAGTAGAGGGAAGCGGGGGTTGACCCGGTTCAGCAGGGGGAGGCGGGGCTTCAGTAGTAGGAGCAGGGGGAGCAACAGGAGCTTCAGGGCGACGACCACCCGAAAGGAAACCAGCACCACCGCCGATCATTCCTGCGCCGACAGCAGCTTGACCCATAGCACCGCCGACCCCTTTAAGGAGTTGTTCGGTTGTGCGTTCTTCTTCAGGGATCAACTCTTGCAAACCGCGCTGAGTCCCGATTGAACCCGTAGCAGCTTGGAGCATCTCAGTAGGCGTTTCACCCAAAGCACCAAGACCGGCGCTAGCAAGACGACCGCCGGAGATTTTTCCGGCCATACGCCCAGCAAGAAGCTTCTCCGCCGTGGGAATAGGTAGCGCACCGAGGGTCGCAGTAACACCAGCAGCAGCAGCCGCGCTCTTTTTAGCAGCGGAATCAGCAATACGATTAGCTTCTTCTTTACTAAGCCCTTTCTTTATAGCCTCTTCAAACACAGCCTTATATGTTTCGTTGGCCGCTTCTGCACCTTCTAATGCGGATTCACCGCCTACTGCTCCAGCCGCACTGATTGCAGCTTTTCTACCAGCCAAAGAAGGAAGCGCCGCAGTAATACCCCGCCCCGCCAAACCGCCAATACCAGCACCCGCCAGCATTCCCGGCAACGATTGAACCGCTGAGAAGATACCGAGGCGTGAGCCGCCGTATTGTTTTATGGCTTCAAGAAATTCATTTGAAGCGCCTTCTTCCCCCGCTTTTTGAATAGCTTTATCAGCTTCTTCCCGCATCTTTTGTGTAGATGCACGCTCAAGGGAGGGGGCGTAAGTTTGGGTCTGGTACCTGTAATCCCGTAACTGAGGATTATTCCAATCCCCGCCAATCAGCGCACGAGCAACCCCCGGCAAGCCAGCAAATACAGCCGAGGCTCCGCTGATCCCCGCAGACTTAAGATCCCCCATCCATCCTGCTTTTTCCCCCGCTTCAGAGGATAGCCCGTGTTTACCAGCAAACCGTTGCACTACCATCCGGCGAGCTAATTCCGGGTCCATCCCCTCCGGATAATTTACGAGTGTGCCGTCAGGAAGCTTAATTGCGGGCATATTGTCTACCGAGCAGGGGAAATTCTACCGGCTGCGTCCATGTTGAATGCCGCAGACGATTGAGCAGGGGAAGCTTGGGCAGGAGCGGAACGAGGGATAGAACCCAACCCCGCTTGTCCCCTTCTGAGTTCTTGATACTCCGCGAGGGACATCCCTTCTGACGCCAAAGCTGACTCTAAAGCTTTTTGTTGAGCGAACTCTCTCACATACCTTTCCGCACCAGCTTTATCTTTAGCTTCTTTTAACAGCTTATATTCTGGGGTAAGTGCGGCTTCTGATGCAAAGCGTTCAATATTATCACTCGACTGGGCAGCTTTTATTGCCCTCGATACCGCGTCCAATGCAGACCGCCGATTTCGTTCTTCAATAGCTTTTGTCTGTCGCTCGTTAAGAGCCGATTGGTCAGCGTAACGTCGGGCGTCTTTGTCTTCCATACGTTTAAGCCGCGCATCTTCGTAGAACATTTTCCAGCGAGCATCAAAGTCTTGGTCTACGGAACGTAGGTTTGTAGCATGGTCCCGAGCAATAATATCGCGTCCTTTGTTGTACTCAGTCATAGCAGTACGATGGAGCCGGGTACTTTGAGTGGCCGCGTCATTAGCCGCGTCATAGTCGCCTTTGGCGAGCTTAAATTTCTCCTGCTCACCGAGCATTCGTGCTTTGTCAAAGTCGCGTTGTGCATTCTGGATATTGGCGCGGCCTCTACTATAAGCATCTACTCCGATACCCCCAGCGGCACCGATATCCGCAAGTGCGCCAGTAATACCTTTACCCCTCCCGCCCATAAGCGCAAGACTCGCTTTCAGAAGAGATTCGTTTACGTTACTGGACGACATTTTTTCAGTATCGGGTTTCATACCGGCGAGCATAGCGTCCATACGCTCTTCAAACGGCTTACGGAAGGTTGCTCGTTCTTCAAGCATTTTCTTACGTTCAGCTTCTGTATCGGGAGCTTCCGGTTTTTCAAGCAAGCCCTCTCGTTCTCTACGAAGGGCCTCCATCTTATCAAGAGCTTCTTTACGGCCAGCAGTAAGATTCGCGTTTATTCCACTAGCGTTATCGCCTGCATTAGCGTTTGCAGCGGCTTGTTCGGCTTCAACGGGGAATCTTTCGTTACGTCCAGCGCTCGAAACCCCGCGACGGTTAATGTATGTGGCATCGGGGCCAAGGTGTTTCTGAATTGCTGCCGGATAATTAAGAGATTCAGCGGGACGTTCAATGCCACCAATACCTTTACCGGTCTTTTTATAAGCCGCCATATGCCCCGGACCCCAGTTGTAGGCGGCTACAGCATCTTCCCAATTACCGAACTGATTATGAAGCCGAGCTAAAAATTTAGCAGCGGCCATCTTTGATTTATCGAAGTCGTATGTGTCTTCTCTAGACAACCCGTATTCTTTAGCAGTACCGGGCATGAATTGGAAATGCCCAGTAGCCCCGGCGGGCGAAACCATATGCCCATGCTTGGTATTAGCTGTACCAAACGTAGATTCCACGCCATGCACAGCGCGAAGGATGTCAGCCGGAACGTAAGGATTTGTGTAGTCGTAGCCTCCGCTGCTTCCGCCCTTATTAAAAGCGACGATCCCACCGTTTGCAAAGTTCTGTTCTTCCATCATGCCCGGTACAGGCAGCGAACCAACCCCTGCGAGTTGATCGGCAACAGACGGTTGTTGGCCTTGGGCTTGCTGCTGTTGAGCCGAGGCTTCCTCGCGGAGATTCTTCCTCCGTAGCTGTTCGGCCATCAAAGGGATCGGGGAGTACAACCCCATCGCCTGCAAAATGTCGTTGTTCCCCGACCGTGCTTGTTGAAGCACTTGGGTGAGTTGTTCGTCCGACAGACGTTTAACATTGTTGAACATGGTCAGACCTTAATTAAATCAAGCCAGTATCAATGTTACTCATGGCCTGAGATGTATAGTTGTTCATCTCACTAGAAGTGGGAAGGCCCGCAGGGGTGTTAAACAAACTACCCAAACCTTTAAACATCCCTTGGTTATACAACGCCGTACCAGCACCAAGAGCGCCAAGAGCCGTTTGTGCAGCACCGGGTCTATCGTAACTGAGGTTAGTGGTTGTATTGGAAATGGGCAGGCCACTCAAAGAGCCACGCAAAAACTCCATCTGCTTGTAAGGATAGGCTTGCTCTCTTTGGTAGTCTTGGTAACCAACATCATATTGCTGTTGTTGGATATCTCGGGGGAGTGCGCCCGCTTGAAGTTGGGTACCAAGATTGCTAATTCCCGTCTGATACCCGTACCGGTTGGCAAGTTCTTGGGCTTGTTGGGTTTGCAGACCTAGTTGGTTCTGGGTGTTGAACTGATTCATCCCAGAGGTATAGGCATTCTGAAGACCCTTAGCTTGAATGTCATTTAACAGTTGCGCTGTGTTTCTACCATGTTCAGCTTCGACAATCCCATGGCGATAACCACCAAAAGCACCTTGGTTAACAGCACCAGCACCTATTTTTGTTGCATTGATATCAGCATCGCGTTGGGCTTCTCGTTTTTGAATATCTGTCACAGCCTGTTGATAGGGTGACATGAACTGCTGCTGCATCCCCGGATCAGTCCAAGACTGCTGCGTATATTGAGTTGGCTGGAAAGATTGGAGTCCAGCGATACCGGTGAGGGCTTGGTTCTGAAGACCGGAAAGACCCGCAACTCGCGGGCCTGTATATGCTTCGTAGGGTTTAGCAGCGGCGGCTTGTGCGCCTTGAACAAGTTGATTTATCGCCGGTTGGAATTGTGTATTGATTCCCGACGATACGGTGGTCGTTGACCCCATCGGTTGACCGAGCGAGCTAGTAGCCATTTCTTTTCCTTACGCCGGGAGATACTTCTCAGGCTTAATCTGTTTACCCTGCTTAGGGTTGCCCGTGCGGGCTTTGCGAATTTGCTTCATCATGGCGTGGAGTTTCTTGGCCCCAGCATTCGATGAGCCGTTACCGATGTGGCTAACTACGTCCGCAGGAATCACAAACTCACCGTCAGCAAGGCGGGCTTCCTGATGCCCTTCAATATTTGCTCTAATGTTATCACTCATGCCATCACCGGGGCCAGACAAATACCGACCGCCAGCAGCGTATTCATGTTGCTGAAGACCAGCAATTCCACCATGAGCTAAATATATGGGTCCGCCGTAAGCATATTCTCGTTGATCGGGTTCTTCTTGCCGCTGCGGAGCATTGAACATTGCTTGTTCGTTTTGGCCGTAGTCCACTTGCGAGGGAGCGAGGCTTCGAAGTCCTTGAGCCTGCATAGATGGTGCAGGAGCCACATCCTCGTAAGGATTTACTGTAGCTGTAGAAGGGTTATATGCAGTCGGAGCAACAGCAGCGGCAGCTTCGGGAACACCCCCACCACCTCCACCCATAAGACTGGCAATTCCGGGCTGTGCGGCTTGTTGTGTAGCCTGCTGTTGTGCAGCTTTTTTAGCATCCTTGGCATCCATTAAACCAACAATGCCCTTAGCCGCCATACCCGCAATGGGTCCTACCCCCGGAATAAAACTAGCGGCAATCGGCAGTACGGTCTTAAGCAGCTTTTTGAAGATGTTAGCCATTTTCTAAACCTTTACGGCAGAGCCGATACAAAACTTAGCGTTGCGATCAATGATGCGGTTGCGGGGCGTACCGGTCCGGTTTGTGTTGGGTAATACTGAAGAGTTACTGCGGCGTTGGTAGTTGACCACCACAACTGAATGTAGTCATCCGCATTCATAGAAACAAAATAGTTCCAGCTAGTAATAATATGCCCGTCAATGCCGCCATGCTTATTAATTACCGAGACAAACCCAGTAGAGTTAGCAATGTCAGTAGCAGCGCCAGCGCCGTTTCCTTGCTTTAACCAAACACTTACGTCGTGTTCTTGAGTATCTGTATTTTGGAACTGCCCCGACCACTGCAAATTATAAATGCCGGGATTAGTTACTTGAAGCTTATTACCGCTTACAATCGAAACCCCACTAGCAAAGTCCGTCGTATCGAAGGTCATCACCGTAGCGGTGTTAGCTGTTGTTGTTTGTGAAACTAGACTTTGAAACGCCCCGTAGGGGAACGACAGGAATTTACCGCCAGCAGTATCGAGGACAGAGATAAAGATATTATCCAGTCGCTCAAAGTAGAGCTTCAGCGCATTATTAAGCTGATTTTGATAAATCTCATCCCACTCCCTTGGCGGGACAGGCAGTTTGGGCGCATAAGTACGCCCAAGTTTGGTTCTATCAATTACTGCCACTATGACTTCCTGCCATCCGAGCGGATGTCAATCCGTGGTGAACCAAGCTGCCACTGAGTACCGATTGCATCGCTCTCAATACGGAAGGCCATCTGACGGCCACGGAACCGCAAGAAAACTTGCTTTGTATATTGTTCAACAGGCGTTTGAACTGATCGAATGACTCCTTCGGGGGCTTCAGGTTTGTAATCGACACCCGAAAAATCCCTTGGCTTAACCACTACAGTTACAGACGGGTCATTAGCAACCGAGCCATTAAACGTCAAGTCCGGAATCATCCGCCAACAAAAAGTCATCTTGTCGCCATCTTCGATATCAAAGTCAGCGGACTCAATATAGGAATCAATCCCAATAGCAGGAGAAACTGAGCCGTCATCATTACCCGACTCATGGTAGAGGATTTTGTTGTCTTTAATAGCCATCGGGTTTGCTCGTAGACCGCTATCCGACCAAGCAGTGCGTTGCATCGTGCCGTAGTACCAAGCGCGATCAAGATGGTTAAAGACTACATACCGATCAGGTGTAGCGGTTGTGTTACCGGCGGAGCAATAGAACCACCAAATCTCCGTGAATCCTTCGTTCGTGCCACAGATAACTTGATCGCGCTGGCTGATATTTATGTCTGAAAAGACATAGCTCCTCAAAGAGCAAGGCAGCGTTTCAACTCGGCCCGAGTACATATAAAACTTATCAGTTCCCATCCAGTAGACGATATTGTTTGCAACCGCCATACAGTTAGGAGACATAACGGACGTATTATCCGCAGCCTGACTCAGGTTCCACACATACGGCGGGCCGACATATTGCATCGAATAAACGGCTGAGTCTGTGAAGACAATGATCTCTTGCTTAGTCGATACAGCCGCAACGATTCTTGACCCAGAAGAAAGCTTTACACCACCCGCTTGGTTGGTAATAGCAGGGGTCCACTTCTGAATGTTTTCTTGGTCTGACCAACGAATCAGCAGTGGGTCAAGAACTGAGGGTGTAGCGATCTCGTTTGTACCAAATACCAGCACAAACCGTGATGTGTCCGATACAAGCAGTTCGTTTTGAAAATTCGGAACATCCGAAGCCCCTGCAAGGCTCGATACTAGAACGCCGCGATTAGCATAATTAGCAGGAAGATTGGAGGCATCCCAGTAATAAAGCGCACCGCCCCGTGGACCGTAAACAAGATTCTGTCCATAGTTATGCGCGTTCCAAAGACGAAGAGGCGTAGCAACGCCCGTTGGAGAAGCCAAGCCCCATCCAGAATTAGGTATTGGCGGTGTATTCACCCCACCCCAAGGACCAGCGCCCCAACCGAATGACTGAACAGCAAGCTGCTGGCCGGGTGAAATATCATACTTAGCTACAACCACTGAACCACCACCAGCCCCAGAAGAAGTAGCTGTAGTAGCTACAACAATCGTATAGGTATTAGCAGTGAGATAAGTAATCGGGAAGGTTGTGTTCAGCGTAGCGGCAGAAAGGCCATTAAACCCAACAGCCCCCGAGAAGGTAACGTAATCGCCGGTAACCGCTCCATGAGCAGTATGCGTAACAGTGACGGTAGTAGTGCCGTTGGTTGTAAACGGGTTTGTGCCTAGCGTGGCAGAGGAGCGAAGCGGGGTGATGTCGGAGTAACTACCGGCGTTCTCAACATAGTATTTGAGGTGGGTGCCAACACCGACATTGTTATAGCCAGCGTTAGTCGTCCAAGCCCACATGGTACGGGCAGTACCAAGAAACGTAGCCCCCGACAAAGGAGTCCACCCACCAATCTTTTCAGGCTTGCCTGAACGAAACCTGACTTTATCGCAGGAATACCAAGTCCCTTCCGCAGCGTAGGAAGTAGATTCCCGGTTAACCCCCGGCTTAAAGTCAAGTCTCTTTAGGGCCATATCAGTTAGTAGGCTCTGCGCCGAGTCCGCGAGATTTAGAAGTCGTGTACGAACTTCCGAGCCAAAACCCGATAAGCCCGCCAAGAACGCCCGTAACAACCGCTGAAGCAATTGCAGCACGGACTTCAGAACTAAAGGCGTCGGAGGCTCCCGTAAGAACAAGATAAACCGTACCGTACAAAAGTGGTAGCAGAAGCACCGAGATCCAGAAAGCTGGCATCTTCCAGAAAGGCGTGGTGACTTCTGTATTAAATTTTCTAGCGCCCTCGATACCGCCACCACCCGCTTCGACAAGGCCAAACCACTGTTCTTGGACAGCACGGCGAGCAACTTCTTGTACTTTAGGATCGCTCTGCATGGCCTCTACTGCGCCTTGCAGATTCGGGGTGCTAGTAGCTCTAACAACAATGTCAGCTACCTTCTGAGCGACTTCAAGGTTCCGTTCTGTCTTAGGCCCGCTGCCAAAAATCTTAGCGAGTTCGGGAATCAGATTGACCAATGAGGGAAGGAGCGCAGCAAGAATGGGTGCCATTGGTTTCTTTATCGGTTGGGTTTCAGGAGGGGGTACCCACGGGAAATATTCTTCCGGGGCAGGGGCAGGGGTGGGGGTAGGTTCAGGGGCGGCTTCGGCTTTTACAAACAGGTCGCGTTCCGCTGCTCTGCGCCTCACCAATCCATACATTGCCTTACCACCGGCATTCACCCACTTACCAAACTCATCTGCCGCCCCACGATAGTCGTGGTTGTTTAATTTGCGCAGCAATGTACTTCGTTCGAGCGCGCCGTCACCTACATTATATGTAAATGAAACAAGAGCGTCGAATTGGTTTTGGTTAAGCGGGACTTTAACAAGGCGATTGACAGAATCGGCAAACTTCTTTGTGTCGTGTTGCAGATATCCAAGCGCCTCTGCTTGGGTAACAGTATGACCCTTTCTGACTTTATGCCCGTTTGGGTATATTGTCGTCCCGTAGCCGATAGTCCAAGGCTCGTTGCCCGTACCGGGATCGGGGTAGGCATTAAGTCGCAGACCTTCAAATTCAGCGATTAGACCAAGACCGACTCCGGAAAGTTCCATTTTATCTAGCCTCTAAAGCTGCCACTCTTGTGCGTAAGGATTTTAGTTCGGCAACGATGTTGGCGATGAACTCTGCGCTGCCGTATTCCATGCCTTGATATTTAGGCGAGCCATCTTCATTCACTGCGTCTTTTTGACCGGAAACACTACGCGGGGAAATCGCCGCAACTTCATGGGCAATAAAGCCAACACCCGCAGCCCCGCCTGCCGCCCATGTCCAAGTTTTTGGTTGAAGCGCATCGATGAACGCACCGCTGCCTGTTAGCGGTTGCGGGTTGTTTTTAAGTCGGTAGTCTGAAATGGTTCCGTATGTAGTGCCTGACGCGCTGACTTGGATTTGTCCAACAATCGATGAGCCTCTCCAACACTCAAAGACAGAGCCATCGGAGTTTTGCCTTGCCGCAGCGATAGCCGTGTAGCCGCTACCAGTGGAGTCTGTTGTAACCGCTGTTAACGCTTTGGTTGAGCTACTGAAGTAGGTTTTTGCAATTAAACCGCCGTCATAAACGCTAGTAGCGCCCGCATAAAAAGTACCGTCAGTGGCAAATCGCGCAAGTTCTACGCCAGACACCTTTAGCGTCAGCGGCAGGAATGTTCCAGTTCCGGTTTTCGACGTATACAGGCTTGCTTCTGACGAAGTAATTCCAACGCCAACAAAAGCAGAGTTTGCCGGATCGGAATTGTTGAAAGCATTCCAGTCACTTCCGGTTGCCGTGCCGTTTGGTAAAGCGTAGACGCTTGTGCCGTTGTTGGTCGTCTTGTCCTGAAACGCCGTCCGGTTTGCCAGTGTGGCGTTGCTAAAGTCGCCCTGAATGCGGGTCGCAGAGCCTGTGAAACTCAAGTTACCCGACAACGCTCCGCCGGTTGTATTCAGCTTGCTATTAAAAGGATCAATTACGTTCGTTCCGTCGCACAGAACAATAGCCGTAGCGCCGTTAGCGACTGTGATGCCAGTACCTGCCGAGGTCTTGATGACGATACTTTGTCCGCCGGTTGTGGCGTTCTTAACCACATATAGTTTGGAGACACTCGGGCAGATGACGTTTCGCGTGGCAGTCAGTGTGACTGATGAAGTGATGTTAAGCGCCATAGACCGGGCTTCGTCTGTTGCGCCGTTAATAGAAGTGAGTGTGTAGTTAGCATCAGTGATGCTGACCGTGGAGTACCCGGCGATTGCCTGTTCAATCAGGGTGCCAAGATTCGTATTGGTCAACTGACCCCAAGTACCAGCCTGCTCACCATCGCCGATAAGCGTAAGTCGGAGATTGTTTGAATATGTTAACGGCATTTTAGCTTGCCCTCAGAATTGCAGACGATGCGTCAGGGGTAGGCATTTGAATAACGAGGTTGCCGCCACTGATAACTCGGTCAGATCCAAAATCAAAAACCGCTACAGCGCGGTTTGCCTTGGTTGAGTTGTAAATTAAAGCTTTTCGGTACGTTAGTGTCACAGCACTGATCGTTACATCAGCAAAATCAACAATCGCAGTGATCCCGCTTAGCGTTGGGGTGACTGAGGCAAGGGCTGCTCCGCCTGCTGTGTATCCTGTTCCGACTGCTTCGTTGGTCGTGGAGTAGGCGGTGGTGGAGGCACCGATAGCAGACGCTGCTGTATAAAGCGCGATTTTAAAAGTGTCGCCAGTACCCGTCGTGAAGTCATGGATGGCCCTGAAAACTTCAACCTTAAACGAGTTGCAAATTACTTGCGACATTTTATTTTACCGGGTAACGGACCTGATCGCTGCGGAACGTGTCCTGACGATTCTTGGCATCCGCAAGCTGTTTGAGAAGCCCCATTGCCTCTTTGAACTTCGTGTCGTACAGCGCCATAACATCTTGGTCGCCCTTCATAAACGTGTACGCCTCTACCAATGAGCCATACAGAAGGACAGAACTGAAGTTATCGCCGAGCCAGCTAGTACCCGCAGGGGCAGTGATCGAAGAGGGGTATCCGTAGTAAGACAAATTAACCGGATAAACCGCGTTGGGGATCGGAGCTAGCGTAAGTTCATACGCTTGGGACAAGGCGTAATGTGTAGGCTGTCCGGTGGCTGTCGTTGGAAAGGCTTCCCGCAAGAACGTAAAGTCTTTGTTCAGCAGATAAGCTTGTGCCCCGGAGGGCAACTGAAGCGCGACCGAAAACGTGGCTAGATAGTCAGCGGGCAGAATAACTGTAGCTACACCAATACTTGTAGTCAGAGTCGAATACTTAAAAGACGCAGGAAGCTGTACAGCATTAGCAATCCGCTGCTCTGCCTGCGTGATGAAAGTATTAATGTCAGTCGTGGAGAATACGTTCTCCGTATAGGACTGGATCTCTGTCACAAGCGCGTTGTAGTTCATCGCTTACTTCACAAGAAACTTGGTGCCCTTAGTGGCTGCGCCAGTACCGCGAATCTTCATGTACTCTTTCTGACCGTGACCAGCGGGACCAGCATCAACACCGGGGCGAAACTCGCCCTTAACGAACGTACCACGGCGACCGATATCCGTTTGAGGATAGCCAGCAGTATTGGGCATCTCAGCCTTTTGGGGCTTGAAGGTCTTGGTAGTCATTTGGTTTTGCTCCGCTGATTCATGACGCGAGCCATGTTGCGGCCATATTTTTTAGAGTCCATCGAAGTGATGCCACCGGCCTTCATATTCTTAACGGCTTTGTCCGGGTGTGCCGACTTCATGCCTTTGCTCATGTGAGCTTTGAGTGCGCCTTTGATATCCATTTTACTTGCCTTAGTTTGAGAAGAATCCACCAGCGTACATCCCACCTTGGAACATACCACCAGAGAAGAACTTATTAGAAGTAGGAGTGGGAGGAGTACCGCCAGAAGTAACACTAAAGTGACCACCGGCATAGAACCCACCTTGGAACATACCACCGGAGAAGTAGGAAGTGGCAGTAGAAGGCGGCGCAACGCCGTTAGTAACAAGAGTCCCTGCTGCAAGTCCCAAACCGGGACCAATATAAATAACTTCAGTGTAAGCGCGGCTCTGGGGGTAGTTAGTATCGGGTCTGGGATTACGGACTGCTTGGGGGTCATTGACCGGATACATACCCAACTGAAGCTGCGGGTGATCCTGCTCCCAACACTCCGGGCATACCCGGATATTAACATTCTTAGTTTTGATTGTCAGAGTTTTAAGCTGCTTGAGCTTAAACCTGAAGCCGCATCTGTCGCAGCCCGCAATTGCAAACTTACCGGAACTAAAGCGATTCGGCATAGCCTAGCCCCTAGTTGTAGAACATATTCCTTGGCACGAATCGAACCGAGGCTTTTTCACGATCTTCGCCCGCAGCCAAATCCCACTGCTTCTCATATTCAGCTTGCAGCATAGGCAGTCGTTCCATACCGCCCGGGATTTTCATAGCGATATAATAAGCAAGGCCGCTAACAAGGCAATTAAGGAAACGGTAAGGGATATCAGCCGTGTTCGTGCCATCTCCAGCATCCTGTATGCGGCGAAGCCGCCAATAAACGAAAGTATAAGAATTGTCGCTGGGAACAGGCCAGACCGAGATCGTCGGATATTGAATACCCGTAGGAGTCGCTTCACCCGAGCGCCGGTTGATGTAGACCTGAATCGGCCTTCCGGTATTGAGCTTGTTGGGGATGGTTGAGTAGGTCGAGACTGAGATTCTCGATATGTTGATATCTGTCTGCGTAGACGTATTTCCCGGGTTCTGGCGGATAACATGTTCGATCAGGTCCACTGTATCTACCGGCAGGTTATACGTTGCAGTTCCCGCAACGAGGGGGATCGTTCCGCTTTCTACTGTCCAGAGGTTAATCCCTCTAGATGCCCATTCAATAGTGAGTAAGTTCATACTCCGGCGAGCGGTACGAAAGTCGTAGCCGCTTCTCATTTCCCCACCAGCCCGCTCAAACGCCTCTTCGAAAAGGTCAGTAATTGCAGGCGAGAAGGATGAGGTGCCGGAAGTAGTCATTATGTTTGATCGGTAGTCACGTTAGTGCGGTTGCCGCTGCCGTCAATTGTAGCAGTCACACGGGCTTTGGCATTAGTCACAGCAGCGTTAAACACCTCAGTGCCCGAACCGGTACCCGAACGGCGACCCATCAGAACCGCGCCCATCAGACGCAGCGCACCCCGGAAGGTCATACCCGCTTCAACCGTCTGAGTATCAAAAATCTCAGTGGCGATCTGGGCGGTGGTGGGTACGGCAGCGGTGGTTTGTGCAGAAGTCAAAGGCTGGTTCAGCCCCTGCGGGAACACAGCGAAGATGCTACGGGATCCACCCGTAATAACAAGCGCCACATCCCAAGCACGATCAATGGTTGCAGCTTTAGTCGTACCGTTATATGCGGTAATGATCCGGGCTTGGTTCGCACCCGATCCGCTAGTAATTGCAACAACACAACCTTTGTAGAAGTCGGTCTGTGCAGCGGCAGTAGCGTCCAGAGTAATTGCAGTATCGCCCGCAGATTGCACGACTTGAGGAACACCCACTTGAAGGGCGGAAGCCTTAGTCGTTTGCAGACGGAAGAATTGGTCTTGAACAGCCTTGGTAGCCGAGTCAATGACTTGGATGACAATTTCCGTTGCCTCGCACTCAGTGGCACTCAGCGACCAGTTAAGTGCAGCGGCACCGGAGATAAAAGTAGGCAGCGTTGCGATATTAGCAAACGCCCCACCATCTTTACTGATTTGTACATCCCCAGCAGCGGGGGTCCAGTCAGCGGTAAGGGCATAGTCTGTTGAACCAGCCTTGATGATGGGGGCACTGAATGAGTACGCAGCGCCGTATGGGATCGAGATAGTAGACATTAATAAATCCTTTTACGCGACGCCGCGCTCAATACCGCGAAAGATACCACGGGACATGGGTGAAGAATAGTCAGTTGGTGTTACTACGCCAGCAGTTTGGTACTGCGCTTCGGCCCAAGTGATGCGGGCTTGGTAAGATGAAGCATATTCCCAAGCACCAATAGTCGGAGTAGTCAGGCTACGGGCAGAACCTACGATGTCTACATCGTTAGTGTAAGTTTGATCTCGGACGCCTGCGTTGATGAGATCCGCACCGGCTTTAACCCGGAAGTCTTCAGAACCGCCTGTGATACTTTGGAATTGATTGGCAAAGGTTTTGCTTACAAGATTGCCAGTAGCTGTCCAACCAAACGAAGCTAGGTCGGTAGCGTTATAGTTGCTGTTAGTAGTATCTAGTTTATTGTTGCCGTCTATACGTATTGCAGAAAACCCGAATATTGCGTTGTTTTTTATAATCTGCCCTGTGGGCGCGTAGTTTCCTATTACGACAGCAGTTGCCGATGAACCCGTGCCGATAATTGTACAATTTCTTAGCGAGTTTACAGCCCCGCTCCACTGATTACAACAACCACTAGAGGATGCCGTAATGCGTATTAAACTATCAACGGCATTAAACGCGCCGTAAGAAGCAACATTGGCGTATTCAAGAATGCAAGAATCGAGAGTTATAGATCCATTACTAAAATAGGCAAAATAAGCTGTACCAGACCCGCTAAACTGTATCCCGGTTATAAGCAGTTTTTGATTATTAGCGACGCTATCTGTCTTAAATACACCAAGTCCGGTTACGGTAGACAGTACAGAAACCCCGTTAGCATTATTGTAACGCAGGGCATTGGTTAATTTATTTGCGTTATTTGTAAAAGAAGCCCCGGGCGCGGCTGTTAACCAAAGATATCTAGTAGCGTCACAGATTGTTGTAATTGAAATATCAGACGTAATAGACCACTCGCCATTTGTCCCAGCCCCTTCTTTGTACAGAACACCTTTCCAGATGACATCCGCCGCGACTAACCCGCTTGGATAAGTCGAATTAGCACCGGCAAGCCACGCAGAAATACTTGCGTAGTCTTTACCAACACCAATAGTCTTAGTAATAGTCGTAGGCATTAGTCAATCAACTCTTGGTTAAAGACGCCCTGCAAAGGCGAATCGGACTCTGGCTTTGTAAACTCACAATCCCAGCGACCTTCTTGACTCAGAACCTCGATCTCATGGAACAAGCCAGCAGCCACTAAGAATCTACAGGGGCCAGTATAAACGACCTCTTTGACAACCGATCCCTCTTTGTGATGACGGTAGCTGACTTTAATCTGGGTTCCGTTATGCACATAGCTGTTGTGGTCGATCCAATGTCGGTGACCACGGTAAATGAAACCCTTGTCAAACGGCCCGTGGCACCGCACCCAAGTATCCCCACGATCAACTTCTTTCATTGTCATAGGTTAGTCGCGTTGGTAATTTGATAAACATGGACGGCTTTACCAATAAGCGGTAGTGCATTTGAATTATCAGACCAAACATCACTGATAATATAAAGCCTGCTTGTTGATTGGTCGTAAGCAGAAATAATACTCCACTGACTAAGCCCAGTGTAGCTTGTATAGCTCGGTATTCTAATACTCCAAGACGCTTTGGGCTTAATCGTTCCGTAAGTCAACGCGCCACTCACCACCGCCGCAAGGTCGGTTGCGCTATACATCCAAAACCGAATACCAGTCCCGTTAGGAGAAAGACCGGTCATGGGGCCGGGGCCATCGAAACGAGGATAAGTAAAGTTATAAATACGTTTAACGGACGTATTGCCCATCTTACTTTTAACACCATACTCATAATAATCACCGCCTCCAGCGCCAACAAACACCAAACTGTCGGTACCATTAGGCCAGAACGACCCCGTGCAAGCTGTACCGCCATGCCAAATAGGACAGAATGTGTCTGGTGTAGCACCCCCCGGATCAAGCTGACCCGGATTATAACAAGACAACTGATTGCCAGTAACGTAAGGGATCAGTTTATAAGTTGTCGAAGATGTTGGGGTAGATGTCCAACTAATAATTGAGGTATCTACGGTCGCTACTTTTGTGGTGCCGTTATAAGCCGTGATTCGTAAAGAAGTTGCGCAAGCACCGGGCGCATAAACCCAAAAGTTTTTGTAGTAATCGGTTGTCGCGTTTGCAGAAGCTGCTAACGTAATTGAAGTGCTTGTCCCGCCTTGAGCGGTCCCGCTTTCTACTTTGGCGACTGCGGCAGATATATCCGCAGAATTGAAACAAATCGCCGCCGGTCCATCTGATGCGGTTCCCACTACGGAAACATCCCCAATCCCAGCAATGATGTCTCCGCCTAGTGTGGCTTGCCAAGCCGAAGGGACTTTTGTCATAAAACCAGCGGTAGCCCTTGCTCTAAGCTGGCCCCTAACAGGATCTATAACTGTGAACGGACCCTCAACAGTTGAGGAGGTGATGTTTATGTTTCTGCGCCAGAAAAAACCGTTTGGCTGCGGGGTGTATGTTCCAACCTGAGTTACTAAGCTATTAGACGATCCATAGATATTAAAGATCCCATTACTTCTCCAGTCAGTCCCAGAACTCAGTCCAGCGCCCGTCGTACCCGCAGCAGTTAAAGTCCCTTGACCGCCATAAACATCTGTAGAGGATCTTGTGACTGTCGCAACAGGTAGAGCGGCAAAAGAACTTGAGGAACTAAGCGATGTTGGGATTGAAAGTTCTGCCATCCCAATAAATTCTGGGCCACTCCCAAAATTTTGAACTGTACTAAAAGAAATCGATGAACTACCGTTTGCACTGTATGCAGCCGGAATAATCCCCGCGCAAGTCACGCCGAATTTTGTTTCTGTGCCAGCCATAGTCGCGGGCAAAGCAAATGACCCGAGGTAGGAAACATTGTCTTGGAAAACAAGTGCGCTGCTCGGCGCAGTGCCCGTTACAGTTACTGGGGCAGATGTTGATACTGTTGTTGCTGTCGGACCTGCATAGATGCGGCCATCGTTGGTATTGCTAATATTCCACGCAGTTTCGGAAACCGTAAGGTCTTTTCCAATATCGGCGGCTTGTGCCGTATACATGGTATTAATAGCGTTCGGAATTGCTACGCCGTCGCGGTACCACTGCAAATCCCTTTGCACAGGATAATCAATAACAAGGTGCCAAACATCTCCGACTGAAGGCGGGCTGTCCCAGCTAATCGTCGCTCTTTTAGTTGTCTGATCGTAGGACGTTACATTCCAGTTGTACTGAGGTGCTGAAACTCGGGCGGTTGTAAACCAATAACCGATATACGAACCGGCGGAGCCGGATGCAGATGCGCCAAGATAAACAGTAGAGCCAACAATATCGCCAACCCCAATCGTCCCCGATAAAACATACGGAGGCTCATTTACATAGGTAGCAACATTAGTCGAAAGAATAGATCCAACGGTAACTGTAGGCATTATGCGGCCCTCCAGACGAAGATACTAGGCGCGGTAACTAGCGTTGGTCCGCCCGCTGCACTCACCAAAATACTCAAAGCTTTGTCGTTCGTTCCGTAAGCGTTAGTGGCCCGGAAGGTGGCGTTAAGTGTTGTTGCAACGGAGGGGGTACCGGAAATAACTCCGTTTGATGCAAGCGTCAGAGGACTAATACTGCCTGAGACAATCGACCAAGTAATAGGCGAACTGCCTGTGGCCGTTAGAGTCTGGGAGTATGCTGCACCGACCGTGCCGGAGCTAAGGCTTGTAGTTGTGATGGTTGGCGCAGTGCCGCTAACAACTGTATTAGGCGCACCGAAGGTGGGGCCTGCCGCACCGCGAAGTAGGTTAAATGCCATTATGCACTCACAAAACGAAGGCGCATGTTGGACCAGTTTGATACTGAAGCCCACTCTGCCGGAGTGACGGTCATCGTGTAGTACGCAGGGGAGGTATTGTTGGCTGTACGGGTAGTGTCCGTCTTAACCAGAGTAGCTCCCGAATACAAAGATACCGTGACCGATCCGCCCGATGCAATGCCCTGCACCCTGTAGTTTATTAGCACGTTCGTGCCAGCCGTGGGGGTAGACATCGCCTGAAGCCCAACCTCATCAGTCTGCGACGCCGCAGTAGCATAAATATAGTTGGCGTCGTTGTAGGTCGTTTCGTTAATCAGGGCGTAGTGCGTGGTGCCGCTGCTGGGAGTCCACTGGGTTGTTACGTCTGAGTTCGGACGGGAATAGGTGTAGGTTATGTTTTCAGCAAAAGCAAAACCCGCAAACCGGACTCGTATATCTGTGGCAATTGAACTAATTGCCGGGGTTTCTGTAGACGCCGTAGCCACCGTTTTATAAAGGGTAAGATCCCAGTCGGCGGTTGTCCCCTTTGTAAATCCATTTTGTGCGGCTCCTGTAGAAGCGCCGGAACCGCCCGTCGAAAACCCAGATATGACGATTGAGTTATCTGTAGCGGCAAATGCAGGGCCAGATATTGTGCCGGGGAATGTCGGGGTTTCTACAACAGACGATAAGTTCGTCCCTGATACAAAGGTAAACCCGCCTGTCGTGGACCGCAAAACTGCGACTGTGATTCTTCTTTCTGTCGCTGCCGTAGCAAGTGTTGCTATGGTCGTAAATGTTTCGGCGGCTGTAGAGATTCTATAAAAAGCTTGAGAAGCCCAGATACCAAACGCCGTCGCAACAGCCGTTCCGTTCGTCCACGCGCCGGTACCGCCGGTAAGAGTGCAGGAAATTATTGCAAATGTAGCCGGTTTATAGGAATGAAATACAAAAACAACATCACCGACCTGTGTGGTAACGCTCGCCGCGTTTGTGACGGTTCCGGACGCAACATAGTTTGCTTGACCGGTATCTGTACCTACCGTCGAGATTATGGAGATAGCCATTAAATTGCCCCAATATTAGTCAGCGACGATCTGCTTGGCACTGTTAGCACCGAATATAGGGTTGGCTGTGTCGTCCATACCCGCGTGGAAAAGTCAGTCCTGTAGACACCGCTTGGAAGCTCAAACCCTGTAGGCAACGTAGATGGCGGGGATAGGCCCGCCCCAACCAAAGCGCCACTTGGCGTTGCGTCGAACGCCGCGAAAGTATTGTTTGCAACTGTGCCGCCGCTTGTATTACTTGCTAACTGCGTGGCTGCGGTCCATGAAGAGTTATTGGATACCGTATATCCCGCCGGAAGATTACTATACTCGGCCCTTAGATTTATACCCGCTGCCCAAGTCACCGCAGACTGCTCCCCGAACAACCGCATGTTCGACAAAGCATTACCGCTTGCTCCGATAAACGCATTACTCGAAAACAACATCGAATACATGGCGTCACCAAGCTGAATTGCATTGTAAAACGATCCAGTTATAACGCAAGTGTTTTTGAAATACCGGATTTTTGCGTTTGTTCTGGCGGATGCCCCATCACCCCCTGCTCGCAGGAAGTTTGCAGTTTGAGAGATAAGTACATTACCGCAAACATCAGCATAATTTTGATGTGCGCTTTCTGTATTTGGCCCCTGTAGTCCGGGTAGTTCAATGCAATAATTGCTATTTACATTGTTTGGAACGGCAATCCAGTTGTCGTAAATTCTTGCGGGTGAGCGGCATTTAATCGAGTTTGCTTCGTTATTTGTAAAGACGCAGTTTGTAACTGTGACGACCATATCTGGGAAAGCGTCTGGATTGCCCCCAAAATATGCGCCGTGTGCTTTGTACGTCGGATATACACCGTCGCCGTTATTGTTAATCCAGCAACGATCAAGAGTGACAGAACCCGACCCTGTATCAAACGCCAAAAGCCCGTCAGAATTATCTCTTATTACGCAGTCAGTAAACGATACTCTATGCGTACAGCTTCCCGTTGAAGCACCGGTAACAATCCCAGATGAACATTTATCAGAAACAAATTCAAGACCTTGGAAAATAGTATCTGATCCGGCTCTTAACCAAAGGTTGTACCAATACGACCCCGGAGTTCCGTCTGACAAACTTCCGTTTGTAATTATTGGCCTCGTTGCAGCGCCTGTTGCTGCTTTGATTGTAATCGGCAATGCTTGAGTGCCAGACCTCGTAAGCGTGTGCGCTCCAAGGGCCGAATACTGAAAGTTAATTGCCGCTTTAAATGTCCCGCTTGTGTAGCTAGACAAACGCATTCTGATTTTTGTAGCGCCGGTATAGTTGCTTGAATCAGTGCCAATCAGCCCTGCCCTACAAATATAATCCCCGGTAAACACAAAAGTTGTTGCTGTCGTTGCCCCGGAAACAGTAAGTGCTGACCACGATCCGCTAACAAACTTTTCAAACGTAATCGTCCCAACTCCCGCTGTTGAGATGATAGAAAAACCCATTGTAGTTTGGCCCGAAAGCGTATACTCAATGGTTTGATTTAAAGCATTCATGGTGCCGTTATAAGCAACCGGGCCATAAGTGCCAGAATCGATTTCTACCGTATCTCCAGCGCGGAGCAACGGCAATACACTATAAAGCTGGGTATACGCTCTCGCTGAACCGACTTGAAATGTCTGCGGAGCGCGGTCATTGTTTACGTTTTGATAACTAAACGACAATAGATAATTATCTGCGCCACCGCTGACAGTTCTAAACGATATTGTCGCCGTCCCTACTGCGGCGTATGTGGCGCTAGTAGTAAGCCTTACTCTTAATGTATCTCCATTTGCGACGGCTTGTTCGCCCGTTGCAAAAGCACCGCCATTAACGCTTAACTCAAAAGAACCAAAAGCCGTACTTACATATGTCAAAGCGGGTAAATAGGCAGTCGCTTGCAGACCGGCAAGGGTGACGGATTGAGAAATAATTTGCGTAGATACCGCAGTTTGCATAGAGGTTGGTATTGCAACCCCGCCGCTAAAATATCCAGATGTAACACCGGGCTGATTTCCGATATATCTAGAACCCGTATCTAGTGTACCCGCCGTATTCACGGTCAAAGTCAACGGCCTATCTGCAAATCCAAATGCGTTAGTAGCCCGGAAAGTAACACTTCCCGAAGCCGTTGCTGTGGGAGTGCCCGAGAGAACGCCACCAGACGAAAAAGTTAAACCTGTAGGCAGCGTCCCGCTTTGCACTGTCCAAGTAATTGGCGCGGTTCCGGTTGCTGTAAAAGTAGTCGTTGGGTAAACAGTCCCAACCGTACCTACCACAAGAAACGAAGGCGAAGTAATTACAGGAGCAGCACCAGCCGTATTAGCCGCGCCAAGAGTAGGCCCGAAAGGGCCTGATAGAGAAGAAAACATCTAGACCCCCGATAAAAACCCGGCGTTTGCCGGGTTCTCATTTAGCACATCTTGCCTTTGGTTTTGCCACGAGACTCAATGCCGCCGCCACGGGCGAACTTCTTGGCACGGCTGGGCTTCATACCAGCTTCCATCATCTCATGCTTCACCATCGACTTGGGAGCGCCTTGTTTCTTCATGAAGGCAACTTCTTTACCAACCATTGCTTTCGATTCTTTCACGGTACCACCTTCTTTGTGTTTAGCCGTCTTAGCGGACTCTACAAAATCTTTTGTCGTGGGAGCGCCTTTTGAACCCGGCTTACGCATATGCTCACCAGACCCTTGAGCGATTCTCTCACGCTTTTTATTAATGTTTTCGTACAACCCGCCAGCAGCGAACTTCTTCGGCCCCTTGGTAAATTCCTTACCCACCGATTGAGGAACACCAGCCTTCTTTGCAAACTCGGGGGAGTGTGCAATCGCTTGCATGAAGCGTTCTTGCTTGGCTGATTTAGCGGGCATTTAGCAGTACTTCGTTTTGTTGGTTACTTTGGAGATGCCATAACCACGAACTGAACCGCCCTTAGCCATCTTGACGATCTTACCCGCAGTTTTGCCCTTGGCCTCGATGCCACCACCTTTTTTGAATCGGGGCTGAACAAGCCGACTATTCTTCATAGCACTATCAAGCGAACTGCCAAACGATTTTACTGCATTCCAAACCTTTCCAGCCCGTTCGAAATCTTTCTCCGGACCTTTCTCTTCAGCTTTAGGCGTAGCTTTCGTTTCAGCTTTAGGGGCGGGAGCCGCAGCTTTAGGAGTAGGGGTGGGAGTGGGAGTAGCGGTTTTGGGTGCGGCTTTAGGCATAGCCTTTGGTGCGGATTTGCGAACGGAAGGCTCTTGCAGTCCGGTGCGGGCTTTAACTTCAGTTTCTTCAGCGCCCGAGGGGGCACGAAGTTTGTTCACATAATTATATGCGCGGCGGTAGGTATCATCCCCGTCTTCACCCTTGAACCGACCAGTATAAAAAACGTCTTTGTCTTCGGCCTGAGTTTCCCCGCCGTCGGCATATTTCTTAACCTTACCACCCGCTTTAAACCGTTGTCCCAAATTGGGACGCCGTTGACCAGCTTCCTGTTGTTCCTTTTCCCGCTTTTGTTGATCTTTCTCCGCTTTCATTTTTGCAGCGGTATCGGGAGGAACGCGATCCGGGCTAGGGGCGGGAGCGGGGGCTGTGCCACCAGCGGAGAACTTACGGGGGGTCTTTTTCATGATCTTACCGCCTTTACGGTACTGGATTTCGGTATCAGGGTCGAAGGGCATGTTAGTTCTTTTCAATGATCTTGTCGATCTTTTCTTCGATCCTGTCGAACCGGGCATTTATGTTGTCGGTGACGAGTTTCATATCGTCTTTGTGGACATACTTCTCACGCATCTCTTCGCGTGTCTTGGCAAGAAGATCCCGGTTTTCTTTAACCGAATCGCCGTGGGTCTTAAGATACACGCCCATGAGCATTGTGCCAAGAGTAAGAACACCATTCCAAAGGTAGGTAAATGGGTCTGAGTTCATTTAACATTTCCACGCTCTAAGGCTTTTATTGATCCTGCTGTTAGGATCATTGGCCGTTTTAGAAGAGGTTAGCTTCTTTTTCATACCCGTCATCCGGGCACAGAACGAATCTTTACGAGGACCGCCTTCAGGCTGGGGGGCTTTCAAACCCGGCTTACCCGGATTCGCTTTATTATAACTAGCTCGACCCTTAGCGTTCAAGCCGCCTTTGGGGTCTTTTCCTTCCTTACGGGTCCAAGCTGCTGTCTTAGCCATAATATTAATCGTCAAAGATAAAGAGGATCTTACCGCCTACCCTAAGTGTACCAACATATATGCCACCGGGGCCATATACCACACCTTCTCGGACATCGCCGGGATTAGGGAAAAGCGAGCTACGAGTAGCCAACCCAGTCACCGCAGCGCCGGGGCCATTAATAGCACCAGAAGCTATATGCAGCGGGAACCGTGTAGCCGATCCAGTAATAGCCGCAGCAAGACCAGCAAGCGTTCCGGTCGAATCGTGTGTTATAAACCGGCGAGCCGTGCCACTAACAAGAGCGCCCTGACCAACTAAAACGCCAGAGGAATCGAAGGCTCTAAATCTATTAGCCGTACCTGTTATAACAGCGCCGGGGCCACTCAAAGCACCCGTAGCGTCAAAGACTCTAAACTTATTGGCTGCGCCGACTATTGACGAGCCGGGACCAACTAAAGCGCCTGTTGCGTCAAAAACCCTGAACCGGGTAGCTGCGCCAAGAATAAATGAACCGGGGCCAACTAAAACGCCTGTTGCGTCATTGCTCGGCGCATCAATCTGAAACGCATCTGCCTGAAAGGCACCAGACTGAAACGCCGTAGTCATTACGTCACTCGGTCGCGGTTACCGGTTTTACTAGAGTAGCGTAGAGGTCTTGCGCGGCTTCTTTGTAGTTCTGGAGTGCGAACTGAACGTGATCGGCGTGTCTAGCGCCAAGATCCGGGGAGTAAGAATAACCCCAAGTAGCAGCAAGATTGCAACTATATCCAGCCGGATTCCACTTTACATCAGTATGCGGGGCGTTAGCGTCACGCCATGCTTGGTTCAGGTAGTAATAGAACATCTCAGCTACCGGGGGCCACTGATGTGTGAAGTCCCCATACGCCCGGTTCGAAGCCCAGTGAGGCGTAA
>Ga0209401_1000131_pt1 | contig 49348 bp, 38 predicted proteins | sample M_140807_MF_Meta_FD_187318 | JGI IMG/M metagenome (GOLD analysis project Ga0209401, IMG submission 187318) | Freshwater microbial communities from Lake Montjoie, Canada to study carbon cycling - M_140807_MF_MetaG (SPAdes) (version 2) | ecosystem: Environmental > Aquatic > Freshwater > Lake...
GCTTACCCTACCAGGTCCGCAAAGCTTACCCTACCAGGTCCGCAAAGCTTACCCTACCAGGTCCGCAAAGCTTACCCTACCAGGTCCGCAAAGCTTACCCTACCAGGTCCGCAAAGCTTACCCTACCAGGTCCGCAAAGCTTACCCTACCAGGTCCGCAAAGCTTACCCTACCAGGTCCGCAAAGCTTACCCTACCAGGTCCGCAAAGCTTACCCTACCAGGTCCGCAAAGCTTACCCTACCGGGTTACTTCGCTTACCCCGTCGCCACATCCACATCCTGAAACAACACCATGATGACCACAAAGAGCACCGCCTCCAGTGCACGCACCGTGTCCCGGGAAATTGCCCCCGCGGCCAGCAGTCGCTGCGTGCTCTTTTTGTATCTCAAATCGTTCCAGAACAGTCCCGCTGTCATCATCAGCACCCCGTAATACACCGCGTCCGACAGCGTGACCGAATGAAAAGCCCCCAGCAGTTCCCGCATCACATTCGCCTGATTCAGAATGACCGTGTACAACGATTGCCGCAACGTATACAGTATGAAATGCGAATTCAGCAGCGTCTGCACCCCGCCGCCACCCCCACCCTCCACAACCCGCTGAACCGGGTCCAGCGGCAAATTCGCCGCGACCCAAAACGCCGGCTGCGATGCGAATCCGGCGACCGGTCCGGCTACCTGTCCGGTAAGCAAGGCGGGCAAACGACGTACCACGTGCAACCACATTTATCCTATACAATCCAATGAATGGTATAGGATCTCACCCCCCTACGGGCCTGTTCAATCAATTTTCTTCGCCGTCGCCTCATGATGCGCCGGGATCAGGGCAGAATCTTGCTTCACCATGGCGCTCCGCACCATGTCGCCCGGCAAGGTCTGGTCGTAGATGCGCAACACTTCGTTCACCACCGCACTGCGCGCCACGTCCTCCGTCATCATCTTTACCCACTCAATCTGACTGGGAATACCGTCCGGTAGGGGCGGCGTGCGCTGCATCCGACTGAGGAAATCGCTCAGGCCGTTTTGCGCCGTACCCAGGTCGCTCTGGCCCGGATCGCCCGTGATGATCAGTTTGCTCTGGTCGCCCATCCGGGTCAACAACATCAGCATCTGTCCCGGGCTGCTGTTCTGCATTTCGTCGGCCACCACATAACACCGCTTGAACGTGCGGCCGCGCATGAACCCCAGCGGCGAAATTTCCACTTTGCCCGACGTCACCATCTGGTCCAGCTCGCGTTGCGTATAATACTCCAGAAACACGTCAAAGAGCGGCTGCAGCCACGGGTCCATCTTGCGGTGAATGTTGCCCGGGAGGAACCCCAGCTCCTCCTCCACGGACACCACCGGCCGCGTCAACACGATTTTCTGGATGTGTTCCCTCTGCAGCGCCTCCACCGCCGCGTAACAGGCGAACATGGTCTTTCCGCACCCGGCGGGTCCCGTGCCGACCACAATCGCTTTGTCGGGGTCGGCCAGGGCCTGGACGTAGGCCTGCTGCCGCGGCCCGCGGGGGGCGAGTTGGGGCGCGGTCGCAGGCGGCATCCATCCCATGAGTTCCCCGAATTCGGTGGTAGGGGCGCGTTTACGGCCGGATTTGGCCGCCAACGCCGTTTTGGCCCCTCGCGTCACGATACCACTCGTAACAATACGAGGAGAAAACGCCGCCACTCTCGCCACCCCCACCAGGAACAAACACGATTGCCAGACGAACATCATGTACCCTATATTGACGGGGTGTTTTTATGTAGCTCTAGGAGTCATAGAGATGTATGGGATCCCATAGATGTGTGCCGCCAATTTGCTAAATCCTGAACACCACCCGTACACGCTGTAAATATAAATCGCCTGGCTCCGGGACATCAAAATAAACTCGGTGAGCGTGTGTCCAATTTCGGTGAGGGACGCCGGTTGCCCCCGGTTCAGAAACCGGGCGGATTCCCCCATGTGCACCGGTGTGAAATCCGTGCATGCCAGTCCGTACTTGGTCTTCAAGAATTGCTTGGTATAGTAACTGTCGGACAGCACCAAGATGCGTTTCCCCCACCGCGGAATCAGCTCCGTTTCCAGGCATCGCATCACGTCGTTCAATTGCTCCTCGTACGCCGTCGCGTGGGCGCTCTGTTGGTCTCCCATGCGCAAATGCACCACCACGTATTCTTTTCCGATGCCGAGGTCCTCTTGTATTTGGTCTGCCAATTCGTAGAGCTCCTCGTGGAACGTGAGCACCGATTTCATGAAGGCTTGGTCGTCGGTACTCAGCACCGACGTGTTTTCGTCAAACCGGTCGTACGGCTCGTGGCAAATGGCGTAGGTGACCGGAGGCGCGTTCTGAGGTGTCTGCTGAATGGTGGTCACAATGTCCCGAATCACGGGCCGATACTGGTTGAAACATTCGGTCAGTGGCGCCGCGGCCGCCACCAACGCTTGGTGCTCAAGGGGGCGGGTCGGAGGCTGAATAAAGACCCCCATGGGATGATGCGAAAAATCCACCAAGAGGACAAAGGCTTCCGCTCCCGCTTCCGCTCCCGCTTGTCCACGCTTGGACTGTTGATACAAGTAGACCGTCCCCTTTAAAAAATCGGCCAGACCGGGGGGTTGGGCCACCGTCTGACACCGGTTCACGTACCGGTGGACGATGATGGGAAGTGGGGAGAAAGACGCCATTATCCGAGGATATTCCGTTGTATCTATATGTGTTCCATGGTTGACCGGAAAATTCAAGCCACTGGCAATTTTATGGACGGATTTGGCCGACCGGAAAGCCGGCCGGAAAATTGAATGTATAGGATCGTAAACGGAGGATCCTATACCTTTCTTGGAATTGAACCATGAGCAACACGACCACGATCCTCGCATCCTTGCCCAAAGACATCGTCAACCATATTCTGGATTACACCGGTCAGATTCGCTACCGTCAAGGCAAATATATGAACCAAATTGCGAGGGATGACCCCCGCTACTCGTTGCTACTTACCATGCCTCCCAAATACGTCTGCACCATGACTCTCCCTGACTTTGAGGATGACCGGGACGGTCTCGTCACTTACATTACGGTGGATCTTACTAGCGCCTATCGGCTCGTGGTGGATGTGTCAGAGATTAACCGGGAGGAATCGGATACGGAAACCGGCGTTGTTACCAGTCTAACTATGTGGAAACGGGTGGAAACCGGCGTTGTTACCCGTCTAAGTATGTGGAAACGGCTCGGAACCTACGGTGGATGTGTCACCTACTGTCATACCTGGGCCTAGGTGATTGGACTGGTGCCGTTGACGTGCATGTAATGACTGCCGTGGTAGTATTTGATGTTCGGGTCAATCTTCAGGGCCGCGTCGCCCAGCAGGTACGTCACCGATTCGCCCCAGAGAGGCAGATCCCCCCAACGGTGGTGATAAATATGGTTACTGTAGTCCACCGCTTGAATATAGCGCATCTGCATCTCGTGCTCGCGGAGACGGTCCAAACGCAGCCCCATGAAATTGGTGTAGGGACCGCCCGGGGGGTACTTGGGTGGGGGCGGGGGTTGGTCAGTCTCGTAGGCGACAAAATCCCGCGTGAACTGATTCATATTGATGCAAACGAAATCTTCGTCTTTTTGGTAGGTTCCGGACCACAATGCTACAAGGGGTTCCGCGGTACGCATCTCGGTCAACAGGGGGTCCAAATCGGATTCCATGAAGCAGTCCTCGTCTATGCGTATCAATACATCGTACTCTTGAACAAAATGCCAGAAATCCACAAACCAAAATGAGCACATGTGCAGATAACCCACGGAATGATTGTACCACCGGCTCTCCACATACCGGGGTTCGTGCTCTTTTTCTTGGCGAAAGGCTTTGCCGTCGCGCTTGATGTCTATGAACCGCATGGTGAGTTCCGGGGTATGAGACGCAATGTAGGCCTGGTGGTCGGGGCCAATGTTGCCCTCGTGGAAAAAGACCAGCGGGATGGTGCGGTCTTGGAGATGTTCAAGGATGGTATAGTTGCGCCGAATCAGGGTAGCATACTGTTCCACATTGGCGTAGCCTCGGGTCAATGCCGCAATACACGCGCGCATGGTTCTTATAGGGTAAACCCTCGGAAACCGTCTATATGTCTTTGGGACCGGTAAGTGCCCCTTCTATCCATTGTTGGTGGTTCCAAGAATAATTCTCGCCCAAGATATAGAGCTCGGTGGCCGGGCCTAGTGGTCGGGCGACCCGGTCGGCCACTTCCTCCGTGGTCAATGCGGCGAGGGCGCCTTGCCGCGGTCCCCAGTATCCCACGCCCGACGTCCAGTAGGCCATGCGCAGACGCGAGGCCAGTGGGGTTTTCGTTCCTAGGGCAGCATCCAAGAGCTCTCGGATACGGTGCTTGACCCCACGCATCCCTTCACGGTCACGGATCTCCTGCCAATAGCGAGCATAATCGTCGTCGGTATAGGCCACCATCGCGGTGCCGGTTGATTCGTTGATCGGAATGAACCAGCGGAGGGGGCTGTCCAGGGCCTCCTTGGACCGGCCGTGAAACCAGACCTTGCCGGTGGCGGGGTCGGGCGCATACTGGGCGTAAATACGACAAAGCGGCGCCGTGACCACCGTATTCAGAAGACGGTGCGCAGGACGCAAGCAGGGCAAGGCCATGAGACCCTCCTTCGGCAAGGCCAGGAACACCCTGCGAGCTCGGTACGACACGACACGGTCCTGGCACCGGTATTTCGTTTGCACCAAGAAAGTAGGTGTCGGCAAAGGACCGGGAGGAACGGAAGGTCCGGAAGGACCCGGCATCACGTCCACCACGGTGCGACCTAGGTACAAACTGGCCCCGTCCTGGTCTTGCAACCAGGCGACCAGGCGGTCCACGATCTGCGACAGGCCGCCCCGGAGTCCATAGTAGGTGGGCGGGGCACCCCCGGGGTTCACCATGTCGGCAATGAGAGCCACGGCGTCACGCGCATTCATGCGCCGGATTTCGGCCGAATAACCAAAATGTCCCAACAGGTACGCCACGTCGTCCCGAGGGAACCCCGTACGCTGAAGAAATTGGACCAAGGTGTGCTCAACCGGTGCATCTTGGTCCCCGACCCGGGCCAAGATCTCACGGACGCGCTCGTCCAGCCCATTACCCTTCCCAATGGAATGTATATGATCTTGTAAACCGAGTTCCCCCAAGAGACGCCACAATTTTCGGTGATGCCGCTGGAATCGCCCCGCCCCGTATTCCAGGGACCAGTCTCCTTCACGATGGGTATAGATACGGCCACCCCACCGCATACTTGCTTCTAAAACGGCCACGGTATGGGTGGGGTCGGCTTTGAGTAAACAATACGCTCGGTGAAGACCGGCGATGCCACCGCCCACAATGACCGTATCGTATACTGGCGGCGTGGTCATGTTCCTTCGTTATAATCTGGGGAGGGAAATATCGGCATTGTACTATACGTTGTACACGGGGTTCGTCGTATTTATAGCTGGATGGAAACCACGGACGATAAAGACATGCTATCGGTGCCTTCCGAACTTGACACGTCATGGGCGGACCAAGAACGCGACGATGAACCGTTGGAACTGGAAGCCATGACCGACATTGTGTGTTGGATCCTATACATTGATTGGGAGGGGAACCTGGAACACGTCTACCGAGACAAGCAGATTTTAGAAGAAGACGTTGCGGGGGGAGGGTCGGTGTTCCCACGGGGCCGGTTGTTGCGGTTTTTGCACACCAAGAAGACGCATTTGGGTCGGAAATACCGGTTGATGGACATTCTGCGGTTCCACGTGGGGTTGGAAGCGGAGACGCTGCCGAAATGGGCGGAAGAGGGCGGCGACGGGGACCTGAAGACGGTGACCCTGCAAGACGAAATTGCCGTGCCGCCGTCTTTGTGCATCTTTCACGATGTCAATTGTCTGTATTTTTTGTTCCAGGAACCTCCTAAATACGACGATGAGGACGAGGAGGAGACGATGATGGCGCAGCCGCGACCCCGCCTCACGATTCTCCCGGGCAACACTGCGCCGATTTCGGCATTGGCGGGGGCCAGTGGCGGCAAGAAAAAGACCAAGAAGGTGACGTTTCAAGATTTGGCGTATCGGTACACGCGCAAACGGGGCCCAAGGTGATGGCGGGGCAGAGTACGGGGCCCAAAACCACATAAATGGTTCTTCTTGGGTACAGGATACCTACCAGATGACCGTGAGTAAACCGAATTACGCCGATCTGCGGCAATACATGGATGACCGGTTTGCCTCCGTGAGCTCCGCGACCGCGGCCGAGTGGACGTTCAAACAAGACCCCACGTTTTTTCAGTACATGGAGCATGTCTCCAAGGAACACGGGGCCCAGTATTTGCAGTGTATTGAAACCCAGTACCCCCAGGTGACCTTTGAGGCCCTGCGGGCCTTCGTGCAGACCAACGACCGGTATGGGGGGAGCACCAAGTTTATTTTCACCTTTCATTGCACCGTGTCGCAATCTACCAAACTGTTGTACTGCAGCCCGAGCACCTTGCGGTACGCTTTCCAGGCCCTCCTCACCTTGGACTATATGAGCAAAACCGAATGCCGCTGCTTGGTGGAATGGGGCGCGGGGTACGGAGGCATGTTTCTAGCGGTGCAGGCATTTGCCGGACTGTTTTACCCGGACGGTGGCTTGGACCAAGTGGTCCTCGTGGAAATGCCCGAGGTTGTGCCTTTACTGACGGCCTATGTGGCCGCCGCGACGGCTGCTCCGACTGCCCTGGCTGCCCCGTCTTCCGTGTCTTACCATATTGTTTCGGCCAACGGAGAGTTGCCGCCAGTGCAGGGAGCCTTTTTCGTGTCGCATTTCTGTTTTACCGAGCTGGACGCGAGCGAGCAGGCCCGTATCCGGGGATGGATGGGGGCATGCGCACATGGATTACTCACCTGGCAAACATGTTTCGGGGACGCCGTGGAGGGCGCCGGGTCACTTCTGGGGGTGAACGTGGAACGCACGGAGGAGGAGGTTCCGGCCACGGCCCCGTCCCATGTCAAGAACCATTATGTGTATTTCTAGAGCAGGGGGTGTGCAGCCGGATTTTTATAGCGAAACAGATATTAGCATAGTATCATATCGGCATGGTATGCTAATAACTCAAGGTGACACGCATGCACCTCCCAATGCACCTCCAACGGTCCGGCGAAGTACAGCGTCTCCTCGTATCTTGGACCGGGTCTACGGAGTGGCATCGTATATGCTTCAGAACATGCAGCCGGTCCGGCCGCAGTATCGGCCTCGGAATCCGGCTCCGAACTTGAACTTACCAACGAGCCCGGGCCTAAGTCGTCGGGACATGGCACTGGCGTCGTCCCGGGCGTCATCTATGATGTCATTGTCGGTCCCTTGCTACGGAGAAGATGAATCCATCGGTCATCTGTTACGGTGCAAAAACATGAACCCCGCCTTGGCAAAGATGATTGGCATAAGTGCACGGTCTGCCTATGCGGCCGATGGGCCCAATATGGAGGACATAAGTGGCTGGGTCCCGCCCTCGGCGCACGGCTTGGAAAATAGCGTGCCTATCTTGCCAAGGTACTATTTTACGTCGTCGTTGCCGGGACTCGTCAATATTAACTATTACCACATGGTAATGGATGATGTCCGAAATTTACGTCAGCTGAACCCGTACCAGATCCAATACATTGCCGAATGCTGCACTGAAGCGGAGAAAATGGTCGTTATCCGGGAATACAACCGAGTTGTAGAAATGTACGGTTCCATGCTGCTGCAAGAGGACCAATGAGTAAGGGGGAGAGGTACGAAAAATTGATTGAGGGGCGGGGCTTTTTAACACCGGATAATACAGAATGAACGTGCAGCACTGCCGATTTTGCCAGCGTAGTTTCCATTTCAGCGACTTGTATCAACAGCATGTCCCGACCTGTGAATTCTTCTACAAGACCCGGCGGGAGCAATTGCGCGACTCGGAATTGGTGGAAAAATTGCCGACGCCCGCCGAAATGTTTCGCCTGATCCAATACTTGATGGCGGAGCGCGACGCACATGCAACCAAGATTGCGCAGTTGGAAGCGGCCGTGCGTCGGGTCAAAAAACGGGCGGTGCTGGCGCATACCCCGGCGCCGACCGTGTCGTGGTTGACCTGGACAGAAGGATTCCAAGTCCAGGTGGCTCATATACATATGGTTTTCCAGGACGATTTGTACGAGGCCATGAAACGGTGCATTGCCGAGCGGCTGGACCGCGAGGGGACGGCAGGGGTACCGTTGCGGGCGTCCTCGGAACGGCCCAACTGTTTGTATGTGTGGGACATGGAACGTCAGGCGTGGAACGTCTGCCCCATGGCGACCCTGAACGCACTGTTTGACGGTTTGGCGTCGGAATTCATGTCGGTGTATTGCAACTGGGAGGACGAAAACATGGCGTTTCTGCAATCCAGTCAAGAAAACAAGGACAAACAGGTGGTCTATTTGTTGAAAATCAGTGAAAGTGCTACGTCGGCCCAGAGTCTGCGTCGCCGCAGTGAATTGCGCGCGTGGTTGTGCAAACGTCTCTTGTACACGTGAAAAATTGAATTCGCGTGGGCCTTGGAGTGGGATCCTATACTATCCTTTGGAATGCAACCGTCTACGTCGTCGCTTTCCGAACAGAATGAACACGTGCAAGCTTACTTGGCTTCTTTGTCCCCCAAAGAAACCAAGGCGTACCACATTGCCAAATCGCATTTGGGAACGTCGTTTGACCTAGAAAAGAGTGTGGGGTATCTGGCGTTCCTCAAGGCGCGGGCCGCGGCCGCTGCTACTACTGCTGTACCAACCACTCCAAGTAACCCGTGAATTCGGCGGCGCCTTCAGCAGAGTTGTTATAGGATAAAACGGCGCGGGCGGCGGACTGGGCCAGGTCCCGTCTTTTTTTTTGTTCGGCCTGCTGAATGAAACAATAGACGATACCGGACAGGTCTTCCCGGGGCACATGGTAATTGGTGAAGATGGATCCGTAGTCGCCGTAGTAGATGGTAAAGATTTCCGGGTAGCGGTCATAAACATACGCCATCACGGTTTCGTCGGTGTGACCGACCCCGTGAAACAGTTTTTCGTAAAACACTTGGAACATGGCCGTGTAGAATTTGGCCACGTAAGCGGCCGGCATCGTATAGGCCGTGGACGCGATGCCGCACGGTCCGCCGTACCGCATGTATTCGGTCATGTCGCTCAGCTCTTCGTGACTGCGGTAATGGATATAACAACAGGCGATTTTGTTGTGGGGTTGTTCCAACATGGCGGGGGCGTATTTAGCCAGTTGCCGGCATATATGGGCACATCCGAGGTCTATCCACGCGTAGTAGGGTGTGCCAAAATCGTTGCGTTGTTTCGCGATCCAGAGGGCCAGGGGCTTGAACATGCCCATGAGGAAATACGAGGCCGTGTTGCGTTGGTCCGCTGGATGGCCCCGTTCGCGCCGGTTGTCGGTAATGACGGGCCACGCCTGGCGGTAATAATCGTAGTCCTCCAATCGCTGAATCACGTACACCGTGGGCACGACGGAGGCGTCCACCTCGCCGTTGCGGATGGCTTCCAGGTACGGATGCGTGACTTCGTCGCAGAAAATGACCATGGGGTAGGGCAATCGCAAGACCGTGGCCCCGTTTTGCACATAAAAGTCCATGGGACGGGTCGCAGGGGAAGCGTCTTTCAGGCGTTTCAAGTCAAAAAACATGGTCACTACTGTGGTCACTACCGTGGTGGGACCGTGGAAGGTAGGAACTGGGTCACCGGTGGCACCTGCACCTGCGGCAGCGGTAGACACAAAATGATGAAATCGGTTCATGGGTTTATTGAATTACTGCATGATTTTGCTCTTATATGATTTGTAGGTCAGGGATGGCACTACCTCTGCGGTCTCGTCTTCGTCTTCCAGAGAAAACATGGCATCGTACTGGGTTTTGCCGCTACCCACTTTCAAGACGGGTTTCGGCAGGCGTCGCAGCAGGTCCATGTTGCGCATTTTACCCATATAAATGAACTTGTTCTTGTGAAGTTCGGGGGCGGCGGCGGCGGCCACTTTGCATGCATCGCGGCCGGTTGCTTCGCGACCAGTCGGTATGGGACCCTTGGTCGCCACGGCCGCGGAGCAGCCGGCCTTGAATTTGACAAACGGATCGTTCTCGTCGCTACCTAAAATGTTTTTCATCGTCTTAACCTTCTTGGTCTGTTCCCGGCGTTCTTCGTGCATCAAGATGTCCAAGAGGAGCGACGTATGGGGCGATATCGTGGCCTCGTCCATGAAAAAATCCAGGCATCGGTAGGTCATCACATATTTCATGGCCACCGCGTTCAAAATGCGGTAATTCAGACCGCTCTGGTCGCAGTAGTACGCGAAACCCTCCCGATAAATGTCGTAATACATGCACACATTGCCCCGGGGAGTATGCACCAAGAGACGTCGCGTGGCCCACTGTTTCTCCAACTGGTTGTCGGGGGACGCCAAGATGCGTTTCAGAGTCGCGCGGTCCGGCTCGTACAGGACCGGGTCCACGTTGGCGTTCCATGCCGGGTCTACGGCAGCCGCCGCGGCGCCGGCGGCTGCAGGGACCGGCCCCAAGTGTAAGAGAGCCCGGTGCCACCACCAGCCGAGGAACCATTCCGGGACCACGTACCGCCATACCGGCCACTGATACCATGCCGGTCTCCCCAATTGAGTGTATAGGATCCCTGAGGCTTGTACTGGTCCAAAGTGACCGAGACGCGGGTATTTATCCAAGAGTCTCTGTTTGAGGGGAGCTTCAAATTGGTCTATTTCGGTGGCCACCCGGACCACCGGCTCTGCCTTCGACTGAATGACCCCACTCGTCGTCTGAAAAAAAATGCGCGGCCAGTGCGCAAAATGTTGTAGGAAGAGCATCGTATAAGAAGAGGTCATGGCATGTCATTATGTGGTTTTATGCGTGCTCCGTTTGCTTCGCACACTTCGATTGCTTCGCAGTCTTCGCAGTCTTCGCACACCACGCATCCAAGAGTGCCTGGATTTCGGCATCCAAGAAGGGTACCTGAATGCGGCTGTAGGTTTTGTAGGGATTGTCCGGATGCAGGCACACCAAATAGAGTCCGGTCACCTTCTTGTCGTACTTGTCTTCCAGGATGCGGCGGTACATGTTGAGCTGGATGCTGTAGTGCCAAAAGTTGGTGTCCGGCATATGAGCGATGCACGGTGTCAAGGCCGTGGCGCCCCCAAACGCTTCAAAATCAATGCTTTTGCAGCGTTTCCAGTCGTAGATTTGCAGCGTGCCGTCGGGGTTCTCAAATATCATGTCTATGGACCCCGACAACTTGTACTCCTCATAATAGACCATCCACTCTGTGCGGTAAGGGACCAACTCGGGGTAGTCGGCCACGAATTTTTGAAAATACTGGAATTCGGTGCTGGTATTCGTGACGGATTCTTGGTTGAAGTAGCATTCAATGTCGTAGTGCATGAGCGTACCTGCGCGGGCAGCTTGGTCCCGGTTCGTGTCCCAGTCAGCCAAAATGGTCTCGCGGGACATTTGGTAGTATTTGTAAGTCGGGTCGGTGTCCCATTTGGGCGACGCCAATATTTTGGCCACGATGGCCTCGGCGTCAAACGTAGGAAATTGATGGTGCACAAACGTCGTCACTGACGTGAATCCTTGTTCACCATGAACCGTGTAAATATGGGGTCCCTCGTCAAACGTGATGAACGCGTCGCGGGGATGCTGGTTCTTTTTGGCGAGGTAATCAGGCACATGTTTGGGTGCCTTTGGATCCGTTGGATCCGTTGGATCCATAGGACCCGTAGGGGGCGAGGCCTTGCTCTTGGTACGTTTTTTGGTGATAGCTGCAGAAGCGGCAGCGGCAGGAGGTGTCAACATGGCGGCAAGCGCGGGATGCATGGTTGCTATAATACGGGGTGAAGTGAATCGTAATATCCTATATGGACAATTCAATTTTACACCCTGGGTGGGTTGGATCCTATACATTCGTTGGCAAAGCGAAGCGGGACGAAGCGAAGTCGAGCGAAGCAGGACGAAGCGAAGCTGAGCGGGGCGTAGCCGGGGCTTGCACCGAATGAATGTATAGGATCATGTTTACGTTCCCTCCTGCAATTTAAGGGATATGCACAATCAGATGGGTGTTGGCCTTGGGCAGGGCCGACAAGGGAACGTACGGGGCATTGTTGCAGGCAAACGGGGTGCCACGGACGGCCCGGGCACGGGCGGTGCAGAAATCCACCTGGGAAAATTGCCCGCACCGGTCGCCCACCCGCTTCAAAATATAGTCACCTTGTGTGGTAGTTTTGCCTGATTTAGCAATACTGTGCGGTGCAGTGGTGCCAGTAGTGTAGGTGCGGTAGTTGGTTTTCATGAAGGGTCCGAGCACGGGGTTCGCGCAACATTTTTGATTGTTCACGGCACCATCTTTCGTGGGGTCTTGGGTCTGGTTGGCTTGGTGCACCGTCTGGCGACGCAGGAAATCAATGTATTGTTCCTGGGTTTCAATGTGCAGCGTGTTGTCTGGTTTGACCGAGGTGTAGGGGGCCGGACGGCGAATCCAGCGGTACTGTGTCATGAGTTGACCGTTTGTATCTAAAACCGAGGGTTTGACCACAGAGGGATCGTTAAGTGCATTGGTGCCCAGGCCGGTACCTTCCGTCACAATGGGGTGAGTCGGGTACTTGCCGTTGCTACCGCCGTGGCCACACACGGTGTTGCCACGCATCAAGGTACGGGGCAGGGAACGCGAGAGCGAGGTCTGACCCACGTAGCCTTGGGATCTCCGCGTGCCGTTGAGAGAAAATTGGCGTTGACCCACACTCATGTTGTGATATTGCGAGGCGGTTTTTCGTTTTAATGCGACAATTGACATGTTAGAAATGACTGGGGTAATATATATAGCACAGATACAATCTAGGTGGAATTTACCATTATGTCCACAAATTCGTTGATAAAAATACGGGGTCAATCCGGACCCACTGGTTATACCGGGGCCACGGGCCCGGCCGGGGTGACCGGTCCGACCGGCGCCACCGGATATACCGGGGTCACAGGTGATATTGGATGCACTGGAGATACGGGGGTCACGGGGGCCACCGGATATACAGGTGCTACCGGGGACGTGGGTGCTACGGGGTGCACGGGTCCTACCGGAACGACTGGCCGCACCGGTCCCACGGGAAAAACTGGCCCGACCGGGGCGACCGGGTCCACCGGCATGACGGGTATCACGGGATCCACGGGTCCGACCGGCGGGACGGGTCCGACGGGGCCCACGGGCATCACGGGCCCCACGGGCGAAGAAGGCATGACGGGTGATACCGGTGTGACGGGCGAGACCGGATGCACGGGTCCCACGGGCATGACGGGGTCCACGGGAGCCACGGGTTCCACGGGTCCGACGGGGTCCACCGGTCCGACGGGGTCCACCGGTCCCACCGGCCGGACCGGACCGACGGGGTCCACAGGTCCAACCGGGGCCACAGGTTATACGGGGGCCACGGGCGCGACGGGGGCCACGGGCGCGACGGGGGTCACGGGTTCCACGGGAAGGACGGGGCCGACGGGGATAACGGGCGCGACGGGCACCATTGGATCTACCGGCGTGACCGGAACGACGGGACCCACTGGACACACAGGAAGGACGGGTCCGACGGGTCATACAGGCGTGACAGGTCCGACGGGAACCACCGGCACGACGGGTCCCACCGGTCAAGCCGGAGTCACCGGATATACTGGTCTGACCGGCCCCACAGGTATCACCGGAATCACAGGTCCCACCGGTCAAGGTGGTATCACTGGCAATACCGGCGCCACGGGTCCTACCGGGCCACCGGGCGTCACGGGACCCACGGGTCGTACGGGTCCGACGGGTCCGACGGGGGTCACGGGTCCTATTGGTGATACCGGCGTGACTGGCCGAACCGGACCGACCGGACCCACGGGTCGGACGGGACCGACGGGGGTCACAGGTAACACCGGCGCCACGGGGGTGACGGGTGCGACAGGATATACCGGTCTCACGGGGGTCACAGGTAACACCGGCGCCACGGGGGTCACAGGTGCGACGGGATATACGGGTGTGACCGGGGTGACTGGTGTGACGGGCGCCACGGGTGTCACTGGTGCGACGGGATATACGGGTGTGACCGGAGTGACGGGTAATACGGGTGCCACGGGCGTGACAGGTGCCACAGGATATACAGGGTGGACAGGTCCCACGGGTACCACGGGTACAACAGGGCCGACCGGTATTACAGGAAGGACAGGTCCTACGGGGAACACGGGTACTACCGGACCCACGGGTACGACGGGTACTACCGGCACCACGGGTACTACCGGCACCACAGGCCCCACCGGTATCACTGGTATCACGGGTCCCACGGGTATGACGGGTACGACGGGCCCCACGGGTATCACCGGAAATACAGGTGTCACAGGTCCTACGGGCATGACGGGAAGGACAGGTCCCACGGGTATCACCGGAAATACAGGTGTCACGGGTCCTACGGGCATGACAGGTACGACGGGTACCACTGGCCCCACCGGTATCACCGGAAATACGGGGGCGACAGGTGTCACAGGTATTACCGGCACTACGGGTACTACCGGCACCACCGGCCCCACCGGAATCACCGGAAATACGGGGGCCACGGGTGTTACGGGTTATACGGGCACCACCGGCCCCACCGGAATCACCGGAAATACGGGGGCCACGGGTGTTACGGGTTATACGGGCCCCACGGGTAACACAGGCATTACTGGTAACACGGGTGCCACTGGTGTCACGGGGTATACTGGCCCCACGGGTAACACAGGCATTACTGGTAACACGGGTGCCACCGGTGTCACGGGGTATACTGGCCCCACGGGTAGGACGGGTATCACAGGTAACACCGGTGCCACAGGTGTTACAGGTACCACCGGAACCACCGGACCGACTGGCACCACCGGTATCACCGGAAATACGGGGGCGACGGGTGTCACGGGTCCGACTGGTTACACAGGATGGACGGGTCCGACGGGCATTACCGGTAATACTGGTGCCACGGGTGTCACGGGGTATACAGGTCCAACGGGTATCACAGGTAACACAGGTGCCACAGGTGTTACAGGTGTCACGGGCCCCACTGGTTATACAGGTAACACGGGTGTTACGGGTAACACGGGTGCCACCGGTGTCACGGGGTATACGGGCCCCACTGGTACGACGGGTGTTACGGGTAACACGGGTGCCACCGGTGTCACGGGGTATACGGGCCCCACTGGTACGACGGGTATTACGGGTAATACGGGTGCCACCGGTGTCACGGGGTATACGGGCCCCACTGGTAGGACGGGTATTACCGGTAACACGGGTGCCACCGGTGTCACGGGGTATACGGGTCCAACGGGTATCACAGGTACGACAGGCACCACGGGTCCGACGGGTATCACAGGTATAACAGGTACCACGGGTACCACAGGTACGACAGGCACCACGGGTCCGACGGGTACGACAGGTACGACCGGAACGACGGGTCCCACTGGGTATACAGGCTGGACCGGCATGACCGGACCGACGGGTATCACGGGTCCGCCAGGTACTCCGGGGGTATTGGGAACCACGGGTGCAACAGGAACCACGGGTGCAACGGGTCCCACAGGCACCACAGGTATCACAGGTAATACGGGTGCCACAGGTGTCACGGGTTACACGGGTCCCACCGGTACGACGGGTGTCACAGGTAATACGGGTGCGACCGGTGTCACGGGTTACACGGGTCCCACAGGCACCACAGGTATCACAGGTAATACAGGTGTAACCGGTGTCACGGGTGCTACGGGTTACACCGGATGGACAGGTCCCACAGGTATCACCGGGCCCACAGGTGCTACCGGTGTCACGGGGGCCACCGGTTATACGGGTTGGACGGGTCCTACCGGCACGACCGGAACCACCGGCACGACAGGCACGACCGGAACCACAGGGCCGACTGGTACCACCGGTATCACAGGTACGACAGGCACCACGGGTCCGACGGGTATCACAGGTACGACAGGCACCACGGGTCCGACGGGTATCACGGGCCCCACGGGCACGACAGGTACCACAGGTACTACCGGTCCTACCGGGACCACCGGTACCACGGGATCCACGGGACCTACCGGCATCACCGGGCCCACAGGTTGTACGGGCCCTACCGGCATGACCGGCCCCACGGGTATGACCGGCCCCACAGGTACGACCGGCCCCACAGGTACGACAGGTCCCACGGGTACGACAGGTCCCACGGGTACGACCGGCCCCACGGGTACGACCGGTCCCACCGGTACGACCGGCCCCACGGGCGAGACCGGTGCGACGGGAGTAACGGGTGTTACCGGTGCGACAGGAGTGACCGGCCCCACCGGATATTCGCAATGGTCATTTACGGGCGCGGGAGGTGCCATTTATTATCCCAATTCGGTGGGTATTGGTACAGTTTCCCCCACGGTGAACACGCTCTTGGATGTATCCGGGTCTTCCCTCTTTTCCAGCGTCCAGGAGCGTATTCAGACCGCGAGTGCGGGGTCCATGACAGGTAATGTGCTGAATATGAATTACGCCAACGGGGCCATCATGGTGTTGCCCAATACCATGTCGGTGACGAGCAATTATATCCTGAATATTACGGGTATTCCGCCTTCTGTGGTGGGCGATGTTACCAAGACGTATGTAGTCACAGTCATCAATACGAGTTCAGGGGTGACGACCCTGCCTAACAATTCCATCATTGCAAATGCGGTCAATATCAACGGAACGACGTTACCAGGGACGATGGTGTTTGCCGGCGGGGTCATTGGATTACCCACCACCACCAGCACGTATTTGATCCAGCAGATGGCGATCATTACGGTCAATGGTACACAGACCATTGCTATGAGTAGTGTCAGTCAGTACAGTTAAGTACGGGAGCGTAGCGACTTAGACATTTGAATTCACATATAGGGTATAATATGAGTTCCTATATGTGGGGTTTAGGGATCTTGATGGTTTGGTCGGGAGTCGTCACGGGATTCTGTCCGAGGGCGCCGTTGCAGCCATATCATGGCTGTCACCGTGGTGAACGGTTAAAGGATGGAACGGGTCCCGAACCCGAGACCAGCCCGACGACGGACCATCGGTTGCGCCGGTTCCCCTTTTCCAAAATGTATTATGAAGATTATTTGCGCCGGCTGAATTCCCATAACCGTACCGTGAGCGACGACGCCATACTCCAAGACCCCGGGTTCTCGGATGAAGAAGAGACGGGGGAAATCGGTATGATCAAGATCCCGCGGGGCGCGGGGGGCGGAGGATTCCGTATTTTCATCCAGCCCGGGGGCCTGGGGATGTTTCAAGAAGGTGTGGAAGACGACGACGATGAAGAGCCGGGTACCGACCCGCTTGGTATCCCCTCACCTGGTCCCAGCCATTCACGGGGTCGGGCCGAATCGTATGCTGCGTACAAACGGCGCGGCAGCCAAAAATCTGAGAATTTTCAGGTCATTACGAATGCGACCACTCGGTTCGGCGATGTCGGCGGCTACCATAATGTCAAAGAAGAACTGATGCAATGCGTGGACATGTTGCAAAACTACACCAAATACGCCAAATTCAATGTGCGGGTGCCCAAAGGGCTTATTTTAGAAGGGCCGCCCGGAAACGGCAAGACGCTGCTCGCCAAAGCCTTTGCGGGAGAAGCGGGGGTCGGGTTCATTGCCGTATCGGGGGCCCAGTTCCAGGAGAAATATGTGGGGGTAGGGTCTACTCGGATGCGCGAACTCTTCAAGCTGGCGCGGGACAACCAACCGTGTGTGATTTTTATTGACGAGATTGACGCGATGGGGCGGAAGCGGTCGGGTGACGGGGAAACATCGTCGTCGGAGCGTGACAGCACGTTGAACGAGCTCTTGGTGCAGATGGACGGGTTCACGTCGGCCGAGGGTATCTTTGTGATGGCGGCGTCCAACCGGGCCGACCTGTTGGATCCGGCGTTGATGCGTCCCGGTCGCATAGACAAGCGGATTTTCATCGGTCCTCCGGATGCGGCCACGCGGGAAGAGATCCTAAACATTCATTTGGCGGGGAAACCGCGAGACATGGTCAATATGACGGTGGATCATTTGGTGGATATTACGGCCAGTTTGTCGTGTGCGCAAATAGAAAATTTGTTGAACGAGGCCATGTTGTGTGCTCTGCGTGACAATCGGTACGTGATGAACCTGACCGACGTGAATATGGTGATAAACCGCATGATGGTCGGTTGGCAGCCCAATGAGCACCAATTTTCCAGTGACATTATTGACCATATTGCGATTCACGAGATGGGGCATGTGGTGATGGGTTTGATGTCCAAGCATCACGCCAAGGTGTCCAAGGTCACCATCAATCTGTATTCGCCGCAGAGTCCGGGATATACCGTGTTCCAGCCGTCGGCGTCCACCATTTATACGCGGGAGGCGCTCTTTGAGCATCTGATGATTTTGCTGTCGGGGCGCATCGCGGAAGAGGTGTTTTTCAATGTCACGGTGACGACGGGGGCCATCAACGATTTTGAAGAGGCGCTCAAGTTGGCGGAGAAGATGGTGGTCTATTACGGCATGGGAAAACATGCTATTTATCCTAGCAACAGTGACAAGTACAAGGAGATGATTGACGATGAGGTGTGGGCACTCCTGAACGATGCTTACAGTTACGCGAATTTTGTGGTGCGCCGTTGCCGTCATTACATTGGTGAAACCGCCGAGCGGCTTAAACGGGACCGTCTGTTGCAAGCCGCCGATTTATGGGCTCTTTTGGAAACGGAGCCGTACCGCGAATTGCTGGATCTGGCCTACTGCGACAATCCCCATCCTCCGCCCCAGGCGCCTTGAATCCGGCTCCTTGGGTCCGGCTCCTTTACTCGGATTTTCTAAGGAGATCCTATACTGTCGTTGGGGATGGGGGGCACGTTGAGCAAGAGAAGTAAGGTAGGCAAGGGAAGAAAAGAAGGCAAGGGAGGCAAAAATCATCGGCAGACGCGACGTAAACATCGCGGAGGGCGCTCATTGCTTATTGAAGATAGCATGCAAACGGAACCCGTGACCGTCGTGAAATTTCATGCCAAGTGGTGCGGTCATTGCCGCGACATGGCGCCGGCCTGGGAAGCTTTTGCCGACGAGATGCGTCGTGACCATCCGGAGATTCGCGTGGAAGCCTACGAGGTCTCTCAGGAACCGGCTTTTACCGAAGCCCAAGAAAAATACGGTGTGCATGTAGACAGTTTCCCCACGATTGTCAAGGCGGACAAGAAGAAGCGCGTCAAAAAATACAACAAGGGTGGGCGGACTACGGAAGAACTCTGTCAATTTGCCCTGGAACCTTAGATGGTACCAAAATCAGATTTGGTATCATTTTCTCCACTTGACCCCGAAACGGGGTCCGCGTAGCGTTCACTTGACCCCAAACGGGGTTGGTGTTACTTGACCCCAAACGGGGTTGGTTTCACCTTACCCAATAATTGAACTGCGTCATGCCTTCGTTGTGCCCCCGGAACAAGGCAATCCATAGCGAGCAATTGCCCGTACCACAGATCACATACTTGCATTGGGACATCATGTACGTGATGGCCAGGTAGTACTTGGACATGATGTAGTTCTGGGAATAGAATTTTTTATCCACGGTGGTCTGGGGGTTGCGCGGCATGTGCCGAATCTCGTCGTAGAAAATCACGTGGTTGTCGGGGAAGGCCGCCTTCATGGCGTCCAAGAATTCCGTCTCGTCGGACTGAATCCAGATGCGCAGCTCGGGATCGGTATTCAGGAGGGATTGAGCCGTTTGCAGATACTTGTCGTAACTGGGGAGCGATGTCTCTTTGGCCTTGTCATTTCCGCGGTAAAAGAGCACACAGGTGCGGTCGGGAATAAAGGCGTACTTGTCCTGCAAGTCCGACATGATGGCTTCAATGGTCGGCGACGGCGAAAAATAATGCTTGACGAATGGCGTCACGTCGGCGTAATTGAGGTACTGGTAATGCACATACTGTTGTTCTATCGGTTTGCTCGTGGTACAAATGGTGCGTTCCGCGTAGGGGGGGATCGCGATGTCCCGGTTATGCGCCAAAAAATACTCGGTTTTGATGTCTTGAGGGCTGTTGTGCTGCATCTTATACCAGGTGTACATGCCCCCGGAATGGATGGTCTCCGGAGGCACGTGGTACTGGTTGAAATAATCCAGGATATGCTCCAAGAAAATGGTAGTACATGAGAAGAAACCGGCACTATGTGCCACGGTCAGGGGTGGGGGAATGGACGGGGTTTGAAATTCAGACATGGGTCGGTCAAAGGATCTTATACCGTGCTTATGCCGACATCGGTTTATGTGGGTTCCGTGTATTCCGTAGATGGTGGCCGCGTTGATGGACGTCCAACTCAGGCGGGCTTTTGTGCACAAAACTGCACCATACCGTCGGCGTTTCCACGCAAAAGGGCAATCCAGAGGGAGCAATTGCCGCTTCCACACACCACATATTTGCATTGGGACATCAGGTATGTGATGGCCAGGTAATTCTTGGACATTTCGGCGTTTTGGTGGTGAAATACCTTGTCCACGGTGGTTTCCGGATTGCACGGCATATGGCGAATCTCGTCGTAGAAAATCGCATGGTTGTCCGGAAACGCTGCCGCCATGGCTTCCAAGAATTCCGTCTCGTCCGACTGAACCCAGATACGCAGGTCGGGATGAATGTCCAAGAGTTCCCGGGCAATATTCATATAGTGTTCGTAACTAGGTAACGGAGTTTCGGTCACCTTGTCATTGCCCCTATAAAAAAGCACGCAGGTCTTTTCCAAATTCATCTGGTATTTGACGCAAAACGCCGACGCGAGGGCGCGGATGGTGGTGGCCGGCGAAAAGTATCGCTGGATGAAGGGCTTCAGAACGGAGAAATTCAGGTAACGGTAGTCCGAAAACTGTTCTTCCACCGGTTGGTGGGTCACCTTGACTGGATATTCGGCTTGGACCATGATGTCCAAACCGGAAACATCGGATTCAAAATAGTCACTCTTGATATCGCGGGTCCATGTTTCGGGGGTCTTGTAGAACTGAAATTGGCCTGTGGAATCTACCAGGCGAGGCAATTTTCCATATTCATTCACGTATTTCAATATGCCCTGCAGATGAATCGTACAGCATGAAAAAAAACCTTGTCCGGGAATTTGTGTAAACCGAAGAACGTCGCCGTCCACAGTAATGCGGTTCATATTATCTTATACGGCGGAAACACCGAGTGCGAAGCTTTGTCTTGGTATCCAAAACACCCTTTATCTGGGTTTGTCGAAAGTGGGGTGCTGGTTCTTCCTCTACATAGATATCGGGGTCTACCACTGGAAAAAACGAGTCGCAGAGGGTGGGTGGTGTCAACATCAATTCATTCGCCAAGATACGCTCGCACTGGGGATGTCGCATGGCCTCTTGGTACACCTGGGCTCCACCGATCACATAGATGGATTCTATGGAGGGCATCTGCCCTAGGATGCAGAGAGCCTCGTCCAGTGAAGACGAGTATAGGATCTCTATGGGGTTGGGTTCCGATTCCGGGTCTTGGTTTGTGGTGGCGGTGGCAGACCGTGTTAAGCACACGTGAAACCGTCCGGGAAGTCCGTATTCGGGAAGACTTTCCAATGTGCGTCGTCCCATGATGACCGCGTTTTGTCGCGTCGGGTCGCACGTTTGGGTGGTCGTGATCCGGAAAAAACGCATGTCTTCGGGGACATGCCACGGTATCTGGTTCTGATAGCCGATACCGCGAGTAGCCTGGTCATAGGCCGCGATGATTGTAAATGTAGGTAAGTGGTCTTTAGGCGTCGTCGTCGTACCAAGAACGGGAACGGAGGCAGGGAAAGCCGGCGGCGTGGACATGGGGACGGAGTAGATAAATTCTATATAGGGGATCCTATACATCCTTTGAAGGATGATGCATGCTGTGATGATTGCTTCCCGGGCACGCGACCCAGGAGTGGTACCCGGTCTTCCCTACCCGACTTACCGTGGCTCTGGTGGTACGGTGGCGGGGAGAGCGTCGGTACCGCCGTCCCCAAGTGCCTTGGAAGCAGCCAAAATACGTGATTCAATTCGGGTATCCATGTTGGACCGGGTGGCCCATGCACCGTTATGCGCGTCGTGTCGGGGGGCCGTGTGAGAAAAAAATAGGACCGTTTTGTATATGATATGAAAAAGATAGGGGGATTGCAGGTCACAGGAAAAAGTGCGTGGGTATTTATCGGGCTCATCTTGTTGATTTGTTTCTGTGCCTTTTTGGCCGGGGGACAGTCGGGGGGCCTCACCGTGGAGGGGGCGGTCGGTTCGTCTACCACGGCCAATACCAATGTGATTGGGAGTGCCAATGGTCCTTTGACGCAGGGTCTCAATCTCGCCAGCATCGCCAGTATGAGTAACGTCGCCTGTGCCAACCTGTGGAGCAATCTCTACGCCGACCCCAACGGTTATACCATGGTCAATGCGCTCCAAGAACCCGACGGTACCTGCATTGTGGATTTTATGGACACCGACGGACTCTACTATACCCAAACCTGGAGCAGCCAATCCAACGGACCGGCGACCCCGGGACCCACCGTCTTGGTCACGCCGAGCGGTGGTTCATCCGCGACGACGGCTCCCACGCCCTCGGGAGGGGCGTTTACCGAAATGGAATACCCCCGGCCCGTGGTCTACTAAGCGGGCATGAACATCTGTAAAAAAGTCACCCTATATTCTAACAGACCAGATACAGAATATAGGATGAAATTTACTCCTGTTTTAGGATTATCCGCCCTTCCGGGGACCCTAGGATGTGTAGTGCTGATATGCATCATGATAGGTTTATTATGGTTCTCTTATACCCCGCGACAGCGGGAAGGTATGGACGCGGGGGGCAGCTACGTGATGTCCAAGGTATCGGCCGGGGATACCCCTCGGGAAATCTGGGAAAAAGTGGAAACCGTCGGTTCCGATGGGCAATTCGCCAGCGCCTTGTACGACGTGAAAATACATTCCCGGGAAAAGATCAATTGCATGGCTCCCGCCACGTACAACTCCTATACCTTTGAGTGTGATTGCCCCGAGGGTTCCGACTACAGTGATGTCTACGGCTGCATTTCCAAGTGTGATTTTTATCAAAAGTACACGGCGGACGGTTGCGTGAACCGGTGCGACGTTTCCAACCAGTTTTTCTACGACGCCGTTTTGGACGCTTGTTTGCAATGCCCGGTCGGTACCTACAATGACGGTAACAACACGTGTTTACCTCTTCCGGCCTGCCCGGGTGAGGGTCAGTACGTGGACCGGTCGGGACGGTGTTCTTTTTGCCCTTCCGGGCAGGTGTTCAACGACCAAGGCGTCTGTGTGGCTGCCTGTGCGCCGCACCAACAGTGGGTCACGGGTCCTACCGGAGGACAGTGCATGCCCCGGTGCCCGATCCAATACCAGTATTGGAAGGCGGGGGATGCGGGGGGTTCCTGTGTGGATTGCCCCCCAGGGCAGGTTGCCGATGCTCAGAACCGATGTGTGCCGAGTAAGATGACGTGCCGTCCGGGCGAGTCTTACGGCAGTGGGCATCGGTGCACGTCGGTGTGTCTGGAGTACGAGCGCTGGGATGCCTCGTTCGCCAATTGCGTCCCCAAATGTGGGGTGATCCAATATTACAATTCGGATACGCGGGGGTGTGCGATGTGCCCGATGGGCCAAATTTCCGATGGCAAGAATGGTTGTGCTCCGCCCCCGGTTGAGCCGGTCCCGACCCCCAATTGTCCCGTGGGCTTTACATTGAATGCGGCCGCCACTGCCTGTGACACCGTGTGTCCCTACTGGCGCTACAATGCCGACGACGACCCTACGATGTGCGAGCTGATATGCCCTGTGAAAACCCAGTATTATGACCTCGCCGTCAATAACGGCTGCACGGATTGTCCCGTGGGATACATTGCCGACGCCAACAATGCCTGCACCCTGTGCGACAGTGACAACGGCTATTTCATGGTGAACGGGGTCTGCGCGTTTGAGTGTCCCTCTTACAAACGGTGGAATGCGGTGACCGACGTCTGCGACTACAATTGTCCCGACAATAACACGTATTATGTGGAGGGCAAGGGCTGCCAGTATTGCCCCAAGGGATATCTGGTGGATCAGAAGAACGGCTGCAATTTGTGCGATACCGACAACGGATATACGGGTTCAGGGGGTCCGGGGGGATGCAAATTTCAGTGCGGATACTGGCAACGGTGGGACAATGTCGCCCAGCAGTGTGTTAATCATTGTCCGTTCAACCATTATTACGACAAGACGACGGATACCTGCACCACGTGCCAAGATGTGCATCCGCTCAATTATATCTTGGGGTTCAACAGTGAAACCAATACTTGCACCGTGGGGGGGCTTATTACAGCGCCGCCCACTCCGACCCCCCTCGTTACCAAGTTGTCCCCGGAGTTGGTACAGAAGCCGGCGGCACCGCCGCCGCCAGTCATCACAGAGCCGCCTCCCGCGAATCTGAGCGTGAAATTGGTATCATTTACGACCGCGGCCTTGAATCTGGCCGTGACGACGCCGAATTACGGGGGCACGGTCTCGGTCAACGGGGCGGTGGTCCATACGTTCTCGGCCGGTCCCAATGTCACGGTGACGGTACCTTTGTCGGGGGTGTTAAACACGGGTCAGAACGCGACTATCTTGATTCAATTGCTAGACAGTTCGGGTGCGCCCGTGTCGGTGTCGGGGGGGACTAAGACGGTGACAATTGCCTCCAATACCGCGCGCGACAATTACACTCCTTCGTCGGACAAATATTTGTACAAAATTACGTACGATTTGGTCGGTGGTGGTGGCGGGGGCGGCAGCGGTGCTTCTACGAGAGAGGGCGACTATTATACCGGCTGCACTGGAGGGGGCGGGGGTGCGGGACAACATAAACAGGATGGTATCTATATGGTTGATCAGGCCAATGCTACCAACAGCACGATTAACATGAAAATTGGTACTGGAGGGGGCGGGGGTCAAGGAGTGATGGGCACCGGGGGTAATTCCGGACAACCTGGACAACCCACCACCCTGTCGTTGAGCGGGGCGGGGGTAATCGCCACGGCGGCCGGGGGCGGCGGAGGTGGCGGCGGCGGGGAAGGAAGTGGAAACAACTGTTATGGCGGGGCCGGGGGATCCAGTGATTCATGGTGGGGGACCGGTATCACCGGCAACGACTGGGCCAATTCGGACAATGGTCGGGCCCGCGGCGGTTCCAACGGTTCGGGTGCGGGTTCGGGTGGGTCCGGTAGTATCGGCGGCAGCAGTGGACCTAGTCCGGATGCCTCGCCAGGTGACTCCGGCTCGGGGACCTATACGGCGTACTACTACACCATTCAGGGCATATGAGAACTGGTGAGAACTGGGTGGGGATGGGATGCTTTGGTTCTGTAAAATACTCGGCGTATTGTATAGAATGGAACAATGAACCATGGAGGATTAATTCTGGGGTTCCTGCTCTTGGTCCTCGTCATAGCTTGGTATGTGGGGGGATGGGGATTTAGTCTGAATCGTCAAGAAGGCATGGCGTCCCTCACTGCGCCTACGGGCATGTACGAAATGTCCAAGGCTCATATACATGCCTCTGGGAATGAGGTGGACGAGGCTGTGGTCACCGTGGACAGTCGCGGTCATATTACCGAATCCCGCATGCATGAAAAGGTCTTTTCGTCGGCCGGAGGACACTGTTTGCCCGGAAGTGTGTATAATAGCGCCACGCACGGATGCGACTGTTCAGCGGGGTTTACCTATTCCACCAGGCTGGGGTGCCTGTCGGATTGTGCCTCCTACGAAACCTATGTAACTACCGGGGGGTTGGGGGGTGGCGGTTCCTGTGCGCCTCTATGTACCGACCCCAATCAGTATTATAATACCACGACGCGTTCGTGTCAAGCCTGTCCGGTAGGGTACCAAGTGGGCCCCGATATGGACAATGTATGTACCGCCATGACTGCTTGTGAATTGAACCAAGTCTATGATGCTAGCGGAAACTGCAAGTCCTGTCCGGAAGGGCAGGTGGGCGACGCCGACAACCAATGTGTCAGCGCCTGTCTGGATTTCCAGACCTACAACAGCTTGACCGGTGAATGCATGGCGACTTGTCCGGGACACAACCGATATATGGATATGACCACGGGGCAGTGTCGGACCTGTCCGCCGGGTATGATGACCGACAGCCATAATCAGTGCGTGGTAGCACCGGAATGTCCCCCAGGCATGCGCTTGGATGCCAATGCCCAATGTGTCAACCAATGTCTTGTATGGGAAACCTATGATGCCGCCTTGGACGTCTGCTTGCCTCAGTGCAATGTTCAAAATTCGGCCGGGTTCTATACCCAGTATCTGGATCTGGAACGTACGGATGCCTGTGTGCCCTGTGGGTCCGGGATGATCAGTGACGGCAACAACGGTTGTATGCAGGGACCCACCTTGCCGGCGCCCACCTGTCCCGCGGGCTACGTGATGAATCGCGGCAATTGCGAAATGACGTGTGCTCCGTGGCGCAAATACGACGTCCATACCGACAGCTGTATTTTGCGTTGTCCCAGTAAAACCCAGCATTGGGACGACACGGCCAAAGGATGTATAAATTGTCCAACGGGCTTCCAGGTGGACGGATTTAATCAATGTATCGTGGGCATCCCCGTGGCGCCGGTATACAATACGCCGGCGCCCACGTGTGCACCAGGCTATGTGGCGAACAGCAAAGGGGTATGTGTGTCCGAATGTCCCGCGTTTGCCACCAACAATGCCTACGACCCTCTGGTGTGCGACAAGAAGTGTCCGGGGGAGAACCAGTACTGGGACGCCACAAATCCTACGACATGTGGGACGTGTCCCAATGGCTACGTCAGCGACGAACACGGGGGCTGCAACGATTGCGATGTGCTGGCCGATTATATCCCGGCCATGTACAAACAGGGCACCCTGGGTTATACGCCGGTGGCCGATAAATTGCCGGGGGAGACGGCGAGCGGCTACACGTGTGAGGCCAATTGTGCGGTGGGGTATTTACTCAATACCGACGTGGTGAGTCCGGGTTACAATACGTGTTCCGTCTGTAATACGGCGCCCAATCCCATGCTGTTTATCAGCAAATACCGTGTGGATTCAACGCCGGGTTCTAGTACCCAAGGTCAGTGCATGCCGATGTGCAGTGCGCCCAATCTGCTGAATGCCGACAATTATGACCCGGCGCATCCCTGTAATTTGTGCGTTACCGGCTATACCACGGACATGGTGGCAAACAACCCGAATTTGGTGCAGGCCGATGTGAACCCCAACCTCCGGCGTTGCATGCCGGCGGTTTGTAATACCGGTTACATCATCGGCGACGATTTTACCTGCAGTGCGTGCGATACGGCCAACGGTTATACCAACGACGTCACCAAGATTACGACCAAGATGCCGGGGGTCAACTACAGTAATCCGGGTAAAAAGTGTTTCCCCATCACGTGTCCGAATAATGCGGCCCTGGGACCAGATTTGACTTGCAGTGTCTGTGCCCCGGGATTTTATGGTACCCCCGCGGGGGCAGGATGTGCACCTCCCCAAGACGATATCAAAGTGGTCAGTGTGGACAAAGTGCATGTGGGCAATGTGACATTTGACGACACCTTGGTCAATGTGGATACATTTACGTTGGATTTCACGTTATCCATTGCGCTGTCCAATTATGCCTACGCCAATGTCACCTTGGCCGGAACCACGCGGCCTTTGTCCAAGGGGAGCGCGGGTCAGAAGGGACAGTCGGGCAATGTTACGTTTTCCGGCGTCAAATTGACGACAGAAGATTTGCCCCTGACCGTGAATTATTACGACAATGCCGGGATGACCGGAAAACCGGTCGCGACCAGCTCGTATGCACTGAACTATACGGCCAATGTGTCTACGGCATCCAGTACGCCCGTGCAGACCGGCGATTTCGCGGTGGGCTACCTGTTGATTGGTGGCGGGGCGGGCGGCGGGACCAGTACCATGAAGGATGGGGGCACCAAGACGACGGATCCGTATCCCAACTGCTGTGCAGTCGTCGGCGACGACTGCACCATCTGTTGTGGTACAAACTGGTTACCCCAAGGAGCACCCTTTCACCGTAGATGTTAACCGATTTTCCAACCTCTTCCGACATATGCTGCATATGCTGCATATGTCGTCGTTGAGCGAAAGACGTTGACCGACCGCCCTATCTAGATTATCTTGGGTGGCGGGGGCCTGGTACCCAATGGAAATATATGATCCTATAGTAATCATCATGGGTAGTTCACATTCTAGTACTACCGTCGCCAATCCGCCCGTCAAGGTTCTCGGCAATCCCGGAGGTAACGGCGGCGTGCAAATGGCGTTGTTGCCCATTAAAACGACGGATGTGAACAGTGGCATTGCCCTCTCCATCGGACAAGGTGGAGGGGCGGGAAAACCGGGAGGACCGACCAAGATTATTTTGCACAACGGGTCCAGTGATACGGCAGGTGGCGGTCAGGCCAATGGCGCGGTCGGACAAGGCGGCTATAACCGCAACAATAAAAACATCGCCAATTATATTAGTTACGGTCAGGGTGGGGGGAGCGACCAACCCGGAAGCGACGGTTATGGCATCATTAGTGTATTTACACTGAGCATTGCCAAAAAATAGCCACAACATATATGAAGACGGTAATGAAAAATTTAGGAAAAAATATCGCGATTGCGGTCATGGTGCTGGTGATGGCCGTTTTGGTCGCGCAACAGTACGGTGTGATGCCAAGTTTTGTCATTGAAGAGAGTATGAGTTCCGGAAGAAAGGAGGGATATTACATCATGACCAATGCTTCGGTAGACGACCAAGGCAATACCATCATCAAGACCATGGATACCACGGGGTATTTTGACGTTTCTACGAGCCAACGTTCCATGTTTCTTAAGAATGGGGCCGCGGGAACGCAGTCGTCGTAAATAGTATGTGCCAAACTATATAGTTAGATCCTATACAGTTTGTGTGGTGTGTGGGCATTGAACATGAATCCGTTTTTGGAACCTCAAGTTCAGCAGTATGGCAGCAGTATGGTGATGACGGGGGTACAGAAACCTACCAAAAAACGGATCATGAACGTGGACACGCGGTTCACCGACGAATATATTTATCCCAAGGGGAATTTCAACGGGGTGGAGCAGTATATCTTTACGTTGCCGCAGCGTTTGACCGATGTCCGTGCGATGCGTGTGCGCTCGGTGGAAATCCCCGTCAGTTTTTCCGCCTTTTCCGCGGCGATGGGTAATTCGGCTTTTGCGTATAAGCGCATGGACACCTTGGTGTCTTCGGTCTGTGTGTTGCCCGACGGGAATTATGCCAGTACGACGGATTTGGTGACGGCTGTCAATACGCAACTGTACGCGGCGCCGTCGGGGGGCGGCAACCTGGAGCTCTTTGCCAATCCGGCGGGCAATCTGTACTTTGTCAACAATGCGACGACGTACGACTATATCTTGAATTTCGCCGTGGATGTGTGCGGCAACGACGACAAATACCAGTTCCGGTCCAAATTGGGATGGGCCATGGGGTTCAGAGACGCCTCCTACGGGGTGGTCCGAAACCATGCCGCGTCTGTGACCGCCGAGTCCGCGCCCAATTTCAATACGGTGCGGTACCTGTACCTGGTCGTGGACGAATTTTCCAGCTCGTTTCCCAATTCCTTTTTAGCTCCCCTGGACCAGTACATGCTGAATAAGAAAATCCTGGCCCGCATTTGTGTTCTGGATTCGTCGCCTTATGGTACCGTGTTGTCCGGCAACGAGGCCAATGGGGTCTTGGTCAGCGACGTCCGTACGTACCAAGGCAAGATTGATATTCAGAAATTGAGTGTGCAGTTGGTGAACGAATGGGGCGTCCCGGTCAATTTACAGGGTCTGGATTTCAGTTTTGCCCTGGAGATTGAACACGAGTAGGGAGGGGGTATGTAAAAATTTCGGCCATAGGCAATTTTTGCTCGGTGTTGTAGCCGGGCAAAAATTCGGCCATAGGCAATTTTTGCTCGGTGTTGTAGCCGGGCAAAAATTCGGCCATAGGCAATTTTTGCTCGGTGTTGTAGCCGGGCAAAAATTCGGCCATAGGCAATTTTTGCTCGGTGTTGTAGCCGGGCAAAAATTCGGCCATAGGCAATTTTTGCTCGGTGTTGTAGCCGGGCAAAAATTGATTTTGGGCGGACTTGAAAGAGGGTGGATCCTATACTTTCATTTCAGACTCCGTCTTCTCCTATGCACGATTTGGGGGACGGTTCCGAATTGAGCAAGGAGCAACGTTACGCCCTGCAGCGATTTCAGGCGGGGGAGAATGTCTTTGTGAGTGGTCCCGGGGGGTCGGGCAAGAGTCATTTGATCCGGTACTTGGTGCAGGATTTGTACCGCAACGGGCGGATTCATCAGGTCACCTCCACGACGGGTTGTTCGGCCATTCTGTTGTCCAACCAAATTCGGGTGGCGGGCAAGCCCATTGTGGTCAAGACCATTCATTCGTGGTCGGGCATCCGCTTGGGTCGCGGGCCGTTGTCCGAAATCGTCCGCGTGGTGTTTAGGAGCCGACGAACGATAAAAGAATGGCGACGGTGTCGGACCCTCATCCTGGACGAGATCAGCATGCTGTCCAAGAAACTGTTCACGGTGTTAGAGTATTTGGCCCGGTACATTCGTGGGAACGACTTGCCGTTTGGAGGCATGCAAGTGGTGTGTCTGGGGGATTTCTTCCAGTTGCCGCCGGTGGGCGACGCCGACGACCCGGACAGCATGGCATTTGCCTTTGAATCGCCGGCGTGGGGCCGCGTCTTTTCCATGGAGAATCATGTGGAATTGACCACGGTGTATAGGCAGGTGGACGACACCTACAAACGCATGTTGAACGAGGTACGTCTGGCCGAGATGAGTGAAGAGAGCAAGCGGATGTTGCAGGAGCGTGTCGGGTTGCCTTACCGGGCCGAGGACCATAACGGGGTGTGTCCGGTGAAACTGTTTGCCACGCGCAATCAGGTGAGCCGGGTCAATGCTTACCAATACGGTCTCTTGACGGGGGACGAGCGCATGTATTCTTTGGAGGTAGGGACCGATACATGGACCTATATTGAGACGGGGGAGAATCTAGAGCCGGATGTGGTGACCCGATGTCGGGAGATGACATCCCTGGAGGTGGAAATAGAGTCCAAGGCGCTGGTGACCCAGGTACCGGTGGAGGAGCGGTTGATGTTGAAGGTGGGGGTGCCGGTCATGTGTTTGGTGAATTTGGATGTGGACGCCGGTATTGCCAATGGGAGTATGGGGGTGGTGGTGGATTTTGTGTTGACAGAAGATGCGCGTTTTGGAACTAAAAAGCGCATGGTCATGGCCCCTCTGGTGCAATTTCATAACGGTATTCGGCGGCCCATTGGCCCTTATGTCTGGCAGAGCACCGAATTCCCACGTATCACTGTTGCACAGACGCCGTTGACCTTGGCCTACGCGAGCAGCATTCATAAAATGCAGGGGGCGACCCTGGACGTGGCGGAAATGGACTTGGGAGGGTCCATCTTTGCCGAACATCAGACGTATGTGGCGTTGTCCCGGGTACGGTCCCTGGAAGGAGTGTATTTGACCTCCTTTCACCCCCACCGGGTCAGAGTGAATCCCCGGGTAGTGGAGTTTTACCGTTCTTTTGCGGGTTCCGAGGTGGAAGAAGCCGAGGAAGAAGAGGAAGAAGAGGAAGCCACGGTAGCACCGGTAGCACCGGTAGCACCGGTAGAACAAGGTTGCGGATGTCCGATTTGTTTGGAAGATATGTTGGATGTCCCGTACGATACGGCCTGTGGACACCGCTTCTGTTTGGAATGCATTAGTAGGCTCATATACTGTTCTTTGGACCGTGTCGCGGCTTGTCCAATGTGCCGCGAACCCGTATCCATGCGTTCTTTGAAAGCTGTGGTGACCGCGGGGGGAGGTACCAAGAAAAAGCCGCCCTTCAAAAAAGGGGGAGGAAGTGGTGGTGGAGGGGGCGGTGGAGGGGGCGGTGGAGGGGGCGGTCGTGGGGGTATCCGTACACTGTTGGTGCATAAAAATACATGAGGGTATAGTAAGGTGTCTGTATATAGATGGTGGCCTCGGCATTTCTTCCGGCGGCATGGTACCAAGGTAAACTGTATTTTTTATTCGGAAAAGAAGCCCATGATGACAGTGCGCCCGGATTTAGTGATTTCGGGGGGCGCGTGGAGAAGGGTGAGGACATTTACGAGGCGGGTTTGCGGGAAATGGCCGAAGAGACCACCGGATTCTTGGGAGGACCCGACAATTTGCGGGCTCTGATAGAACATCAGGGTGGGGTCTTTCGTTTGTCCCACGGCGAGTATCATATACATGTCTTTCGGTACGATTACGACCCCAAGTTGGTGGAATATTACAACAACAGTCACCGTTTCGTGTTTGAGCGCATGGACCATGCCTATTTGAGAAAGACGATGATTTTTGAGAAAATAGAAATCCAGTGGATGACGCTGGCCGACATGCGTGAACGTCGGTCGGAGTTTCGCCCTTTTTACCGGAAAATCGTGGACAAAATTCTGCGGTATGCCGGACCTATCACGCGGTTCGTGCGTCTGCACCGCGCGGGGGCGGATGCGCGGGTATCGGCACGTGAGGCACGTGAGGCACGTGAGACCCGGCGGCGGCTGCCCTCCACTTGAACTGCGTAGCGGTCGTTTGGCTCGCCTTGGACCATGGCCTTCGGCTATGGCCTTATCGGTGGATCACATACCTTCATTGGTAATTATTACACCTTTGACAAAAACACGTATGGGTTCGTAAGTGTTTTTGAATTGTTCATCGGGGTATATTGTATACATGTACACCCAGGCGTGGAGAAGTTACGGCGGCACACAGAATTATGAAAAATCCAACAATGCGACCATTAATAACTTGGTCGTGGGTAATCTGACACTCAAGAGCCAGTATTTGGGCTTTTTTGATATTCTTGGTCCGCTTACCGTCACGGGTAAAACCACCTTGAATGGGGATATGTTGTTCAATGGCGACGAGACCCTCAATGGTAACTTGACGGTGGCCGGCAATGCCGCTTTTTCCAGCGACGTGCTCTTGTCCAAGAGTTTAGATGTCTTGGGGTCCGTCGTCGTCAACGGCACTGTCACCGTCAATAAAACCTTTAACATTCAGCGAGATATTCAGGTGGGGGGCAATGTCTACGTCGCCAAGAACGTGTTGGCCATGGGCCACAATTTCACGTCCAGTCCTCAAAACGACAATCCCACCTATTCCGGCGCCTTGGTCTGCAATGCCTTTCATGCTGGGGGGTTCATGGGTATCAACAGCCCATACTATACCCGAGTCTTGCCCGGGGCCACCTTGGACGTTTACAGCGACAGTTCGGCCAATGCCGAAACTACCACGGCTTTCAATGTGTTTGCTACGGGAAAACGGTCTCAGAGCATCCTGTCGTCCAATGCCGAGTTTCGGGGCACGGTGTTGTATACGGACCCCAGTCAATGTTCGCTGCATTGGTTCAGTGATACGGCCATGGTGCACCGGTTACTTAGTTGCGAGACCAATACGGATGTCTCGTACATTCAGTACCCGTTTGTGACGGATCCTTCGGCTAATTCGGGTGACGCCGTGTTGACTTATCAAAACGGTGGAAACATGACCTTGGCGGTTGCCAATAACATCACGTTGCCCTCTCATTTGTCGGTCGGGACCTCGGTCTTGGGTTCTCTGGATGGTTCTGGAGGGGCAGGAGGGCATACGGCATTTCAGGAGACGGTGGTGGTCTATTCGGACGGTTCAGGCATGTTTTTGCCCGATTATTTCACGGAGGATGCTGGAGCTTTGGGAGGATACGCGGCCCAGACGGCCGTGACGATGGTGACTTCCCCGTTGGATCCTTCAGCGGGAGGGCATACGGCGTTGACGATGGTGATGGATGCCGAGGGAACGGGGCCGCTTGGGATGCGTATGTTGGGAGGATCCTATATCTATGATTCGTCACGGGCCACGATGGCCACGGGTCTGGTCGTGGCGGCGGGGGAGATGGACAGTGCGTCGGGTTCGGGAGGATGGGTTCCGGTGCAGACCACCGTTCAGAATGCGAATCCGGCGTTTGGTCGGTCGGTCACGGGGTTCAATACGTATGCTCCGACGCTGGATGGGTGTACTCTGATGGTCAACGGTCCGACCCGTATTGTCAATGGAGAAGTGGTCTTGGTTTATGACGTTTCGTTTGAGTTGGAACGGGTGGTCACGTCGGCGCGGGTGCCGACGGTGGCGCTGGCGTTTGGGGCGCCCAATGCGTACGACTCGTCAAACAACATATTTGGGTTTTCCTTTTTATCGTCGGTGAACGGCGGTGGTACCTGGTCGGAGAAGTCTACGTCGGGCCCTCGGTTGGACAATTTGAGTTCCAACAACCGGAATGTGGCGCGGGCCGGAGTGGCCTACGATGCCGTGTCCGCGCTCGTGGCGCTCAATTACGCTGGCTGGGTCTTTGTCACCTCGGATGCGTACAAAACATGGGACGTTCTGTTTTTGAATTATCCGGGTGGCAATCCGAATGGCAAGGGTTTTACGAACGGGGTGGAGGCGATGGCGGTCTTGGACATTGACCGTTCCGGCAACCTCTTGGTCATGGTGGACACATCCAATTCATCGCAGGATGCGCCTGGCTATAATTTGGGCTATACCTTGTTTCCGAGCACGTGCTCTTTTTCGCCGACAACCACGGTCGGACCCGGCGGGGCCTACCGGACGTTTCATACCAACGATGTGTCGTTCACTTATACGCATTTTCCCACGGGTATGAATGCGGTCCATGCCTTGGGAGGATTTGATACCAGTTATGTGTTTGTGGCGGGGTCAGGCATCGCCAAATACGCGGTCCTGTACGATTATATTGCGCCGACCCCTGTGGCGACTTGGAATTGGAACGGACCCTATACGTATCGTGCATTGGCCACACTGCGTACGTATGCCACCGATTTGGACGGGGTGTATTTGGTGTCGACGGATCCCCTGGTGTCCGTCTTTGTGGGGGACGGTATTATCACCTGGACGTCTGACGGGGGGAGCTCCTATACCGATGTCAGTATGGGGTTAGAAGGAATGGTTTTTAAGGACGTGGCGGTGTACGATGCGGCGCATGCGGTGGTGACCGGGACCTATGCGGGGAGGTCGGGGGTGATGTTGGCGACCTACGACGGTGGATATACATGGACGACGCCGTATGAGGCGTTTAACGGGGCCGGTACCGCGGGTCTGTTGTTGGCGCCCGATGTTTCGCGCAATTTGATTTCGGTGGCGCAGACCAGTCTGGACGATTTCTTGGTGGGTCGGGTGGACGAGGTTTATGACATTGACATATCGGGTGCCTACGGGGCCAGTCGGTTGTACCATTGTCATGTGCCTAATTTGTTCCATCGTTCTGCTGTGGTCTTGGATATATCGGGCAGCGTGAGTATCGCTGGCTCGCTCGGAATCGCGGATGCGTTGACGGTCGGGGGGACCATCACGTGCCCGGTCACGACCATACAGTCAGATTACCGCCTGAAGACGGACGTGGTTTCGTTGGACGAGGTGGCGTCGGCGGGGGTGGACGGTCTGCGGCCGTTGCAGTACGTGAATACGACGACGGGTCGCGGCGACATTGGGTTTTTTGCGCATGAGGTGGCTGAATTGTATCCGTTCTTGGTGCACGGAGACAAGGATGCGTCAGGGGAATTCCAGTCTTTGAATTACACTGGTCTCATTGGGATCTTGGTCAAGGAAGTGCAGGCACTGAAGGCGACGGTGGCTAGTTTGACGCGCACCTGAATTGCTGCACAGAGTCCGGGGTTTGGATCCTATACTTCCATTCAGGATGTGTAGGATGAGGCGGAGGGTCGGGATGTGCTTAGTTCATGGAGCAGTCGCACATGAGCTGTTTGAGACGGGAATTGCTGCAGAGGGTATTGTAGCTGTTTTCTTGGGGTTTGTTGGTGGCCTTGGCTCCCTTGGGGGTGCAGCAGGCGTTGCATTTCAGGTTGCGATTGGGGGTATGTTTCTGGTGGGTCAGTTGCCGGGGGGTATACGTGTTGGTGTAGCTGTTGATGTAGGTGCGGTGCATGGACACGTGGGGGTTGAACGCCACGGGATCGGTCGTGTGGCGATTGGCCCGGGTTTGCGTGTTGTGATCCATAGCATATTGGGGGCAGTAGGCCGGGTTGGCCACCTCCATGTTGAAAATGATGCTGGATTTGGGATGAACAATTTGGTTATAGACATTGCTCGTATTGATGACCGTATTTTCTAAAGAATATTGTTTAAACTGTGTGTAATCATCGCTGTCCAGGATTTTACCCAATTTACCTTGGTTCTTGGGGTTCAGGATGGTGCCTATTTTTTTTCTCTGTAAATAATCGCTTTGGGCCATGCCTGTTGGTTTGATCCTATACATTCGTTGGACATTTTTCGGGGTGCGGGGTGCGGGACAGAAGGTCTTATCATGGTATAGTAATACGGGCATTGGATTTGTAAAGGTGTGGACCATGGTATTGTTTTACCAGTCGTGTCGCTCTCTGTTTACCACGTCCACGGTGGCGGCGGGACGCAATATTTTCGCCTCCTTGTCTTACGGTAATAATTATACGGGGACCATTATGGAGGATGGTTCGTGCTTTTGTTCGGACTCGGGTACGGGCGCGGGCTCGGGCTCCGGTACAGGAGGTTCGCTCGTGAAATTTACCTTGACCCAGGGCCAGCGTAACATGGTGCAGCAGGTCCACGACATGTATTCGTTGATGTTGGCTTCGCGCAAGTACGACAAAATTCCCACCAATTACGAGCAATATTTGGATTTGCTGTTGAATTTGCAGACCATTGCGGTTCCGACGCCGACGCTTAAATTATTACTGGATATTGTGGAACAGACGTTGGTGGGTTGCATGAATATTGTGCAGGTATACGAAAGTAACACCTACAATGAATTGCAGATTTTGTTGTTAAATAACCGTATTGACGATATTTTGGCCGATAAGAACAATAAAAATGTCGTGGCCGATGAAGCCAATATCAGTGGGCAATTTACTGTGAAACAGACATTTAAGTTGTCCAAATTTTACAGTTACTATATTTACCTGTACGGCATGCCCGAATTTGGAGTGGGGTTTGACCCCGCTAAGCTCACCTTTTTGAAAAATGCGTTGGAGCTCTTTGACCAAACGCATATCCAGGTCCCCCCTGATTTGTTGATTCCCGATACGAGCGGTTGTACCTTGCCGCCGGGGGCGCCGCATATTGGTCCAGATGTGCCACCGCCCCGCCCTAAGCCTGGACCCCCGGGTTTTTATTACCAAGAGTCCATTTTTGAAATTGGTTATGCTGTCAATTTGTACGACCATTTTATGGATTACCAGACCATTTACCCTTTGGGATTTTATATTGTGGCGCTCTTGGAACTCCCGCCCCCGGACGGGGTACCTGCCTCCGCTTTTGAACCCGCGAGTTTGATAGATACCCTCTCGTATTATTCTGAAGTGGCGGGCCTGGGGGGTTTGGATTCGTCAGGGGGGTTGCCGGCCGACGCTTGTCTGAATACCCTGATATGGTCGGGCACGCCGGACCAGCTGACGATAGAGACGAATTATTTGACCGAGGTACAGGATTACCTCATCAATGTCTTGATTCCCGGTCGTCCGATTGTGAGTCATACCATCATTCCGGGAGGGGCGGATGTCTTCAAAAGTAACTATGCGTCCTATACGTTTTATTATTCTACGACGGCGAGTGTGCATCACGCTTTTAAACTGACTCATGACTTTTACGGGGGTTCGTTGCGAGCCTTTACCTTTAAAGATTACAATTTAGAGACAAAAATGTTCACAGTCATAGACCATTGCGGCAACGTGTATAAACAACTACAATATCAAGGTGTTGTATGAGATGGTAAAACCGCGACGTAATGTATTTAATGCCCCTTCTTTGTACGGTTCGGGGATCGGTTTGATTCGTTTTCCGAGAAAGTGTCCTTGTCCATCTGGCTCAGGTAGCGGTAGTGGAGGTGGTGGTGGCGGCGGCGGCGGATTGGCGTCCAAAAACAAGATTACTCAGCAACAATTGGCTGCGCTGCAACTGATTTATGACTCTTATACTCAGCTCTTGGCTAATCGTCAGTATGAGAAGATTGCCAGTCATAATATCAATCAGTACCTGGAAATTTTGAACTTGATCAAAACTGTACAAATTACCGACCCCGATTTGCAACTGTTCATTGATATTGCCGAAAACTCGCTCATGGGGGCGGTCAATATTAATGCATTGTACACCAGTTACGCTTACAATGAGATCAAGGTCGCGCTGCTCAATAAGCGTATCAAGGATATTTTATCCGACAAGAATACTAAAAATACGGCGACGACGGTCAGTGGGCAATTCTCGGCCACTCAGACCTTTACCTTGTCTCCATTGTACAGTTACTATATCTATGTCTACGGTATGCCCGAATTCGGTGTCGGGTTTGACCCGGTGAAATTGGCTTTTATCCAGTCCTTGCCACAGTTTACGGTCATGGGCAAGCCCGACCACGATATTATTGTTTCGGATGTGGTGGTGGCACGATGATGATGATGAACCGGCACACGGTGATCCTTTTGCACCTTCGCGCATTTACACCTTTGGTGATGGGTGTACGCGTCTTGAGGACACGGCGGTTCCTCCCGGTATATTTCATAATGCCCGATTACGATTTTGATATTCAAAATTATTCCATTGCTGATTTGCAGACGCTGTTTCGTCTGCCGGCCCACGGAAAATACACTGCTGACGAGGTGGTCACGCAACAGCGTATCTTCTATGAACGTATTGTGGGTTCTGGAGATGCCAAAACCCATCCTCAATTGATCCGTCAGCTGAACCGGTTTTTAGACGAAGCGGGGAAATTGTTGGTCTATGTGTTGGACTCGCCTGCCCCGAGTCGCCGGGAACCCGACATTCCCCTGGATTATTTCCATGAAAACAGGGCGACCACTCAGCGTCACGCCTATCCCGTCGGTCAGGGCGGCGGTGGTCTCTACGACCGGCAGCAAAATGAGCTCATTGACAAGCCCCCGGCGTCCTTCCAAATGGTCATGCAAAACGAATTCAATCCCGGCAAGGTCAATCCTATACACACTCCGGTCATTACCAAGTGCCTCAATATTGACACCCGGTTCCGCGACAGCTTGTACAGCACTCAGAGTTCCGACTTTATTTTTTCGCTGCCAGAGCGTATTCGTAAAGTGGTGAGCATGCAAGTCTCCGCTTACGAATTTCCCGTGACCTTTTACAGCACGTCGGCATCTTACGGTAACAATTTTTTCAACCTGTTTTGCACGTTTTACAATACGCCATCGTTGGACACGTCCATGACGGTGTTACGCACGGTGACGGTCCCCGACGGCAATTATTCGGCGATGGATTTGATTGCATACATCAATGGGCAATTGTGCCCTCGCAATGCCGTGGACGATTCCTTGGTGTATAACCATCTGGATGCTTCGGGGATTTTCAACTGTGTCCAATTGTCGCTGGATTTGAATAGCACCGGTTCAGGCAGTGGTAAGATCATTCTGCAGACATTGGACCAGACCGGGTATACCTGGTCTAGCAACATTATTGCCCTGGAAATGGATTATACCTTGGACAAATACGGGCGCACGGATTTAGTCAACATTACCTCCAAGATTGGGTGGAATTTGGGGTTTGTTCGCCCCCGGTATGAGGGTCAGGTGATGTACCGCTCCGATACGTTGCCGGACCCCGCTTCCATTCGCTACCTGTATTTAGTCGTTAATGATTTCAACAACAGTGTCAATAATAATTTTGTTGGCGCTTTCAATCGCTGGATTCTCAATAACAATATTTTAGCCAGAATCCCTGTCAACGGGCAGTATTTCAATTTGCTCATGGAAAATCAGTTGTCGCAGCATTTAGAGCCGCGCAAGTACTTTGGTCCGGTAGATATTCAACGTTTGCATATTCAGGTCTTGGATGACCACGGGCGGGTTTTAGACATTAATAACGCCAATTTCTCCTTTTGTCTGACGTTTAAATGTCTGTACGATTGAACGCGGAATTGCCGAGGCGGTTGACGCGTTCATTTGACGGACTCGGGCAGGGCGGGGTCGGAAGGCATGGTTGGCGATATAAACGGATTACGTCAAGCTCTGAATAAACGGGAGTAAACAGTGTAAAAATATTTATTAAGTATATACATATTCATAATCATGTCTACTGGATTGACGGGTGGGTACACGTATTTGCCGCAGGGACAAACGATCTATAATGCTTCGGATTTATGCCATAATGTGCTTCCGACGTTCCTCTACCAAGATGGTACTACGACCGGTAGCCAGATTACGGGAGTCGTGTATGCTATTCAGGCGTATGGTGGTTTCCAGACGACGCGTACCTTTGATAATATTACGCGCCTCCCGGAGACGCTCATTGCGCAGTTTGATACGACGGGGGCTTTAGAGGTTGTTATTCCTTGCCAGGCCTTCAACTCCAAGCTTGGCATTATTAAGGTGCACGGCCAGGTGCTTAATGATTCGTCGCGTCCTTACTACGATATTTCCGAAAACATGCTCTACACGGATTCTCTTACGCTCAGCAGCGAGGAGTTTGTCAACTACCTGACCGACGTTTCGGCTGCCATTCCCGGCACCTCCGCCTTCCAGGTGGTTAGCGTGGGCACCTTCAGCACGCTGTACGCGGATTTCAACCTTTACGTTGCCCAGTACTTTGGGTTTGCCAACGGCAACTTCCCTACGGGCTCGGAGTGGGGCTTTGGTACGCTCTTCTCGGGTGAGTTGCAGTTCGCTTCCATGCAGGGCAACAGCGGCGTCTTTGATGCCTCGGCCTTTGTCCAGCTCCTCCGGAACAACGCCTGGTCGGATTCTTCGGGTGGTTACAAGACGGCTCTTACGGGTAGCCTTACGGTGGCCGGCATCACGCAGCTTCTGCGCAATGCCGTGGACGCGGACCCGTTCAACAACCGCAACCCGAACAGCCCCTACATCTCGTCGGACATGCACGATGTCCGCGATTACGGTGTGACGGACGGCTTCTACCCCAATGACCTCTTCTTCATCCCGAACAACGGGTTCCAGATTGCCTTGGAGGTCAACATTGACCAGGAGGCGTTCTCTAACCCGCTCAACAACATCAACTCGCAGGGTAACGCGGCTGGTGTCGGTGCGGCGACGAGCAGAGCAGACAACCCGAACAATTCTAACCCGAATTTGGCGAATACGGTGGGTAATATTGGCGATTTGTCGAATAGCCTCCCGACCAGTGCCGGTCAGGGTGACAATTTCCTCACGAACACCGGTTCTACGTCCACGACCAACGCCAACGCCGGTACGGGTATTACCACCACGACCCGGATTACCTCGGCCCGTACGGTGTCTACCACGCTCCTTCAGCGTGTGGTGCAGGCGCCGCTCCTCATCCGCCTGGGTGAGAGCAGCTGGACCCAGTTCGGTGCCGGATCCCCGGTGGATGTCTCTATGGGTTTCTTGAGTACGCAAAACATTGCGCATACGGGCGCGACGAACTACTACAACAATGCCCAGTCCGTGATGGGTGGTGGTCCGAATATCGTGGGTAACCCGGTTGCTCCTTAGAGGTCCTGTAGTTATCGTCATATTCTGACCATGTAATCATGCTGATAATGTATAGATCAGCATGATGAATCCGAATCTGGTTGCCGACGTGCATTGGTTGGGGGACCTCGTCGGTTTCTACGGTTTTTTTGTGACCAGCTCGGTGCTGTTTGTGCACATGGTCCAATTGCCGTGGATGACTGGGCTATGGGATACTGTCGGATTTGTCGGGGGGGTGTTGCTCTCCGATACGACGAATAAGACGCTGAAAACGTGGGTCCGCGACCCACGTCCGTCGGGCGCGATTCCCATGATCTTGCCGCGAGGATGGCCAGGGGCCGGCGACGACGGAACCGACATGTCCATGTACCACGGACCGGAACAATTTGGTTACCCCTCGGGTCACGCCCAGTTGTCATTTTATGTCCTCGGGTTTTTCTACGGACTGCTGCGCGGACGTATCACGATATGGTGGCTCGTATGCGTCTTTGTGTCGTTGATGACCCTGTACCAACGCTGGTCGTACCGGCGGCATACCGTGGAACAATTGCTGGCAGGGGCGGTGTTGGGTTCTGGTCTAGGACTGGCCATGTATTATGTGACGCAATGGGTGCGGCGCTGGATTTTGGGTATGGGTATGCCATGCAAGCGATGATCCTATACATTCATTGGACAACCACCCATCCGTTGAGCGGGGTCGGTGGGGACGGATGGGACCGACCCATGGGTCCGGAGGTCGGGGGGCGTGGGCCTATTTGCTGGATTTGTTGGATGTGTATAATTGCTGTACGACGAGGGAAAATGACCAGTTGGCGTTGTTCAAATTGAGTATGACCCCTTTGTCCGTGAGAAGCCGGACAGTGAGCCTCTTGATGTTGACCGGACCGAAGAATGTTCGGTCCTGGTTTTGCAGGGTACCACCGAATTCAATGTACGATTGGCCTATTTGCAGTCCGGCGGTTTTGAGAGGGATAATGCCAAAAATGTCTTGCATATTCGGTCCGTAGGTGGTTTGAAACGGGCTCTGGGGCAACGCATTGCGCGCGTTCAAAATCTGGTTGAGCGAGTAGACCTGTTTGGACGTCAGATTGTTCTGAGTCTTCGGTTCCTGTTGGTTCTGCACATACTGCCCGGCCGCGGGGTTCGCGGGGTTCGCGGGGTTTGTGTTGTTGCTCGGCAGGCATTTGAGGGCCGTGTTCCTTACCGAATACGAATTGAGCGGTACGTCTGTGGACGACTGGGTAATGGTGATGAGCCCGTCGTTGATATGACTCTGAGTGTAATCGTCCAAGACCAAGAGCAGGTAATTGTAGAGGTTCACGCTGATGGCGCTGTCGCCGCGGATACGTACGATGTTGCTGCTTATGTCGTAGGTGTACAGATTCCCCGGAAACTGGGCATAATAGCTTGTGTTATTGCTTAGGTTGTTCGTTTGATTGCTGGGGGTTACTTCGTAGATGGACTGGCTGTGGAATCCCAAGAGCCAGCCCAAGGTTGTGTTCCATTTGGCCGACTGTATGCTTGCAGTAGGACCGTATTTGCATTGTGTGAAACTTTCCACGTCAAAAAAATCCAATACGTAGTCTTTGGTCGTGTAGATGGTGTTCACGTTCAAACGCATTACAGTATGGTTGATGGTGCTGTCTACGATGATGGAGGAACCGTAGAGTACTTGCCCGTACTGATTACGGTAGCTCTCAAATTGTGCGTTGATGGCGTTGAGAACATCATTGATGGTATAATTTTGATAAGGCGCCAATTGTGTCAGTTGAATCACCAGGTCGTTGTCGTGACCGTTGTTGGAAATGACGGGGTCGGTTGTGGCGTTGATGTACACTCCGCCCAGGGGGTCAGGCACGGGTTTCAGCGTGAAATAATTGTTTTCCGGGGTCAGGTAAATCGTCTTGTCCAGGGCCGGTATGGTGCCGACGACTTCGTTGTTGCACAGGTCGGTCGCGTAGGCGTAGGAGGCGTCGTTGATACCCAGGTACCGGCTCCAGGCGCTGGTGGTACCGGAGGTGGTCGTGGTGGCGCTGGGGTCTACGAAAACGACAGTGTAATCTTGGTTGGTCAAGATGCTCTGAATGACCAGGTAGAGAGAAATCGTTTTGCTGGTGGCATTGTACGTCATCCGCGAACCGTAAAGAGATACGTGGTTCGTAGTTTGACGGCCGAATACCGTGGCGTTCATGGTGTTGATGAGATCCGTGATGGTGTAGACTGTTTTTCCGGCGTTGTAGGTGTTGAAGGCGTTGATGAGTGGTATAGGGATGGTGACCGTGGTGGCTTGTTGGGGGCCTTGGCATGTCACATAAAGGTTTTGGTTGCTAGGATTCAGGTTGAAGATACCGGGTACCTGGATATCTTTGAATGTGAATACCGTGCCTGAACTTTCCAGTATCCAGGGGTCGGGAGTGGACGTGAAGGTCGCGAAGATGCTCCGACTGAAATCCACCCGGAAATTGGGGGTTTGTTGGGCGGGGTCGGTGGCGGGGATCACATAGATGATTTGGGTGGTGAGCACGGCGAAATGGTCGGTCGGTCGGTTCGCGATGGTGCCGGTCAGTCCCCAGGCGGTGAGGGAGGGGGTGGCGAGTGCCACATTGATGGCGTTCAGGAACTGCACGTAACTGTAGCTGGGATTGCCCGGGGGTGGGAGGGAGAACGATGTATCGTTCAAATGAGTGCGGAATCCGGGGGCCGTGCAAATAAATTGTACGGAGAGAGGGGCGGTATAGTAAATGGTATTGGTAATGGGTGCGTATTCTGATACGATGTTGCCGAATTCGTACCGGTCGTGGGGGAAATTGAAGCTGAGGGCGGTGGTCCACAGGGGGTCCAGGAACTGCAGGACGCATTTTTGATTGGGGCGATTCATGATGTCTCGGTATACGTGTTTGCGGTCCAGTTTGAGCGTGAAATGGTAGTAATAGGTTCCGATGTCATTCAGCAGGGTGATGTCTGATACGTCCGTTTGGGTGGCCGCGTCTTGGATCCAGAGCCGGGAATCGGACGTGAACCATGGACTCGCGGCGATGGTCGTGTTGATGGCCTGGATAATGTCCAAGTAGGAGTAACGATTGGTGGCGTTGGCTGCCAATGGGTAATGGACTGAATAGTAAACGTGGTCCGCGTTGGAGGTGTCGGCGGTCACGTTACCGCAGGTATCGGTTTGTGTGTAGTTGGTATAACCGATGGGGAAGTTCGGGTTGCGGGGCTGCACTTGAGGATCATATACTTCCACTTGGAAGGCGGGGGTCTGTAATTGCGGGGTTTGTTGAGGGAACAGGGTGTCGTAATTGTAAGTGCTGCCGTAGAAGGTGTTGGACCGGTAGGTGTTCAGTGTGTAAGTGAGATGTTCAAAGCCAAACAGATCGGGGATGCTGTAGTTGATGTAGTTGTTCTCCGTTAGAATGGGGACTTGTATTGGGACGATATTGAAATCCCCGGAGAGGTCGTACTGTTTGCTCGTTTGCATCAGCACGTAGGAGGGGTCGGGCAGGGGGGTAGTATAGAGGTTGGAAATGAGGATTTCCGAGGCGTAGGGGATGTGGAGGTATTTGTACCAGAGGTTTTCCTGGCCACTGGAGTCCCAGACCAAGGTGTTGGCTTGGCGAATGTTCTGAGGGTAGTTTTGGGGGTCGTAGAAGCTCATGAGGTAGTATCCTGGGGAGGTTTTGCTGACCTGGATGTTGGCGGCGAGTCGTTGGGCCGAGATGTCCAGTTGAAAGGTGGAGGCGTTGAAGAGAGGGGATGCGCGGAATTGGGACTGGATGAGTTGGACCCATTCGGGGGTCTGGTACCCGTAATAGGATTGTTGGACCATCAGGTTGATGGTGGGTGGGGGGAGATTGATGACGACGTCGTGGCTGGGATCGTAAGTGATGATGTTCAGGCTTGGTTGGTAGAACAGGTGGCGGTATTCCGAGTATCGGATCAGCTTGATAATATTTTCTTGTTTAGACTGGTTGACGAGCCCGGAAATGCTGTCCAGAATGGTTTTTCCCGACGCGATGATGCCCGTGATTTTGCTCATTTCGTCACTGTTGAGGGCGGCGACCTGGATGAGTTGGCTGGGACCGAGGTCCAGGGTGGCGAGGACCGACCATTCGGCGGTTTCCGACGGTGTCCAATACGCCATGCGTTGCACGAGGACGTGGACAATTTCTGCGGTCATATATGCACTGAATTGCTCCGTTTGGTTGGAGAGAATGGGGGGGATCGGGGGGATAGTCTTGGTGGTGGTGCCGGTGCCGGTGCTGGTGCTGATGGCGCTGAGCCACTGTTGAAGGTTGCTTTGTTGTTCGGGGCTCAGTTCTTGGTAATAGGTGGTGACGGTGAGAAGCGTGGTGAACCCGGAAGCGTCGGACAATATGCTCTGGATGACCGAATTGTATTCCGTAAATATATGGTTTTGGGCACTCCTATACTGGTCTTGGAAGGTGGTGAGGGGGGTGAAGAGGGTACTCCACTGGGGGCTCAGGGTAGACTGGATGCCGAGGTACAGGGATTGCACGTATTGGAATTGCGTCGGGGTGAGACGTAGACGGGCGAGCGGAATGTAATTGACCAAGAAGGTGTCCACAGTGCTCGCCTGAATGTTGGGGATGACCGTTCTGGTCAGGTAGTTGCGCGAGAGATCGGCGAGGCTGCTGGCGCTGAGATCCCATACCCATGTGAGGGGGGTGGCGGGCAGTTGCCCGAGGGTCTGAATTTGAGGGAGGGTCAGTTCCGCCAGGGTCCGGAGTTGCGGCGGAGTCAGTTCCGTCAGGGTCCGGAGTTGGTGGGGAGAGAGAGAGCTCAGGGTCTGGATTTGGTAGGGGGTGAATTGACTCAGGAGTTGGATCTGGGCCGGGGTCATGGCGGCGAGGACGCTGATTTGGCTGGCCGTCAGGTATTGCAGGTTCTGGAATTGGATGATGCCTTGGTTGATCAAGGTCTGGATGGTCTCGGCGACGGTCACGTAGGTGGCCGTGGTGGCATGGCGGGGTGTGATGGCAGTAGCGAATTCCATGAGCAGGGCGAGCTGGTTCACGCTGATGTCTTGGCTGCCGTCCGCACTGGAAATGTTGTTCACGATGTCTTGAGTCACGCCGTACTGGGTCAGAAACAGGTTTTGGAGGGGGGTGGCCGCGGTCTTGTCACCGATGTATTGGTAGAGGGTGTTGATTTCGGGCTGGCTCAATTCGTACAGTGTGCTCAAGCGGACTGTGTCCGTCGGTTCAAACCCCAAGAGGGGGTTCACGCTCAGCTGGTTGAGCGCGGTGTATTGCGATGCGGTCAAGGTCAGTTGAGAGAGGATCTGGAGGGAGGCGTCGGGGACCTTACTCAAATACTGGTATTGGGCAGGGGTGATGTTGGAAATGTCCGAGTAATACTGGCTAATGTTGCTCAGGTCGGCGATGATTTTCCATACGTCGGGGGGAAATTGGGTCAATTGGACCAAGAGGGGGGTGGAGACATCGGCGGCGACCAAGAGTTCCGGGTTGGCCAGGGATTGGTTGCTGAGGTCGGTCAAGAGGGAGTATAGGGGGGTATAAGGGTAGGGGGAGGTGGCAAGGATGGCGAGAGAACTGTCGGCGATGCTGTAGAGAGGGGTGAGTTCGTCGTGATGGTATTTCTCCAATAGATTCAATTGGGTGTTGGTGTAGTAGGTGTACAGGGGGACGATGCCGTTGATGATGTAGTGGTTGGTGAGGTTGGCGATGCGGAAGATGCTGGGATTGCCTTCGCTTGCGCTTGTGCCGGCGTCTATGTTGGACAGGTCCGTGTATTGTTGAGGGGCGATGCCTTGCTGGACGAATTGGTACGTGGTGGTGAGGATGGGAGGGTCTAGGTTCGCTTGAGCGATGAGTTGTTCGGGGGAGAGGTAGGTGGCGGCGAGGGCGACTTGGTCGGAGGGGGGGAGGGTGAAGAAGGTGGCGAGTTGGTTGTCGCACATGTCGGTCAGGAACAGAAGTTGGTCCAGATTGAATTGGGCTAAATCGTTGATGACGGCGTTTTGACTGGGGTCCAGGTGGAAGAGGGCTTCTATGTTGTCGTAGGAGGAGTCGTAGATGGTGCTGGCGATGTTGCGCAGGGTGGGGGTGCGCACTTTGGTCTGCAGGTTGAGGGAAATGTCAGCGATGAGTTGTTGTATGGTGTGGTAGGGGGTATGGGGGTTGATAAAGTCTTGGAGGATGTACGGTGAGATGGCCAGATTGAAATGGGTCATGTAGATGTAGGGCGCACTTTGGGAGGTGTAGTAGATGTATTCGGGCACGGTGGGGAGGGGGATGTAGGGGAATTCCAGGTAGTAGGCGTTTTCGTGGTAGATGTTTTGGATGTCCAAGACCATGGTGCCGTAGCCGTCGGTCGCATTGTAGCAGAGGTCGGTCTGTCCAAAGTTGATGTCGGGATTTTGTTGGAACACGGTTTGGAGTCCGGTGCGTACGGCTTTGACGAGGTCGGTCACCTGGTAATTTCCCGACGGGATGGCCACTTGAAGGTCAAAATTCGTATTGGCGATGGCGAGTTGGTTGCCTTTGAAATAGAAGAAATTGCTCCCATAGATGCTGTCTATCGTGAACCACGTGTAAGGGATTTGCACCGAGTAGAGTTTCATGGATACCACGTCTTGAAGGGTCTCCGAGAGGTTGAAAGTGAAGTCGGTGCTGTAGGGGTAGACCATGTTGTCGCGGAATTGACTGTCTATGGAGATGACCCGCTGAACAGTCTCTTTGAGGAGGGGGTTCATGGTGCCCGGAGTGTAGTTGAGGGTGGTTTGGTAGGTGATGCCTTTCGTCTCAGGGCTGCTTTGCGTCTCTGGATTGGAGGAGGCGGCGGTGCCTGGTGGGTTCGGAACCGGATGAGCAGGATCTTGGTTTTTGAGGTTGGTCAGTAGCGGGGGGTCTGTGGCGGTGGTGGTGGTGGTGGTGGTGGTGGGTCCGTTGGTAAAATTTTCTATGGCTTCTGGACCCGTAAGGCTGCCCTTCAGGCAGCTTCCTGGGTTGCTGCGCTGACCCGGATCAGGACCAGGGTCGTCAGGGTCGTCGGGGTCGCTGTCCAACTCAAAAAAATGTTGGTAGATGCTGTAGATGAACTGGTAAAACGGGGGGTTGTTGTCTTCATAATAGGACAACAGTTGATGTATTTTGGCTTCCAATTCTCGGTCGGTGGGATGATTCAGGTCCAAGATTCGGTAGAGCTCTTGGTCGGTGTATTGTGATACATCGTAGGGATCTGTGGGATCCGTTGGATCCGTTGGATCCGTTGGATCCTTCGTTTCCTTCGGGTCCGTGGCTCCTTTACCCCGGTGAACATTTGAATCCGGACGCCTAAGCTGCCCTGCAAGGGCAGCAAGGTTGCAAGCGAAGCTTGTTGACCCATCTTTGATGGGCGCCTGATACAACTGATTTACCGGTAACGTTGCCCTTAAATACTGACCCGGACACCCAAAGGGTGTCCGGTTTATAATGTTCAAGGGTGTACCCGACATGTAGAGTGAGTCCCGCTTTCTATACTGGGCGAATTTTTTCGTGATGTGAGGGGAACGCGCTACCGGGGGTGGCGGCGGTGGAGGATCCTATACTGTTCCTGTGGGCTGCGACCTACACCTTCGCGCATTTACACCCTTGAAGATTTATAATGGGACACCCGAAGGGTGTCTCACTAGAGATTCAAGGGCAACGTTACCGATAAATGAATTGTATCAGGCGCCCATCAAAGATGGGCGTCC
>Ga0209401_1000132_pt1 | contig 48691 bp, 40 predicted proteins | sample M_140807_MF_Meta_FD_187318 | JGI IMG/M metagenome (GOLD analysis project Ga0209401, IMG submission 187318) | Freshwater microbial communities from Lake Montjoie, Canada to study carbon cycling - M_140807_MF_MetaG (SPAdes) (version 2) | ecosystem: Environmental > Aquatic > Freshwater > Lake...
GGGGGCTACCGTCGCGGCGCACCACGGGGCATGGAACGCCGGCCAGCAGGCGCACCGGCCGGAGATTGACGTACTGGTCAAACTCGCGACGAAACTTCAGGAGCGATCCCCACAGGGAAATGTGATCCGGCACGACCGCTGGCCAACCCACCGCGCCAAAGAAGATCGCCTCGTGGCCCCCGACCTGTTCTTTCCAGTTCGCCGGCATCATCTCGCCGTGCTTGGCGTACCAGTCGCAAGAGGCGAAATCGAAATGGTCCCAGGCGAGCGAAATACTGAAGCGTCGTGCCGCGGTATCGAGCACGTCGATCGCGGGTGGCACGACTTCTTTGCCGATCCCGTCACCGGCAAGCACGGCAATGCGGTGGGTGTGGGGTGCGATGGCAGCGGGACTTGTTGAACCAGCAGTCATGAGAGCGATCCTTGCAAGAAGGGGAGGGCCGCCTCAATCAGGGCGTCTGGGGCCTCCTCGGGAATGTAATGGCCACAGGGCAAGGAATGCCCTTCGACCGCGTCCGCGCAGCGTGACCACTCGGCGCGCGCATCGAAGCAGGCTTCGATCGTACCGTGCTGGCCCCATAGGATTTGCAGCGGACAGATGATTTTGCGTCCGGCTGCGCGATCGATGCGGTCATGCTCGAGATCGATGGTCGCAGCCGCGCGGTAGTCCTCACAAAGGGCTTCAATGGTGGCCGGGTCGCCGAGACAACGGCGATACTGCGCCATCGCCTCAGGATCAAACGCCGCCATCCCGGCGTGGCGACTCCCCATCGTGGCTTCCAGATAGGCCTGCGGATCACCGCCAATGAGACGCTCGGGCCAGGGCGCGGGTTGGATCAAAAAAAACCAATGCCAGTAACGCGTAGCAAATGCCCGGTCCGTCGCCTCATACATCGCCAGCGTCGGTGCGATATCGAGCAGCACCAAGCGCTCGACGCAATCCGGGTGGTCCAAGGCCATTCGATGCGCGGTTCGGGCACCGCGATCATGGGCCAGCACCCGAAAACGCTCGAACCCCAGTGTCCGCATCACTGCGACCTGATCAGCCGCCATTGCCCTGAAACTCTGCTGCGAATGGTCGGCACGGACGACCGGTTTGTCGGCATCGCCATAGCCGCGCAAATCAGTCACGATGACCGTGAAGTGTTGAGCCAGTCGCGGTGCGACCCGATGCCAAAGCGCCCGCGTCTGCGGATGCCCGTGCAGGAGCAACAGCGCGGGGCCCTGACCAGCCCGCAAGACGGGGATCGAAAGCGTTTGAGGGGGATCGGTTACGTGATCATGCAGTCGGTCCGGCACCCGAATCCGTTGATCCTCAAAGCCAGGAAACAAACGACCGAGTGCCGAATCCATCATCTTCTGGGGCTCCTCATTGTTTGAATCAGAGGCTGAATCAGTGACTGAGAATCTTCGATAAAAAGTCCCGTGCCCTGAGGCTCAAACCCGCCTGCGCTGATTCACCAAAAAAATCATCCTTGAGTCGGTCTTCGACGATCCGTCCCTGATCCATGAAAACGACCCGGTGGGCGACTTTTCGAGCAAAACCCATCTCATGAGTCACAACGATCATCGTCATCCCCTCGCGCGCCAGTTCGACCATGACATCGAGAACCTCGGTAATCATTTCGGGATCCAGCGCGCTGGTGGGTTCATCGAATAGCATCGCAATCGGGTCCATCGCAAGCGCGCGGGCGATCGCGACCCGCTGCTGCTGTCCGCCCGACAGCTGGCCCGGAAACTTGGCCGCATGTTCACGCAGACCGACGCGGTCAAGCAGTTTAAGCCCCCGATCAACGGACTCGTCCCGCGAGCGGGCCAACACTTGAACCTGGGCTAAAACCAGGTTCTCGGTGATGGATAAATGCGGGAACAGTTCAAAATGCTGGAACACCATCCCGACCCGCGCGCGAAGCCTCGGCAGGTTGGTCTTGGGGTCATTGACCCGGGTGCCATCGACCGTGATTGTTCCCTGCTGGAAGGGTTCGAGTGCATTGATGCACTTGATGAGCGTCGACTTGCCAGAGCCTGAAGGGCCGCAGACCACGACGACCTCACCCCGATCAATCTGGGTCGTACAGTCCGCCAACACCCGAAAGTTACCGTACCACTTCGAAACCGAATCAATGGAAATCATGGCCATGGAAGACGAATTAAACCGAGAGGAACGGGGGAATGGTCAGCGCGGGATAGCGACCCGCACCTGCAGCCAACGCACGAACCGGGACAGCGCCGTGCACATCAGGAAGTAGACCACAGCCACAAACAGATACATCTCGACGATCCGCGAATCACGCTGCGCGATTTTGCTTGCCGCTCCGACAAAGTCGGTCACGTTCAGGAGTGAAACCAGAGACACGTCCTGGAACAGAATAATGGTTTGCGTGAGTAACACCGGCAACATGTTGCGCAACGCCTGAGGCAAAACGACAAAGCGCATAACCTGTCCGTAACTCATCCCCAGCGCCATCGCGGCTTGCGGTTGACCGCGCGGAATTGACTGGATCCCCGCACGCATGATTTCGCAAAAAAATGCAGCCTCAAACAACACGAAGGTGATGTAGGCCGAATGCTGGGCGCCAATGCTGGGCGGGCGCTCGGCCCCCGTTACCCACTGCGCAATGACTGGCATCAAAAAATAGAACCAGAAGATCACGAGCAGCAGCGGCACCGCGCGCATGAAATTCACGTAGCCGGCTGCGACCGATGCCAATAAAGGGTTCGAGGACAAACGGAGCAGGGCCAGGAGCGTCCCAAACAAGATGCCGCCGGCGGTCGCCACGACCGTCAATTGCACGGTGTACTGCAGGCCCCCCAGCACATAAGGCCAGGTCCGCCAAATCACATCAAATTCGAGATGACTCAACGGCCGCCGCCAATATAGCCAGGGACCCGGACATGGCGCTCAAGCGCCGCCATCACGCGATTGGCCAACAGCGAAATAAAAATGTAAATAATTGTTGCGGCGGCGAACGCCTCGAAATATCGAAACGTCAGCTCACCCATTTCGCGGGTGCGGAAAAACAGTTCGGTGAGTCCAATCGAGTACGCCACCGACGTGTTCTTGATCAGGCTCATCGTGTCGCTCGTGAGCGGAGGAATAATGATTCGAAAAGCCATCGGTAACCGGACGTACCGATAGGTTTGCCATTCAGTCAGCCCGAGGGCGAGGCCTGCAGAGCGCTGACTTGTGGGCAGTGCCTGCAGGCCGGCTTTGACCTGTTCCGCGATCCTGGCCGAGGTGAAGAGCCCGAGGCAAAGGATGGAGGTAATGAACTGGTGTTGGGTCGGATCGATCGCGGTCACCCAGACCTTCAGCGGCAAAAACAACCCAGGGAGGACGAAATACCATACAAAAAACTGAACGATGAGCGGAACATTGCGAAACAATTCGACCCAAGCGTCGCCAAAGCGTGCGACCCAGGGTCGGGGAAGCGTCCGCATCACGCCGATCACGGCCCCTAAACTCATCGCCAAAAGCCAGGCCCAGAGCGCCACCCCAAGCGTGAACTGGAGGCCGTCGAGCAGCATCCGCCACCACGGGCTTTCGCCGTCAATCGCGAGTTCGAAAAAAATATCTGGATTCATATCCCACGCAGACAGGCTGACGATTAGGTCAGCCCGTCAGCCCCTCAGCAACCACCACGCAAGCGCGGTTTAGACGCCCTTGTCGTTCGGGTTGCGGAAGGCCTCGCGCAGGCCTGGTGTCATGCCGAAGTTCAGGTTCACATTCTTCGGTGGAATCGCGCTCATAAACCACTTGGAGTAGATCTTTTCGATCTCACCCGATTTCATGATCGCCGACACCGTCTTATCAACCAGCGCCTTGAACTGTGGATCGTCCTTGCGCAGCATCATGCTGTAGGGCTCGGTTCGCAGCGACTCGGGCAGGATCTTGTAGCTCGCGGGCTCTTTACTGTTGGCGATCTGTCCAGCGAGCAGAATGTCGTCCATCACAAACGCTGTCACCCGATCATCAGCCAACAACAAAAAGCTCTCGCCGTGGTCCTTGCCATAAATTTCTTTGACATCGATTGATGCGGTCTTCTCGTAGGCCTTCAGCAAGGGCACCGAGGTGCTGCCTGAAGTGGTCGAAATGTTCTTGCCGTTCAGTTCGGCAAGAGAGTTGACGCCCGAGGCTTTCTTAACCGCGGCGGTCACATTGATCACGAAGTAAGTCGGGCCAAACGCCACCTGCTGCTGACGCTGAACGGAATTTGTAGTCGAACCACATTCGAGATCGATTGTTCCATTCATCAACAACGGGATCCGGTTACTCGAGGTGACCGGCTGCAGAACGATTTTTAAGTTCGGGAGCTTCAGATCGGCTTTGATGGCATCCACGACCTTCATACACAGATCCATCGCATAGCCGATCGGCTGCTGCTTATCATCCAGATACGAGAACGGAATCGAGGACTCACGGTGACCCACGGTGATCGTACCGGTGTCCTTAATCTTCTTAAGCGTTCCAGCCAGATCCTCGGCCTGCGCCGATGGGGCAGCAGCAGTCAAGGTCACAAACGCAACGACAGTCATCGCGCTGGCAGCAAAAAATCGATTTAATTTCATGGCGGTGGTGCTCCAGTTACTGAAAAAACAGTTTAGCACCGAGGTTACAGCGACTTTAAATCGTTAAGACCTTGCGCCATCGCCATCACGCGCCGACTGGGTCATCACGCGCCTGCATCGCCCAAAGCTCTGCATAACGTCCGCCCTGAAGTAGCAATGCTTCATGCGTACCCTGCTGCACGATCTGCCCTTCTTCGAGCACGATGATCAAATTGGCATCGACCACGGTTGACAAGCGATGCGCAATCACCAAGGTCGTCCGCTGGGCCGAGGCCTCGCGCAACGCCTGCTGAATCGCCTGCTCGTTGCTGGAATCCAAGGCACTGGTCGCTTCATCAAGCACCAAAATGGGAGGGTCCTTCAAAAGCATCCGCGCAATCGCGACCCGCTGCTTTTCACCCCCCGAGAGCTTGAGGCCGCGCTCGCCCACGGGCGTGTCATATCCCTGCGGTAAACGGGTAATGAAGTCGTGCAACTGGGCCGAACGAGCCGCCGTCTCGATCTGAGCCTGCGTCGCCCCGGGTCGGCCGTAAGCAATGTTGTAAGCAATCGAATCATTAAAAAGGACGGTGTCTTGCGGCACGATGCCGATAGCAGCCCTAAGGCTCGCCTGCGTCACCCCGCGCAGGTCCTGTCCGTCGATTGTGATCCGCCCCTGATTGACGTCATAAAACCGATAAAGAAGGCGGGCCAGGGTGGATTTGCCAGCACCCGAACTACCCACTACGGCCACCGTTGTGCCGGGCGCGATCGCGAATGAAATCCCGCGCAGGATCTGTCGGTCCGGTTGATATGAAAAGGAAACTGACTCAAAGCGCACTTCGGGGCCGACGGCGGCAACCCCCGATCGCGAAAGCCGCAAGGCAGGGGCACCCTCGATGTCGTCGACCTCTCGATTGGCATCGAGCATGCCGAACATCTTTTCGATATCCGTCAGGCTCTGCTTGATCTCGCGATACAGGACACCTAGAAAATTCAGCGGGATGTAGAGCTGAATCATGAACGCGTTCACGAGCACCAGATCGCCCAGTGACATCCGCCCTTCAACGACGCCCACCGTTGCCCGCCACACGATCATCGTGACTGCGGTCGCGATAATCGCGCTCTGGCCGGTATTCAGGACAGACAGTGAGGTCTGACTGCGGACCGCCGCACGCTCCCAGCGCTGCAGACTCTCGTCATAGCGCTTGGCTTCGAACGCTTCATTGCCAAAATATTTAACCGTCTCATAATTGAGTAGTGAATCGATGGCACGGGTGTTCGCCTTCGAATCGAGGTCATTCATCTCGCGACGGAAATGGGTGCGCCAGTTAGTGACCGTGACAGTCCAGATGATGTAAGTGGTGAGTGCAACGACGGTGATCCCGGCGAACCAGGCCTCGTAGTGCGTCGCCAACCACCCCAGCACCAGCAGCACTTCGACGAGGGTGGGCAGGATGCTGTAGAGGGTGTAGGACACGAGCGTCGAAATGCCACGTGAGCCGCGTTCCACGTCGCGAGTCAAACCCCCAGTCTGTCGGTCGAGATGAAAACGCAGACTCAGCGCGTGCAGGTGCCCAAAGACCTGCAGCGACACCGCACGAACCGCACGCTGGGTCACTTTTGCGAACACGAATTCCCGCAACTCGGTGAACAATGACGTGGCCAGGCGCAACAATCCATAGCTCAGCAGCAATGCTGCCGGAACCGCCAGAACCAGCGCCACGGGATGATCCGAGAGGGGCCCGGGCTGAATGAGCGGTCCGTTCGGACTACCCGAGGCCATCGGGGTTCCCGAAGCCATCGGGGCCATCGGGGCCAGCCAGTCAATGATCGACTTGAGTACGATCGGGACGCCAACGTTCGCCATCTTGGCGGCCACCAAACAACCGAGCGCGATCGCGACCCGGCCCTTCCACTCCCACAAGTAGGGGAACAGGGACCTCAGCGTCTGCCAGTCGGAGCGGCCAGCCGTCCTAAGGTCGGCAGGAGGAAGCTCTCGACGGTGATTTCGACTCATCCCGATATTCTGCGCTATTCGCGTGTGTGCGCTGGCTCGACCGCGGGTTGCGAACCTTGCAAAAGTTGCAAAAGTTACAAAGAGGCCTTCATTGCAATCGGCACCACGACCTCGGCCCAGGCTCGATACGCCTGCACGCCCGGATGGAAACCATCGGCGGCAATCGCTTCGTCCGGCAGGTCTGGCAACTGCACCCGATACGCTCTGGGCACGCGCGTAACCCACTCCGCCAGGGCCCAATCCAGACGACTCGCGCGGCGCCCCAAAAACCAGCGCAAGGGCTGCGGTAGCGCGGGAAACCGGTGCATGGGCGGAATCCCTGAATACAGGACGCATCGCGCACCCAGGCGCCCCGTGAGCAACTCATGCAATCCATCCAACTTGGACCGCCAGGCGCTCACACCGGTACCGGCAGTGACTTCATTGACACCGATCGAAACCAGCACGATGTCGACCGGTTCTGGGGGGTCTTGCTGCGCCAACAAGCCGCACAGGCTTTCCACGGTCAGCCCGGTGCGCGCCACCAGCCACCACTCGACCGGGCACGCGAATGATTGCGCCAAGCGCGGCGGTAATTGCCCGGCGAGCGCCTGATCCTGGTGCGGGGCCCCCACACCGGCGGCGGCCGAATCGCCCGTGATCAGAACCCTCAAGCCCGCCAATGTCTGACCCAAGTGATTCAGCGGGTAAAGCGGCGACGGGGACAGCGGCGGCGGCAGTTCAACCCGCCCGGATCGGGGACCCGGGGGTTCCGGCAAAACCGGCGTCATCCGACGGACGCGCCGCCCTTGCGATAGCAGCCACGGACCGAGGGTCAGGGTGGCCAGCAGGGCCACCCAATCGCGGCCCAAGCCGGCGCTCGGACGCTCCTCAATCAATCAAAGCGGGAAAAATCGGGCGCGCGTTTGGCGGCGAATGCGGCAAACGCCTCCTGCGCCTCAGGTGACTTCAGCCGCTCACCAAACGACCGGAATTCCTCGGTCATACGGCTCTGAACCGAATCGCTCTGGCCAAGCTTCATCAGTCGTTTAGTCTCGCGAACGGCGGCCGCCGGCAGGGCGGCCAGTCGCAGTGCGCGATCCCGGGCCCCGCTCAAAAGTTCTGACGCTGGCAGGACCCGATTGACCAAACCCTGCGCGAGCGCGGTTTGCGCATCGATCGATTCACCCAGGAGCAAGAGGCTCGCGGCGCGCGTCCAGCCCAGCGATTGCGGCAGCAACAGGCTCGATGCAGCCTCCGGGCACAACCCAAGGGGCACGAATGGCATCGAGAAGCGCGCCGTATCGGCCGCATCAATCAAATCGCAATGCAAAAGCATCGTCGTACCAATGCCGATCGCCGGACCCGCCACTGCGGCAACGACGGGCTTTGGACAGGTCGAGATGGCCCGCAGAAAACGCAACACCGGCATATCCTCGGAGCGCGGGCGCTGCGCCGCGAAGTCTTCGAGGTCATTACCGGCGGTGAAACAGGTGTCACTGCCCTGCACCAGCACCACGCGAACCTCGGCCTCCGAGTGTGCGCGGCCGAAGGCGTCCGCCAACTGTTCGTACATGGCTGCCGTAATGGCATTCTTGCGCTGAGCTCGATCAAATCGGACGCTCAACACCCGATCTTGCAGTTCGACCTGAATCATGTTTTTCTCAGAAGATTTTCAACCCATCGAATGTACAGAAAAAGGCCGATACGCAGTGCGCCCGATCCCGCTCAATGCCCCCTGATCACTCACTCGAAACCCGCGGTCTTTGGCTGGGATTAATCGGGGTCCTGATCTTCGCGATGACCTTGCCGATGACCCGACTCGCGGTCGGTCCGACGGATGCGCCCCAACTGAGTCCCATTTTCGTCACCGCCGGGCGCGCCATGGTAGCGGGACTCCTGAGTTTGCCGACGCTGTGGCTCAGCCGAGCGGCACCCTTAGCTCGCCAGCACTGGCCAACGCTTGCGGTCTCTGCGATTGGAACCGTCGTGGGGTTTCCCTGGTTTCTCTCACTCGCCCTGCGCGAGTCCCGGCGATGCATGCTGCGGTGGTCACCGGCATACTGCCTTTGGGTACGGCTGTGGTGGCCGCACTCACTTTTCGTCAGCGGCCCTCGTCGGCCTTTTGGCTGTGCGCACTGGCCGGATGTGCGCTGGTCATCGCCTTTGCGTGGTTCGAAAGTGGTGGCCATTGGAGTCGGGCCGACCTCTGGCTGGGCCTGGCGATGCTCAGCAGTTCCGTGGGATACGTTGCGGGCGCTCGCATTTCCACCGAGGTGCCTGCTCAGCAGGTGATCTGCTGGGTGCTGGTGACGTCCTTGCCCCTGACGCTACCGGTCGCCTTGCTCAACTGGCCGAGCCACCCAGTCGAGTGGTCAGCGTGGGGCGGATTCGCCTATGTGTCGGTTTTTTCAATGTGGCTGGGATTTTTTGCCTGGTACCGGGGACTTGCCATCGGCGGGACAGTGCGCGTCAGCCAGGTGCAGCTGGTGCAGCCGTTCTTAGCGCTGCTGATGGCCGTCCCGGTATTGGGCGAACCCCTCAAGACTTCAACCGTGGCCTTCGCACTCGCAGTCGTCGCGATCGTGCTGATCGGCAAACGCATGCCGACGCAATAAGATCGCGCGACGGATTGCGCCCCTCAGTGCGCCATCACCCCCGTCAGTCGATCCGCTCGAAAACCCCGGCCGCGCCCATTCCAGATCCCACACACATGGTGACCATGCCCCAGCGCTGCTGATGATGGCTCAGGCCATGGATCAGTTGCGCTGCTCGGATGGCGCCGGTAGCACCGAGGGGGTGACCCAACGCAATCGCGCCGCCCACTGGGTTGACCCGCTCCGGATCCAGACCCAGTTCACGAATCACCGCTAAGGCCTGCGCTGCGAAGGCTTCATTGAGTTCAATCCGCTCGAGTTGATCCTGGGTAATACCGGCGTGGCGCAGCGCAATCGGAATCGCTTCCTTGGGGCCAATACCCATGACCTCGGGCGCCACCCCGCGCACGGCAAATGAGGCAAAGCGCGCGAGCGGCGTCAAATTAAAGCGCTTCAGAATCGTTTCAGATACGAGTAGCAGCGCACCTGCACCGTCCGAGGTCTGCGAGCTATTCCCAGCCGTCACCGACCCCTTGGCAGCAAACACCGGTCGCAGTTTGGCGAGCGCGGCCAAGGAAGTGTCCGCCCGTGCGCCTTCGTCCTGGGTGACCCGGCGTGATTGCACATGGACCGTGCCGTTGGCCAGATCCGCCGAGCGCTCGGTCACATCGATTGGGGCAATTCCGAGAGGCTCACCGGCCGCCTGTGCAGCCAATGCACGCGTATGGCTCTGGAGGGCAAACGCATCCTGATCTTCACGGGAAACGTTCCAGCGCTGGGCCACCTTTTCGGCGGTTAGGCCCATGCCGTAAGCAATCCCGATAGGCTCATCGGACTTGAAGAAGGCCGGGTTGAATGAGGGCGCATTGCCCATCATCGGCACCAGACTCATCGATTCGGTGCCCCCAGCGAGCATCACATCGGCCTCGCCAATCCGAATCCGATCGGCCGCCATGGCAATGGCGCTCAGTCCGGAGGCGCAAAAACGATTGACGGTCACACCGCCCACCGTGTCGGGCAGACCGGCCAGCAACGCAGCAATTCGCGCGATATTGAGGCCCTGCTGGGCTTCAGGAATCGCACAACCAATGATGGCATCTTCGATCGCGGCGGGGTCGAGTGCCGGCACCTGAGCTAGGGCAGCGCGAATCGCGTGAGCCAGCAAGTCATCCGGGCGTGTCGTGCGAAACACACCGCGGTGAGATTTACCGATCGGCGTGCGCGCGGCCGCCACAATATAAGCGTCTTGTAAGGTTCGGGTCATGATGGTTTCCTTAATTGCGCACCGGCTTACCGGTCTGCAGCAGTCCCATGATGCGTTCCTGGGTTTTCGGGTGCGCAAGAAGCGTCGTGAAGGCCTGACGCTCCAGCGCCATGATCCAGGCCTCGTCGACTTCGGTGCCGGCGTCGACATCACCCCCACACATCACCTCGGCGATGGTGAAGGCCAGATGCGCATCATGAGGACTGGCGAAACCGCCATCGCGCAGATTGACAATGCTGGCCTTGAAAGTGGCTGCGCCCTCACGTCCAGCCACCTTGAATCGGGCCCGCCGGGGCGCCCGATAACCCGTATCAGCCATCGCCTGCACCTGTCGAATCGCTACAAACAGTAGTTCGCGGGCATGAAAGACGATCGGGTCGGTCGGCAGCAGATACCCGAGTTCGCGCGCCTCGAGTGCTGACTTGGAAACAGTGGCCATTGCCGCGGCCTGAAAATGTCGTCGTAAGAAGTGGAATAACGGAGCATCCGGCGCCTGCGCTTGCAACTCCGCTGCCCGCCGCGCGCCATGCGCAAGACCGCCCGCGCCCGGGATCAGTCCGACACCCACTTCTACCAGCCCCATATAACTCTCGAGCGCCACGACGCGTTTGGCGCAATGCAAGGCGATCTCGCACCCACCGCCCAGCGCCATACCGTGAACGGCAGCGACCACGGGAACCTGTGCATAGCGCATGCGGAGCATGACGTCCTGCAATTTCTTGATATCACCTTCCACCGCTTTGGGGCCACCCTTCATGAAGGCTGGCATCGAGGACTCAAGATCTGCACCCGCAGAAAAAGGTTCATCGGGCGACCAGATCACCACCCCCCGATAGTGCGACTCGCCCGCCTCCACCGCGCGCAACAAGCCTTCGCCCAGGCCCTGATTGATCAGGTGCATCTTGGTTTTAAAAGAAAGAATCAGGACATCATCGAGGCCAGGCCGATCGAGTGCCCAAAGCCGAACCGACTCGTCCTCAAATACCGTATGACCGGCGATTTTAGGATCGGCTGCGTCGCTCCCCACCAGACCGGCGGGAAAGAGCTGGCGCTCCATCACGGGCAACTGGGGCGCCGCCACAAAAGCACCTAAATGTCCGTCGGCACCAGCGACCATCGGCGACCACGAACCCTCGGACTGATGAACTCCGCCGCGCTGCGCCACGGGACCCTCAAATACCCAGGCAGGCAACGGAGCCGAGACGAGCGCCTCACCCGCCGCGATGTCCTCGGCGATCCACTGCGCGACCTGGGTCCACCCGGCCAACTGCCAAAGTTCAAACGGACCTTCTCCCCAGCCAAACCCCCAGCGCACCGCCAGATCAAGCTCGCGCGCACTCGCTGCGATATCGCCCAAATGGATCGCGGCATAGTGAAAGCTGTCGCGCATGACCGACCACAGGAATCGTGCCTGTGGATTGGTGGACTCCCGCAGCAACTGCAACCGCTCGGACCACGCTTTCTTCTTCAGAATGCGGGCGACCGTCTCGTCGGCTTTGGCCCCCGCAGGCACGTAGGCAGTCGCCCACTCGGCTCGGTCAATCGGTATCCCACGCTCGCTTGCGGTAGCTGCCACGACAAGTGCTTTTTCAGGATCGATCCGCAGGATAGCTTTGCCTTCCCGGCGATAAAAACCGGCGTCCGTTTTCTGGCCGAGCGCTCCCGCGGCAAGGAGCGCTTGCAACAAGGCTGGCTGCGCATACAGCGCATGGAAAGGATCATCCGGGAGTTGATCGTCCATGGTTCGGATGACGTGACTCAGGGTGTCCAGACCGACCACATCAGCGGTCCGATAAGTGCCGCTCTTGGCGCGCCCCAGGCGAGCTCCCGTCAGGTCATCGACCACATCCATGGTGAGTCCGTGCCGCTCGGCCTCGATCATCACCGCGACCATGCCAAAGACCCCGATCCGGTTTGCAATGAAATTCGGCGTGTCCTTAGTGCGAACCACCCCCTTACCCAGGGTGGTCGTGAGAAAGCCCTCGAGACGATCGAGCACATCCGCCCGCGTCTGCGCGATCGGGATCAATTCAGCGAGGTGCATGTAGCGGGGCGGATTGAAGAAATGTACCCCGCAAAAACGGGCCTTCAAGTCATCTGGCAGCGCCTCGGCCAACGAGCCAATCGACAGCCCGGACGTGTTGGATGCCAGCACTGCGTGCGGCGCAACCATTGGCGCAATGCGTCGGTACAGGTCGTGCTTCCAGTCCAGACGTTCCGCGATGGCCTCGATGATCAGGTCACACTCGCCGAGCAGCGCCAGGTCGTGGTCATAATCGGCGGGCTGAATCGCATCGGCCAGTTCGGCCAAGCCCAGTGGCGCCGGGCTGAGTTTGCGCAACCCAGCAATGGCGCGCTCCGCGATGGCGCGACTGGAGGGCGGAGGAGTTTGAGTGCCCGAGTGGGTCCCAGGTTGGGTCCCAGGTTGGGTCGGCAAATCAAACAGCACTGTGTCAACACCCGCATTGGTCAGATGGGCCGCAATTTGTGCCCCCATGACACCAGAGCCGAGTACCGCCACGCGGCGAACGAGGAATCGTTGATCGATGGCATTCATTCAAAAATTTCCATAGTTGAGCAATCAGCGTAGGTGCTCAATCAGAACAAATCCGCTTCGAGTGTCATCAGGCAAGCGGCCCCGGCTCGTGCGCTCACCAGCAGACCCGCGGTCTCGGGCAACAGGCGGGCGAAGTAAAACCGTGCGGTCGCCAGCTTAGCGCGATAGAAGGCCTCCCCGTCGGGCTTTGAGCCTCCGTGATCCAGTGCAATCAAGGCCATCCGCGCCCACAGATAAGCCGTCATCAGATGGCCGATCAAACGCAAGTAGTCGACCGAAGCGGCGCCGACCTCGTCGGCATTGCCCATGGCCTTCATCGCAATTTCCATCGTCACTTTCTCGACCTTTGCGGCGAGATCGGCGAGCGGGTTGACGAACTCGGCCATGTCCTCGCGGTGCCCATGGGCCTCGACAAATTCCCGCATCGGTTGGCCGAGCTTCCGGAGCTTTGCGCCCTGATCGCCGAGCACTTTGCGACCGAGCAGATCCAGCGACTGGATGCTGTTGGTGCCTTCATAAATCATATTGATTCTGGCATCGCGAACGTATTGCTCCATCCCCCATTCGCGGATATAGCCATGCCCGCCAAAGACCTGGAGTGCGAGGTTGGTGCACGTAAACCCGTTATCGGTGATGAACGCTTTGATGACGGGCGTCATGATCGCCAGGGCGTCGTCGGCGTCCTGACGCGCTTGAGCGTCAGGGTGTGACAAATGCGTATCGAGCAGTTGTGCGCCCCAGAGTGCGAGCGCGCGGCTCGACTCGGTCCAGGCGCGGATGGTCAGCAACATACGCCGCACATCGGCATGAACCAGAATCGGGTCGGCAGGTTGATGGGCGGCCTTAACCCCCGTCAGGCTTCGACCCTGAGCGCGATCTTTGGCATACGCCACCGCATTCTGGTACGCCACTTCCATCAGCCCCAGGGACTGAATGCCAACCCCAAGACGGGCGCCATTCATCATCACGAACATCGCGGGGAGTCCGCGGTTGGGTTCACCCACCAACCAGCCGGTTGCGCCATCGAAATCCATGACACAGGTGGCGTTGCCGTGAATACCCATCTTCTCTTCGATACGGGCCGCCTTGACCGCATTGCGCGGACCGGCGGTGGCAGTGGCGCCTTCGCCTTGCGGCAGGAATTTGGGCACCACAAACAACGAGATCCCGCGGGTACCCGCGGGGGCGTCGGGCAGTCGAGCCAACACGAGATGGACGATGTTCTGGGTCAGATCATGCTCACCCGAAGAAATAAAAATCTTGGTACCCGTGATTCGGTAGCTTCCATCAGCCGCCGGTTCGGCGCGCGTGCGCAACAGACCCAGATCGGTCCCGCAATGGGGTTCCGTTAGGCACATCGTCCCGCTCCACTCGCCCGAAACCAGCTTGGGCAGGTAGGTGGCCTGTTGCTGTGCGCTCCCGTGTGCATGGAGGCAGGAGTAGGCGCCAATCGTGAGTCCCGGGTACATCGCCCAGGATTGGCTCGCCGAATTAAGCATCTCGTTCATCGTCGAACCGATGATCGCGGGCAGCCCCTGCCCACCATATTCAGGATCGGCAGACAACGCGGGCCATCCGGCCGCCTGAAACTGATCCCACGCTTCTTTAAAGCCCGGGGGCGTCTTGACCGCGCCCGTGACCGGATCATGTTGGCAACCGACCTCATCGCCCGCGTGATTGACTGGCTGAAGGACTTCCGAGCAAAAGCGCCCGCCTTCTTCCAGTACCTGATCAATCAGCGCACGATCGGTCGACGCATGCGCGGGCAACGAGGCGAGATGCGCCTCGGTATCGAGCAACTCGAAAAGAACGAACTGCTGGTCCCTCAGGGGTGCGTGATATTGGGGCATCGTGTTACTTCCTGGATTAAAAATTTCAGAGGATCAAAAAACCTGCTCGGGGGCAAACGAGAGCATCAATCGATCGAAGGCCCGATAGGCGCGCTCCGCTGATCCGCTAGAGCGCAACAAACGCCCATCGTGATGCAGCGTCAGAATGATTCCGTGCAACTCAAACACCACTTGCTCGGGGTCCGTCGACGCCTCTAGCTGGCGGGACTCGATTGCCTGCGAGACGGCCCGAACCAGTTCACGCTGCCAGCCGCGCACCATGCGGACCAGAACATCCCGGACCGGACCGGACCGATCGTCGTACTCCGCAGCACCGGAAATAAAAATGCACCCATGCGGCGCGGTGTAAACGGTGCGAGCGACCCAAGCCTCAAAAATCGCCGTCAGGCGTTCAAGGCCGCGCGGGCGGGCCAGGGCCGGCCTTAGAACATCCGCAATAAAACGGGCCTCATGGGCTTCGAGGACCATGATCTGCAACTCCTCGCGCGACCCGAAATGAGCAAAGACGCCGCTCTTCGACATCTGTCGATGCTCGGCCAACTGACCAATCGTCAGCCCCTCGAGGCCCTGTTGCGCCGCAATCTGTAGCGCCGCGTCGACGATACCGGCGCGAGTCTGTTCGCCTTTACCCAACGTGACCCATCCTGATTGATTCGCTGTGTTTAACCACTGGCGATCGAAAAAAATACGAACGGTCGTACTATTTTCGAATTTGGGCTTGATGTCAAGCCCAGCGCATCGAGGGTGACTCCGTCCGCGCCCGAGCCCCTCAGGCGCCGACAATCCATCCCTCAAGCGGGTCCATGTCAGCCGGCAAACCCCAATTCATCTCCCGGCGGGTCAGGGCCCAAGCGGCCAGCACCAAAGCCAGAACGGCATCAAGCCGATCAGCACCCGGCTCATCAACCAGTTGCTCGCGCATCCCTGGGGGCAAAACAACTGGGCGGCTGTCAAAACCGTAATCGCCCCGCTCGAGCGAGGCCACGATCGCTTCACGAGCGTCCCGGCGGGGCCCCGTCGCCCCACGAGCGGCATCACTCTTGTACGACTGCTTACCCACACAGGCACGTGCGACCAGCGCCGGATAGGCTTCGAGGGCGATCCGTCCTGGGTCGCCAGCCTGCAATCCGGCCAGCGTCACGCCCGCGGCCAGCAGGCGCGGTACCCCCGCATGCAGCATGAACGCCACCGGCGGATTCACCCACTTCATCGAGGGACTCGATCGGGCCGGTCCATCGGTGGCACGGTGGGCAAACCGATGCCCAACGGGGCGATCGGCACAAAAGGACCGAAAGCGCGTCCGAATCTCATCGCGCGAGAGTTGGGTATACAGTTCAATCATCGCGCGCCAGTCTTCCGGCCAACCCAGGCTCTGCACCAAAGCGCGCGGCAGCCCAAACGGAAGATCAAACGCACCCACCCAGGGCCCAGGTTGGTTCAACTGCCGATCAAACGCAGCCCAATCCGGGCAACTCTCCACCGCGAGGACACGAATTGCGCTGACGGATCCGTCCCAGAGGGACGGCTGCAGGACCCCACGCGCCACCGTGATCGGCTTGCGCCGTGAAGGCGCACTGGTGAAATCCACACCCAACAAGGTCCAGACGGTGCAATCCTTAAAACTTGGCACGATTACCCGCTCCATGACCCGAAATTGCGACTATTGCCCTCAAAACGCCAAAGGCAAACCCTTGCAAGCAGCGGGCGAAAAGCCCTCGGCGGGCGTGCAGCGTAGGTACCAAGGAGCGTCCGCCGGTCTCGATCAAGCGTTCAATCGCACTGCGCAAGCTCTGAGCAAACGCCGCGTTGATCACCACAATGTTCGCTTCGCGCGCTAACAGCAGCGAAAACGGGTCGATATTTGAAGATCCCACGGTTGCCCAGTCATCGATCACTGCAGCCTTGGCATGCAGAAAGCTAGGCTGATACTCGACAATTTCAATCCCCGCGCTGAGAAATTCCTCGTACATCGCCTGCTGTGCCCAATGTGGCAACCGGTATTCCTCGCGGCCCTGCAACAGCAGGCGTACCCGAACCCCGCGGCGGGCGGCTGACCGCAGCGCGCGCCGAAAACGCAGGCCTGGCAAGAAATAGGCGCAAGCGATCAAGATCTCTCGACGCGAGCGCCCAATCGCCCGCAAATAAGCGCGCTCAATCGAGTGCCGCAGCCGCAAGTTGTCGCGCAACACCAGCATCGCTCGCAGTCCTCCGGCCACCGCGGGAGCTGGGCCCGGCGGATCTGGCATCCGCGATAGCGGCGCTCGCCGTCGCTCAGGCTCTCGTAGCGCGTCCTTTCCCATCCGCATCCGCATCCGAAAGGGTACGTTCGTCATCGTCAACTGCCACCAAAGCCGCCAGGCTGCCAGGTGCACACTGGCAACGATTGGGCCCCGTAACTGAACTGCAAAGTCGGCGCGCGGGGCCGCCAACGCGCCGTGATTGGGATCGATCTGATCGTCAATCACATTGATACCACCGACAAACCCGATCTCGCCATCAATGACCGCGAGCTTGCGGTGCATGCGTCGCAGACGCTTTCGGCTCCACAGAAGCGCGCCGTTCTCGGGACGAAAAACCTCGATTCGCACGCCCGCAGCCTGCAGATGCTGGCGTATCACCGGATCAAACGCGGCGCAGCCAAACCCGTCAATAATCAGATGGACCGCAACGCCCCGGCCAGCCGCCGCAGCCATGGCGCGGGCAATCTGCCAGCCACTCGGGTCGGCCTCAAACAAATAGGTTTCCAGAAAGACCGTGTGCTGCGCGCCCACCATCGCACGCTCAAGCGCCGGGAAATACTCGGCCCCATTTTGCAGCAGGGTAACTTCATTGCCAGCCACCAGGCGTGGGCGCAGGGGCGTTGTCCAATGAGGCGTACGAGGAGCCAGATCACGCATCGGCTTCGGAGGCCCTGGGCCTTGCGCTACGAGGCCCCCACCAGAGGCCGAAGATCGGCCACCAGCGGTGCATGGTCTGAAAGCCGCGACCACGCAGAACCCTGCAAAACCTTGACCTGCTCGACCGCAAAACCGCGCTGATAAATCCGGTCAAGCTGTAGCCATGGAAAGAGGGCTGGGAACGTTCTTGCGGCGCGTGAACCCGCTTGCGATGTTTGCGATGTGGACCAGCACTCATGAACGTCGAGCGCCTGGCGCAGGGTATCGCTCAGGCGGTGTCGCCAGTCATTGAAGTCGCCCGCGATCAGGAGCGGTCCCGATGGCGGAACCACCTCGCGAATCCAGGCAATCAAGGCGGCCACCTGGCGCTCTCGGCTCGACCCGAGTAGGCCGAGATGGATGACAAAACAATGCACCTCGATCCCGTCGATTCCGACGACGCAATGGAGTACGCCCCGGCGCTCCAGTACATGATCCGACACGTCGAGATGATCGCGGCGCAAGATCGGAAATCGCGACAAAAACGCGTTGCCATGATGACCGTGCAGATAATTGGCATTGCGCCCGTACGCAGACTCGAACACCGGTCGAAGCTGCGCGCCATGGGCCAGAAAAACTTCCTGGCTCTCGCTCGGCCAGTGCTTGATGTGCCTCGCGTGACGGTCATGACGACCCTGAACCTCCTGCAAAAAGATCAGGTCGGCCTTAAGTTCATGCAAACGTCGGCGCAACTCATGCAAGGTCGCCGCCCGCCGAAAACCAAACAGCTCAGCCGCCACGCCCTTATGAATGTTGTAGGTGGCAACCCGCAACGAGGGCAATGGTGCCGGCAAAGATCGTGACAAGTTTTGGCGAAAATTCAGAAGGCAATCATCGGCGGCGGGGCAAGGACTCAATCGCAGCGACGTTGGTCATTGAAAAACAGCGCTGGGCCGCCTCGCGCCAGGGCAGCCAGAGAAAGCCCAGATGCTCGCGCGCCGAGAGCGTCGGCGCTTGCATACCTGACAAACAGAAACCAAACGCATGCTCGACGTTATGAGTAACCCCGGGCGCATAACGGTGGCGCCAATGCGGATAGATTTCGTAACGATTATGTTCGCGCCAGTCCGTCAAGACCGAACCAGCAATCGCATCGGGCTCGAAGCCCGTTTCTTCAGCCAGTTCACGCCGGGCTGTCTGGATCAAGGGCTCGTCTGGCGCGTCCTTGCTGCCAGTTACCGATTGCCAAAATCCGGGACGATCGGCGCGCTCCAGAATCAGCACATCGAGCTGCGCCGTGTAGATCACGACCAGCACGGACTCCGGGATTTTGTTGCCGCTCAAGGGCGGTCCGAGGCACGCACCCGGATGTGCAATTCTCGCAACTGCTTCTCATCGACCAGACTCGGCGCCTGGGTGAGCAAACACTGCGCACGCTGCGTTTTGGGGAACGCGATTACGTCCCGAATCGATTCAGCACCGGCCATCATCGTGACGATCCGATCCAACCCGAACGCGATCCCACCATGCGGAGGGGCCCCGTATTGCAGCGCGTCGAGGAGAAATCCGAACTTGGCACGGGCCTCTTCCGCCTCCAGATTAAGTGCGCGGAAGACCTTGCTCTGGACCTCTTCGCGATGAATTCGCACCGAACCACCACCAATTTCCCAGCCGTTCAAGACCATGTCATAAGCCTTGGCGATACACGCGCCAGGATCAGTTTCCATTAGGTCTTCATGACCGTCCTTGGGCGCGGTGAATGGATGGTGCACGGCGACCCATCGGTGGTCCTCTTCGTCATGCTCGAACATCGGGAAATCAACCACCCAGAGTGGCTTCCAGGGCGCCCCATCAAGCAACCCGTTCTGACGGCCGAACTCGGAATGCCCAATCTTCTGGCGCAAGGCCCCGAGCGAGTCGGCAACCACCTTCGCCCGATCAGCCCCAAAAAACACGATGTCACCGTCCTGCGCACCGGTGCGCTCAAGCACCGCGGCGATCGCTGCATCATGCAAATTCTTCACAATCGGTGACTGCAATCCGGCGCGGCCTTTGGCCGCCTCGTTGACTTTGATCCAGGCTAATCCGGCCGCCCCATAAATCGCGACGAATTGTCCGTATTGATCGATTTCACTACGGGAAATTTTGGCCCCGCCCGGTACACGCAGCGCTGCCACTCGACCACCCTTGAGGTGGGCGGCATCGGCAAAAACCTTGAACTCGACATCCCCCATTGCATCCGTGAGATCGGTGAGTTCGAGCTTGACCCGAAGATCGGGCTTGTCACTACCAAAACGGCGGATGGCCTCCGAGTAAGCCATGACCGGAAATGGCTTGGGCAAGCTCACTGCGATTGCCTGCTCGAAGACATGTCGAATCATGTCCTCAAACAAATCACGAATCTGCTGTTCGGTCAGAAACGACGTTTCGCAGTCGATCTGGGTGAATTCGGGCTGTCGGTCGGCGCGCAGATCTTCGTCGCGAAAACATTTCGTGATTTGGTAGTAACGGTCAAACCCGGCCACCATCAGTAACTGTTTGAAGAGTTGCGGGGACTGCGGTAGGGCAAAGAACTGCCCGGCGTGGACCCGAGAGGGAACGAGATAGTCGCGGGCCCCCTCCGGGGTGCTCTTGGTGAGCATCGGCGTTTCGATGTCCAAAAATCCCTGCGCGTCGAGGTAGCGCCGCACTTCCATCGCGACGCGGTAGCGCAAAATCAGATTGCGCTGCATCGGTGGGCGACGCAGGTCCAGGACCCGATGGGTCAAGCGGGTTGTCTCCGAAAGATTGTCGTCATCGAGTTGAAATGGCGGCGTCACCGACGGATTCAGAATCTCGAGTTCGTGGCAGAGAATCTCGACCTCGCCACTGCCGAGGTTCGGGTTGATCGTGCCCTCAGGGCGGCTACGAACAAGACCCGTCATGCGCAAGCAAAATTCATTACGAATCCGTTCGGCGGTGGCAAAGACCGCCTCGCGATCGGGGTCGCAAACCACCTGAACAATGCCTTCGCGATCACGCAGATCAATGAAGATCACGCCACCATGATCGCGCCGACGCTGGACCCAGCCAAACAGCGTAACGGTTTGATCCAGATGCTGGGCCGACACAGCACCGGCATAGCAGGTGCGGCCGAAAGAAGGTGCGCTCATGACGGACAACTTCGTAAAAAGGTGAAAAGCGCGCGGTCAGCGCGACCGCGGGGGAGGTTTGACGCCAGGCGCCACGACCCCCATGGAAACAACATACTTGAGTGCTTCGTCGACGCTCATTTCGAGTTCGATCACATCAGACATTGGCATCATCAGGAAAAAACCCGAAGTGGGGTTGGGCGTCGTTGGCACATAAACCGACACCATGCCGTCACCCGCGCGGCGGGCCACCTCGGGCGCAGGGACCCCCGTCTGAAAAGCAATGGTCCAGCAGCCTGCGCGCGGATACTGGACCAGAAGCGCTTTACGAAATGCCTGACCGCTGTCCGAGAGCAACGTGTCCGAGACCTGCTTCACACTGGAATAGATCGTGCGCACAATCGGGATTCGGGCCAGCAACGCTTCCCAGAACAAAACTAGCCGCTGGCCCAGAAAGTTGGCCGTCAGCATCCCGGTGACCAAGACCGCCAGGATGGTGAGCAGGGCCCCAACACCCGGAATTCTGAGCCCCGTAAAGCGTTCAGGTTGCCAACTGGTCGGCAACAGCGCCAAGCTCTGATCGAGGGTGCTCACGATCAGATTCAAGACCCAGAGCGTGATGACCAGAGGCACCCAGATCAGCAACCCGGTGACGAGATAACTACGCAGTCGGTTCATGAGGGTCGGCGCCGGTTTGTTCACGCTTTGGAACCACTGACCGAGCTCGCTGCGCCGCCACCGCTGGTTGCGCTGCCCGAACTCGAACCACCAGCCCCCACCGTCGGCCCCGCGGCCGACTTAGACCCGCTGTTCTCGGAACTGGCTGAAGAACCGGACGCAGATCCGCCAGAAGGTGCGCCAGAAGATGCACCGGCGGAGTCCCCCGCAGCCGCCGCACCCCCCGAACCACCGTCCTTCGAACCACCGTCCTTCGAACCGCCGTCGTTCGAAGCACCCTCCTTGTTCCCTGGGCTCTCGGCACCGCCTTTTTCCGGACCAGAAGCCGGTTTCTTGGCACCGCTGTCGCGAAAATCCGTGACATACCAACCCGTTCCCTTAAGCTGGAATCCGGCCGCTGTCAATTTACGGCGATAACGTTCGGCATGACAAACTGGGCAAATCGTCAAAACCGGGTCGGACAACTTTTGCAAGGTGTCATGCTCGTGGCCACAAGCGTCACAAAGGTAAGCGTAGATCGGCATGGGATGGGGGAAGTTTCTGCGACGAAAAACACTCGAGTATAGCGCCCCACTCAGGGCTTTAGACCACAACGGTGGCTAGATCGTCTGACCCATTGCACGCACAAGCGTAGCCCGACGGGAGGTCGCCGTGCCCCCCAGTACGAACCCCTGCAAACGCTCTTCGCGATCCTTAAAGTGGCCTTCGAGGCCACCGTCGGATTCCAGAAAGCTCCACTCACCCGTAATACCCTGCGGTGCCGGGACCACACTCAAGGGAAAAGCCGGTGTCTTAACCGCTACCGGCATGACCGGATAGACCACATCGGTCGGCGTGCCCGTCAATGTTTTTGCCAGCGCGCGTGCGCCGGTCATCAACGGCAGCACATAGGGCATCACCTGGCCGTCGACCTCTGCACAGTCGCCCAGGGCGTAAACGTCAGGCGCACTGGTGCGCAGAATTGAATCCACCACAATGCCGCGATCGACGGTCAGGCCCGCAGCGGCTGCCAGCGCGGTCCTGGGCCTCAAGCCCACCGCGGACAGGACGAGATCGGTCGACAAGCGTTGGATATCAGCCGGTTCGGCCTCAATTGAGCCCGACCGTATCGATCCGACAGTCACCCATTCGACCACCAACCGCGCGCCATCCCGGTGGATCGCCCGGACCGAGGCGCCCAGATGAAATCCAACCCCCGCCGCAGAAAGGGCAACTTGCATGGCCCGGCCGGCGCGCTCGGGAACCAAGCGACCAAGCGGCAGGGGCGCAAGATCCACCACATCAACTTGATACCCTGCCACGGCGAGATCGTTCGCAAATTCACAACCAATGAGTCCGGCGCCCAGGAGAGTGACGTGCGCACCGGTGGTGAGCGCCGCGTGAAAACGGCCATAGTCGACGAGATCATTGACCGAATAGACCCGATCGCCGGCATCGCCCTGCAATGGCAGCCGGATCGGATCAGCACCGACCGCGAGCACCAATGCGCGATACGGGACGACCCGATCATCCAGTACAACGGTCCTTGCGACCGTATCGATCCGAGCGACCTCGCGTTGCGCCAAAACCGTGGCCTGAATTGCCTCAGCCGCGGCCGCAGCCGGCGTCGTCACCAGACTGGCCGGCGAACGACGTCCAGCCAGTGCATTCGAGAGCATGGGCTTTGAGTAGAACGCCCCCTCGTCGCGGCTGACCAGGACGATCGGGGTGCTCGGATCGAGCTTGCGGAACTCTCGTGCAAGCGTCCAGCCGGCAAGCCCGGTCCCGACAATCACCAAAGGGGCGCCCATGGCCTAGACCACCACCATTTCGAAGTCCGACTTGGCAACCCCACATTCGGGGCAGGCCCAGTCTTCGGCAACTGCACTCCAGAGCGTACCCGCGGGGATCCCGTCCTCGGGGCGGCCGGCCGATTCGTCATAGACAAAGCCGCAAACAATACAAAGATACGTATTCATGATTTTTCCTGGATAAAAATGGGCAAAAGCGTTCGCCTTTAGACCTTGGCAGTTAAACCGCGACGGCCCGGACGCGATCAAGCACCTGCTGGTAAGCGTTGGCATGCTTTTCTTCGACCTTGGCGAGTGCCGCAAATCGCTTCGCCGCTTTTTCGAGCAGGGCCCGAAATGCCTCGGCATGTTCGCGCGACTCGGCGATCTGCTCGTCAAATTCGGCAACAGCCGCCTGATTGCCTTCTTCGACCGCAAGATGGCGGAAGGTCGGGTACATCGTGGTGAATTCATAGGTTTCGCCCTCGATGGCGATTTCCAGCGCCCGCGCGGGAGTCAGCCTGGATTTTGGATAAAGCAGATCGAGGTGCCCAAAGGCATGCATCACTTCCTGATCCGCGGTCGCCTCAAAATGGCGAGCGGTTTCTTCATCGCCCGCCTCGCGAGCAATCTTGGCAAAATAGCGGTACTTAATGTGGGCCATCGATTCGCCGGCAAATGCGGACTCGAGATTGGCGATCGTGGCCGAAGCCGTGGCCGGGGTCGTGGTTTGTGTCGTTGTGGTGGTCATTTGAATACTCCTGGATGAATGATGCGTGAACCGACCCACGCATCATGCAAGGAGCACGACCCGCCGCGCCAACGGATCATTTCGATCGTCGTGATCGGTGGTTCCGATCACCCGAAGATCATCGCGGGAGGCTCTGAACCCAGGGTTCAGAGCGCCAATGTCAGAACGGAATATCGTCGTCCTCGGGCGGAAAATGATCTGCCCCTCGACCCGCCGCCGGCCCCGACCCGGCCGAACCGGCAGGACTTGGCCGAGCAGCGCCGGCGCGAGCGCCTGCAGAGAATTCACGCGGTGCGGAACCAGCGCCCGGCGCCCCCTCCTCACCCGCCCGCGCCATGCCGTCGCGTGTGCCCAGCATCTGAAGCTCGGTCGCATCGACATCCAGCGAGTGCCGCTCAACCCCGTCGCGATCGTTGTACTTGTTAAGCTTGAGACGGCCCTCCACGTAAACCTGACGGCCTTTCTTAAGGTATTCCCCAGCGATCTCGCCCAGTTTCCCGCCGAAAGTGACGCGATACCAGTCGGTCTCCTCACCGGCCTTGGTTTTTCGGGTCACCGCAATACTGGTATTGGCCAGCGCCCGGCCGTCCGGTGTGAAGCGCATTTCGGGGTCACGCCCCAAATTTCCGATCAAGGTAACTTTTGCATATGACATGTGGATCTCCCAGGGTTCTGGTTAAATATACAGTGCTTTGCGGGCGATGGAATCAGACGGGTGGCTGAGGCGGCGGGCCAAATGAGTCGACCCATCGAAGCTGCAGGTGGCCAATTTCGGGGGATTCTGGACCGGTTGGCGAGGGGTATGCGGCTTACCGGACCGAGCCAGCTATAGTAGCAAGTTGCCTGAACCGATGCCGCCGGATGGCCAATGTGACCCCGAAGCCGAACCACCCGATCGCGCCAGCGTCGACGACCACCGAAATCCGCATTCGGGGCGCTCGAACCCACAATCTCAAGAATATTTCCCTTGATCTGCCGCGCAACGCGCTGGTGGTAATCACTGGCCTGTCGGGTTCGGGGAAATCCTCGCTCGCTTTTGACACGCTGTATGCCGAAGGCCAGCGTCGCTACGTTGAAAGTCTGTCGACCTATGCGCGCCAGTTTCTCCAGCTGATGGAAAAACCCGATGTCGATTTGATCGAGGGTCTGTCGCCCGCGATTGCAATCGAGCAGAAAGCCGCCAGTCACAATCCGCGTTCCACCGTTGGCACCGTGACCGAAATTCACGACTACTTGCGCCTTCTCTATGCGCGGGTTGGAACCCCTCACTGCCCGAGTCATCCTTCCGAAGCCCTCGCCGCCCAATCGATTTCACAGATGGTCGATGCCGTCATGGCACGCCCGCCGGGCCGGCGCCTGATGGTCTTGGCGCCCGTCATCACCCAGCGCAAGGGTGAGCATCTTGAACTGTTCGAATCTCTGCGCGCGCAGGGGTTCGCCCGCGTCCGGGTGGCTTCTGAGGGTGCGGATAGCCCGACGCTGCATGAGCTCGATGCGGTCCCGGCCCTCGCGCGAAATCGCCGGCATTCGATTGATGTGGTGGTCGATCGCCTCAAGACCGGTCCGACGGCCGCAGAACGGTTAGCGGAATCGTTCGAGACCGCGCTGCGTATCTCTGAAGGTCGCGCGGTCGTTGTCGATCTCGATCCATCGAACGAGACCAATACCAGCGCCGAAGTCACCTTCTCGAACCGGTTTGCGTGCCCGCAATGTGGCTGGTCCTTACCGGGGCTGGAACCCCGCTTGTTTTCGTTTAATAACCCGGCAGGCGCCTGTCCGGGTTGCGACGGCCTCGGCCAGGTGACCTTTTTCGACCCGCGCCGTGTCGTCCAGTTCCCTCAGCTGAGTCTGGCCAGTGGGGCAATTCGAGGTTGGGACCGCCGAAACGCATTTTTCTTCCAGATGCTGCAGAGCCTGGCGGCGTTCTATGGGTTCGAGATCGACGCGCCCTGGGAATCTCTGCCGACGCATGTCCGCCAGATTGTCCTCGAAGGATCCGGGACCACCGAGATCCCCTTCACCTACCTGAGCGACCGGGCCAAGCCGACAGTCCGCACCCATGCCTTCGAGGGTGTCTTGCCCAATCTCGATCGGCGGTGGAAAGAGACCGATTCGGCCACCATCCGCGAGGAGCTTGGCAAGTATCGCCACGTAAAAGTGTGCCCACAGTGCGAGGGTGCGCGCCTGCGCGTCGAAGCGCGTTTTGTACGGGTGGCCAACAAACCGATCGCCGAACTCTCCCATTGGACACTCGGCCAGGCGATGGCCTGGTTTGAGGTGCTGGCCCTGCCCGGATCCAAAGCCACGGTAGGCGAGCGGATCGTGCGTGAGATCAGTTCCCGGCTGCGCTTTCTAGTGAATGTGGGCCTCGATTACCTGTCGCTCGATCGCCCAGCCGAGACGCTTTCCGGGGGCGAAAGTCAGCGAATCCGACTGGCCAGCCAGATTGGGTCGGGCCTGACCGGCGTCATGTATGTGCTCGATGAACCCTCGATCGGCCTGCATCAGCGCGATAACGAACGCCTCATCGAGACCCTGCGCCACCTGCGCGATCTCGGCAATTCGGTACTGGTCGTCGAACACGACGAGGACACGATCCGCGCCTGTGACCATGTCATCGACCTTGGGCCCGGTCCAGGCGTGCATGGCGGGGAGATCGTCGCCCAGGGGACTCCCGAAGAAGTCGCCCTGCATCCGACATCGCTCACAGGTCGTTATCTCGCCCGGTCCCTGCGGATCACCGCCCCGAAAAACCGCAGAACTGCCGACCCAGAGCGCCAACTCATCGTGCAAGGGGCGCGCGGCAACAACCTCAAGGGGATCGATGTCGCGTTCCCGGTCGGCCTGTTGACCTGCGTCACCGGTGTGTCCGGATCGGGTAAATCCACCCTGATTAACGACACCATTCTGGCCGCAATCTCGCGCCACCTCCACGGCAGCGCGACCGAACCGGCACCGCACGGTTCGATTGAAGGGCTCGATTTCTTTGACAAAGTCATCGCGATCGACCAAAGCCCGATTGGGCGCACGCCGCGATCAAACCCCGCCACCTACACGGGACTCTTCACACCGATCCGGGAACTCTTTGCAGAGTCGAACCTGGCGCGCGAGCGCGGCTATGGCCCAGGGCGATTCTCATTTAACGTCAAAGACGGCCGCTGCGAAGCTTGCGAAGGCGACGGCGTAATTCGCGTCGAAATGCACTTCTTGCCCGACGTCTATGTGCCCTGCGAGTCCTGCGGCGGCAAACGCTACAACCGGGAAACGCTCGAGGTCCAGTGGAAAGGCTCGAACATCGCCCAGGTGCTCGAGATGACGGTCGAGCAAGCCCAGCGGTTTTTCGCGAGCGTTCCCTCAATCGCCCGCAAGCTCGATACCCTGATGGAAGTGGGGCTCGGTTACCTGCGGCTCGGGCAAAGCGCGACCACGCTGTCGGGCGGCGAGGCGCAACGCGTCAAGCTCTCCCAGGAACTTTCCAAACGCGATACTGGCCGAACCCTATATGTCCTGGACGAACCCACCACGGGTCTCCATTTTCACGACATCGCACAGCTACTTCAGGTGTTGCAGCGCCTCGCCGAGCACGGCAACACATTGCTCGTCATCGAACACAACCTGGATGTCATCAAGACCGCGGATTGGGTCATCGATCTTGGGCCGGAAGGCGGCGCCGGCGGGGGACAACTGCTGGCGACAGGAACCCCAGAGCAGATCGCAACCAGCACGATCAGTCACACGGGAGTCCATCTGGCAAGGGTTTTTGCGCGCGATTCTTCAGATACCCAGCATGACTAAATTTTCAGGGCGCGCCGCATCGCAAAGCCCAGTACGTCACGCGATAAGGGTTTTTCGAGGATGGTCGTCACCCCGCGGCGGCGATACTGTGCCCGATCCTCGTCAGTCACATGCCCTGAAAAGACGAGCACCGGAACGCCCCCCAAGGGTTTACGCAGGTAGTCCAGCACCTCAAATCCAGGCACTCCGTTGAGGTCATGATCCAGCACCACCAGGTCGTAGGCCTGGCTGCGAACGGCGTCAACGGCCCGGTTCACATCACCGGCTTTGGTGACTTCGAGATCCAGGGGACGGGCGGCCAGCTCAAGTAACAGCAGCGTGGTCGGATCATCATCAACAACGAGCAGTTTCTTGTACAGCGACATAGTTGGAGACCTTGGTGAGGAGAGATTTCAGCGTGAGCCGGGTATCAACCAGCGTGTGCATCAGCGGTTCGAGTTGGCCAGCACTCAAGGACGGTGAAGCCTCGGTCGCGGCGCGCTCGATCAGCTCCCGTTCGAGCGCACGAGCCTGAGCGGACAAACGCATGCATCCGACGATACCCACCGCGCTAGCGAGCCGGTGTAACTGAGAGCGCAAGGAACCCTTTGAGGCCTGATGATCGGCCTCGAAGCTCGCCAACCCGGCGAGTGTCAACTCGATCACCTCGGTCCGTTGGAGACTCGTGGCGTCCCCGAACGAATCATCAAAGCGCAGGCGATCCAACAAGGGCAGTGCGGCGGCGCTTGGAACCACGATGGGGGCAGCGGCTGGCGCGGCGTTCCCCATTGGGTCGCCCAGACGCAAGACCGCCTCGAGTTGCGCGCGCCGAAATGGTTTGGCCAGGTAGGCGTCCATACCAGCCGCCAGGAACGCCTCGCGGTCGCCCGGCATCGCGCTCGCAGTGAGGGCCACAATGCGCGTGCGTGGCCGCCGACCCTCGGCTTCCCATTGACGGATCAAACGAGTCGCGTCGGGTCCGGAGAGGACAGGCATTTGCACATCCATCAACACCAGATCAAAGCGTCGCTCGCGCACGGCGGCAAAGGCCGCAGCACCGTCTTCGACAAGGAATGCGGTTTGGCCCAAGCCCGCAAGCATTCGGCGAATCAACTCCCGGTTGATGGGATGGTCATCGGCCACCAGAATCGCCATTTCACCCAGGGGATCCTGGGGCTCGGTGGCTATTTGGGTCAACATCGTGGTGGTGGCCTTGGTGGAGCCCGTGGCCGATCCCTTGGCCGATCCTGTTTTCAATCCCGGCGCCCCCGCCACGACGGCATTTTCCAGCCCACCGAGCGGGAGCCTCAGCGTGAAGCTCGAACCCACCCCCAAGGTACTTTGCACCTCCACATCACCGCCCAAGCAACGGGCGAAGCGACGCGAAATCGCCAAGCCCAAACCCGTGCCACCAAAGCGGCGGGTGATCGACGCATCGGCCTGTGTAAAAGGATCAAAAAGCCCTGCCAGCGCATCGGCCGCAATCCCGATTCCAGTATCGATGACGGCCACTTCTAGCCAGTCGCGGCCTGCCGCGTCGGGCACGCAACGCCCGCGCAGTCTGACCTCGCCGCCCGCGGTGAACTTAATTGCGTTACCGACCAGATTGACCAAAATCTGCCGCATCCGATTGTTATCACCCATCATTGATGGCAGCGCATGCGGGCCACAGTCGACGATCAGAGCCACATCCTTGCGCGCAGCATGAGCACGCAGCAAATCGCCGACCCCGTGCAGGAGTTCCCCCGGATCGAGGTGGGCGTGCTCGAAGACCATCGCTTCAGCTTCAAGCCGCGAAAAATCGAGAATATCGTTCAAGATGATCAGCAGCGCCTCCGCGGAACGCTGCAAGGTCGTGGCTGTAGAACTCTGTTCCTCGTTCAGCGGTGAATCCAACAAGAGCTCCGCCATCCCAATCAGTCCGTGCATGGGCGTGCGCAGTTCATGACTCATGTTGGCCAGAAAACTGCCCCGCAACCGGACATTGGTTTCCGCCTCGTCACGCGCCGACTGGGCAGCGTGCGCAAGCTCCGTCTGCGAAGCCAGTAAGGCAGCACTCACCTCGAGCCGCTCGGCAAAATGGGCCTCGAGCGCCTTGTGCTCGCTGATGTCGCTAAAGATTCCGGCCAGGCGCCAGCTCCCGACACGATGTTCAACCGCGAGCGCACGAACCTGGAGCCATCCGCTGGAGCCGTCCGCCCGGCGCACACGCAATTCAAGTTGACATACCCGGTCATCGCGCGCGCGCCAGGCTCCGAAGAGCGTCTGGAGCAATTCGCGCCGATCCACCGGATCGATTAGACGGCGCAGTGCCCCCCACCCATTTTTCGAAACCTCCGGCGGCCAACCCACCGCGATCGGCCAATGGCGCGACAATCCGACCTTACCCGTGACGAAATCGACATAGAACACCCCATCGCCCACGGCCTCCGCAATGCGCAACAGGTAATCATCGGCCCGATGCAAATCATCGTCGTCGGGATCAAATATCGGGACTTGGGGCATCGGCTCCATCGCCAAGAGTTGCGGGTCCAGGAACCGCGGAGGGCGATCTTGGCGTCCAAGACGCCCCAGCGCCAGTGCCGATCACCGGAAAGTCGCACCCTCTTGTTGCAATGGGCCGTCAGTGCTCGGCAGTCATTGCTCGGTCGGCCCGCCCAAACGAGCCAGATCGCGTCGATCACGTTTCGTCGGCCGGCCGCCCCGGATCGAGTGCGCCGGCTCCGGATTCACTCGGCGCCACTCGGCCCGAAGCTCGCGCTGGCGCACCGACTCGCTGGTTTCTTCGTAAAGCGTCTGAGCAACCGGGGCGGGGCCGCGCTGGTCTGAGAGCCCACACACCACGACCGTCCGGACAAGATCGCCGACCCGCACCTGCACCAAGTCGCCCAGCCGAACCGTTCGCGCGGGTTTGACCCGATCGTCATTGACCAGGACCTGGCCGAGGTCGATAGCCTCCTGAGAAAGCGCACGTGTCTTAAAAAAACGCGCTGCCCAAAGCCATTTGTCGAGCCGAACCGGCAGGGCGCCCGTCTGCGTACCCGTCTGAGCACCCCCCGGCACACCCATCAGCGCGGCAGCGTCGAATGACCCATCAGAAATTGATCCACCGCATGCGCGCATTGGCGCCCCTCGCGGATCGCCCAGACCACTAAGGACTGGCCGCGCCGCATATCACCCGCCGCAAAAACCTTGGGTACCCGGGTCACGTACGAACCAGCCCCTTCAGTAGACGCCCGTGCGTTACCGCGCTCGTCCTGATCGACCCCAAACGCGTCAAGAACACGACCTACCGGAGCGACAAAGCCCATCGCGAACAGCACCAGGTCTGCCGGGATCTCGAACGCCGAACCCTCGACCTCGCGCATGACATGGCGTCGGCTGACAGGGTCCTGAACCCATTCGACCCGGGCGCATTCGAGGGCCGTTACCCGTCCATTCACGCCCTTAAACGCCTTGGTCGTGACCGCCCAATCCCGATCGCAACCTTCCTCGTGAGACGACGACGTGCGCAATTTGGTCGGCCAATAGGGCCAGGTCATCGAGCGATTCTCGGACTCCGGGGGCTGCGGCATCAGTTCGAACTGGGTCACCGAGGCTGCACCCTGACGGTTGCTCGTCCCAACACAGTCCGAACCGGTATCGCCGCCGCCGATCACCACGACATGCTTAGCCGTGGCGAGAATTTGCCCAGGGACCACATCGCCGGAATTGCGCCGATTTTGCTGCGGCAAGAAATCCATCGCAAAGTGCACCCCCGCCAAGTCGCGCCCCGGAATCGGCAAATCGCGGGGCTGCTCTGCGCCACCCGCCAACACCACCGCGTCGAAGGCCTCCAGCAACTGCGCGGGCGTCCGATGCGTCTGCGCGAGGTTGGGGACCGGTGCGTCCCACTGATCGGGCGACTGATCACTGATCAGAACGCCGGTCACAAAGGTGACGCCCTCGGCACGCATCTGCTCGACCCGACGATCGATCTGCACTTTTTCAAGCTTGAAATCCGGGATGCCATAGCGCAGCAGGCCGCCGATGCGATCGTTCTTCTCAAACACCGTCACCGCATGGCCAACGCGGGCGAGTTGCTGCGCCGCCGCCAGACCGGCAGGACCGGACCCAACCACCGCGACCGTCTTGCCACTCGGTTTCGCAGCTGGCATCGGGACGACCCAGCCCTCTTCCCAGGCTTTGTCGATGATGGCGTGCTCAATCGACTTAATTCCCACTGCCTGGTCATTGATGTGCAGCGTGCACGCGGACTCGCAGGGCGCGGGACAGATCCGACCGGTAAATTCGGGGAAGTTATTGGTCGAGTGCAGCGTCTCAATCGCGCGATGCCAGTCGCCCCGATAAACCAAATCATTCCAATCCGGAATAATATTGTTAACCGGACAACCGTTCTGACAAAAAGGAATACCACAATCCATGCAGCGCGCGCCCTGGCGGGCAGCGGCCGCATCATCAAGACGATGAACGAATTCCTGATAGTGATGCAGCCGCGATTCGACCGGATCACTGGCCTCGCTTAAACGTTGGATTTCCAGAAATCCTGTGACCTTACCCATACACTTTTTCCACTGAATGCGAAGGGGTGACTATTTGCTTGGCGGCATGCATTTCGCCCAGCGCACGACGGTACTCGTGCGGGAAGACCTTCAGGAATTGACCGCGGGCCAAATCCCAGTCGGCCAGCAACTGTTTAGCGGTCTCACTGCCAGTTTGCCGGAAGTGCGACTCGATCAAACCGCGCAGCAAAACCTCATCCGCCGTGTCGCGATGCCAGATCGCGGGCTCAATCGCATCGACCTGTTCCTGCTGCGACAACACCGATTCGAGTTTAACCATGGCCGTATTGCAGCGCGCTGCGAACTGGGCTTTGGGGTCCCAGACATAGGCGATTCCACCGGACATTCCCGCAGCGAAATTGCGCCCGGTCTCCCCAAGAACCACGACCGTGCCGCCAGTCATGTATTCACAGCCATGATCGCCCGTGCCCTCTACGACGGCCGTAGCGCCCGAATTCCGAACCGCGAACCGCTCGCCAGCGACCCCACAGAAGTAGGCCTCGCCCTCGATCGCTCCGTACAGAACCGTATTGCCCACGATGATGTTCTCGGCCGATGCCCCCCGAAAATCGGGCGTCGGTCGCACGATCACGCGACCACCCGACAATCCCTTACCGACATAGTCGTTGGCCTGGCCGATCAGGTCCATCGTCACGCCTCGGGCCAGGAATGCGCAAAAGCTTTGACCCGCAGTCCCATTCAATTGAATATGAATCGTGTCGTCCGGTAGGCCCGCATGACCATAACGACGCGCGACCTCCCCCGAGAGCATCGTGCCAGCCGTGCGGTGAACGTTGCGAATCTCAGTAATAAACGAGGTCCGTTCAGCCCGTTCAAGCGAGGGCCGAGCGAGTTCCATCAGGCGGTGATCAAGCGCGCCTTCAAGCCCGTGGTCCTGGGTGGTAACAACCCGTCGCGGCACATCTTGCGGAACCCGGGGCTGATAGAAGATGCGCGAGAAATCGAGCCCACTGGCTTTCCAGTGCTCGATCCCCGCGCGCATGTCGAGCAAATCACTGCGGCCAATCAGATCGTCCAGGTGCCGTACGCCCAGCTTGGCCATCAGCTCACGCACTTCTTCGGCAACAAAGAAAAAGTAGTTCACGACATGCTCGGGCTTGCCCTGAAACTTGGCCCGCAGCGCGGGGTCTTGTGTAGCAACCCCGACCGGGCAAGTATTGAGATGGCATTTACGCATCATGATGCAGCCCTCGACCACCAGCGGCGCGGTCGCAAAACCGAACTCGTCCGCCCCTAACAAGGCGCCGATCACGACGTCGCGGCCGGTCTTCATCTGCCCATCCACTTGAACCGCGATGCGCGAACGCAAGCGATTTAGAACCAGGGTTTGCTGGGTCTCGGCCAAGCCCAGTTCCCAGGGGCTGCCCGCATGCTTGATCGACGAAAGCGGGCTCGCGCCCGTCCCGCCATCATGACCCGCGATAACAACATGGTCGGACTTGGCTTTGGCCACGCCAGCTGCTACGGTCCCGACGCCAATCTCAGAGACCAGCTTGACCGAAATCGATGCCCGCGGGTTGGCGTTCTTCAGGTCGTGGATGAGTTGAGCAAGATCCTCAATCGAGTAAATGTCATGGTGTGGCGGCGGGCTAATGAGACCGACGCCGGGCACTGAAAAACGCAGCCGGGCGATGTATTCAGAGACCTTGTGCCCCGGCAACTGACCGCCTTCGCCGGGCTTGGCCCCCTGCGCCATCTTGATCTGAATCTGATCCGCACTCGCCAGATATTCGGTGGTTACTCCGAACCGTCCCGAGGCCACTTGTTTGATCCGGCTGCGCAGTGAATCCCCGTCCTGCAGCGGGATGTCGGCTTCGATGGATTCGGCCCCCAAGACCGATGCGAGCGTTTGACCGCCGCGCAACAAGCCCTGACCAGCGGCGTAGGTCTGACCCGATTGCACTTCTTCTCGATAGCGCAACGGGTCTTCGCCGCCCTCGCCGGTGTTGCTCTTGCCACCGATCCGGTTCATCGCAATCGCAAGCGTCGCATGCGCTTCGGTGCTGATCGAGCCCAGGGACATGGCCCCCGTGGCGAAGCGCCGGACGATCGCGGTGGCGGGCTCCACCTCGTCCAGAGGGACTGATTCGCACTGGTCAAACCGAAAATCAAAAAGGCCGCGCAAGGTCATGTGGCGGCGACTCTGATCGTTGATGATGCGCGCGTATTCTTGATACGTACTGTAATTATTCGATCGGGTTGAATGTTGCAGCCGGGCGATCGCGTCCGGTGTCCACATGTGTTCTTCGCCACGAACGCGATACGCGTATTCACCCCCCGCCTCGAGTGCGGTGGCGAGCACCGGATCGGCGCCAAAAGCGGCTCGATGCGCGCGCAGCGCCTCCTCGGCCACCTCGAACACCCCGATTCCTTCGACCTTGGTGGGCGTCCCTGCAAAATACTTTTGAATGAACGCGCTCGACAATCCGATCGCCTCGAAGATCTGCGCACCACAGTAGGACATGTAGGTCGAGATCCCCATCTTCGACATGACTTTCAACAAGCCCTTGCCGACCGCCTTGATATAGTTGGCCATCGCTTTGGCCGGCGTTGCCCCGGGGATCGCACGCGAGATCGCGGCGATCGTATCGAGCGCCAGCCAGGGGTGAACCGCTTCGGCGCCATACCCCGCCAGCAACGCGAAATGGTGGACCTCGCGGGCACTGCCCGTCTCGACCACGAGACCCGCGCTGGTGCGCAAACCCTGATTGATGAGGTGCTGATGGACTGCGCTGGTCGCGAGCAACGCCGGGATCGCCACCCGATCGGCAGACACTGTGCGATCCGACAGGATCAGGATGTTGAAGCCCGAGCGCACGGCATCCTCGGCCTGCGCAGCGAGCGACGCAATCCGTGCCTCGATCCCCTCAGCCCCCCAGGCCGTCGGATAGCAGATGTCGAGTACCGAGGTCTTGAACTTGGACCCGGTAAATCGATGAATCTCGCGGATCTTGGCAACTTCCTGCGCGTCCAGAATCGGCTGAGCGACCTCGAGCCGAATCGGCGGATTGACGTGATTCAAATCGAGCAGGTTCGGCTTGGGTCCGATGAAGCTGACCAAGGACATCACCATCTGCTCGCGGATCGGGTCGATCGGCGGATTGGTGACTTGCGCGAACAACTGGCGGAAGTAGTGATAAAGCGGTTTGTCCTTGCTCGAGAGCACCGCTAGCGGGCTGTCGTTGCCCATCGAACCAACCGCCTCCTCGGCCGCCGCCGCCATTGGCGTCATCAGAAACTTTAGATCTTCCTGGGTATACCCAAACGCCTGCTGCAGATCGAGCAGCGACTCCGGAGACCCGAAATCAGCCGCTGTGGTCGGTACATCGGCCGATGCAGCGTCAGCAGCGGCCCCTGTCGCCTCGCGACCATCCAGATCAGCGCTGGGCTCGCCAATACTCTCGAGCTTGATCCGGACCTTCTCGATCCACTCGCGATAGGGTTTGCTGGCCGAAAGCTGATCCTTCAACTCTTTGTCATCAATAATGCGGCCCTGCTCGAGGTCGATCAAAAACATCTTGCCCGGCTGCAGACGCCATTTGTGCACGATTCGGCTCTCGGGCACGGGCAGAACCCCAGCCTCGGAGGCCATGATGACCAGTCCGTCGTCGGTGATGCAATAGCGCGCGGGACGCAAGCCGTTGCGGTCGAGCGTCGCACCGATCTGGCGACCATCGGTAAAGGCGAGCGCCGCCGGACCATCCCAAGGCTCCATCATCGCCGCATGGAACTCATAGAATGCCCGCCGGCGGGGGTCCATCAGGGTGTGATTTTCCCAGGCTTCCGGGATCATCATCATGACGGCATGAGCGATCGGATAACCCGACATCACCAGCAACTCGAGGCAATTATCAAACGTGGCTGTATCGCTCTGTCCGGCATACACAATCGGATAGAGCTTGCTCAGATCGTCGCCAAGAACGGCTGACTGCATGGCGCCCTCGCGCGCCCGCAACCAGTTGTAGTTGCCCTTGACCGTGTTGATCTCACCGTTGTGAGCGACCAGTCGATACGGGTGGGCCAGAGGCCATTCAGGGAACGTGTTGGTCGAAAAGCGCTGATGCACGAGGGCAAGCGCCGAAACCACGCGGGGGTCTCGAAGATCGACGTAATAGCGACCGACCTGATCGCAGAGCAACAGGCCTTTGTAAACAATAGTACGAGCACTCATCGAAGGCACGAAGTACTCGCGGCCATGGGCGAGATCGAGTGCCTGAATCGCGTGGCTCGCCATCTTGCGGATCACGTACAGCTTGCGCTCGAGCGCATCGGTAACCATCACATCGGCACCACGCCCGATGAAGACCTGCCGGATCACGGGCTCTGTGGCGCGCACGGTAGGCGACATCGGCATCGCGTGATCCACGGGCACATCGCGCCAGCCGAGCAGGACCTGACCGGCCGCCCGAATCGCCCGCTCGAGTTCTTGCTCACAGGCGAGCCGCGACGCATTTTCTTTAGGCAAAAACACCATGCCAACGCCGTAGTCACCCGCTGGCGGCAACAAGATGCCTTGCGCCGATAATTCCTCGCGGAAGAACTGATCTGGAATTTGAATCAAAATTCCAGCACCATCGCCCATCAGGGCATCCGCACCCACCGCACCACGATGATCGAGGTTGACCAGAATCTGTAGCCCCTGCTCCACAATGCTGTGGCTACGCCGGCCTTCGATACTGGCGATGAAGCCAACGCCACAGGCATCATGCTCGTGCTCTTGCGCATACAAGCCATGCCGATGCGCCTCATCCCGAGCTTGCGCCTCCTGAAAATCATCTGAACCAGGGGCTTGGTCGAACACCGCGCTCATCCAACGAACTCCAATGCCCGTCACTGCGGGCGCGTCTGAGGGTGGGGAAACGATCCAATATACCCAAGACCGCCCGGGAGTTGAAGCAGGGTGGCCGTGGCCGCCACCGTGGCCGCCAAATCGTCGGAGGACACGCGGCCCACGACCGCCTCACCGAGGCGGGGGATTCGAACGAATTTGGGGTTGCCCGCCTGCGCCTTTTTATCGCTGCTCATGCGCGCAAGCCAGGTCTCGAGCGGCCAGGCGGGGGCCTCGACCGGCAGGCCAGCGGCTGCAATCAGGGCCCGCAGACGCTGGGCATGTGCGCGGTCGAGACCGTCGACACGGCACGACAACTCGGCCGCCATCACCATCCCCGCGCCCACGGCTTCGCCATGGAGCCAGACCCCGTACCCAAGCTCAGCCTCAATCGCATGGCCAAAAGTATGGCCAAAATTCAAAATCGCTCGCAAGCCGCCCTCGCGCTCATCGGCTGCGACCACCGCGGCCTTGATTTCGCATGAGCGACTTACCACGGCAGCCATCGCAGACCAATCGCCCGCCCGCAGCTTGGGCAAATCGCGTTCGATCGCATCGAGGTACTGTGCGTCGGCAATCGCGCCGTGCTTAATCACCTCGGCCAGCCCGGCCGACAGCTCGCGGGCGGGTAAGGTCGCCAGGACATCGAGATCGGCCAGAACACCGAGGGGCTGATGAAACGCGCCTAACATGTTCTTGCCCGCCGGATGGTTAATCCCCGTCTTGCCTCCGACCGACGAATCGACCATCGCCAGGAGCGTGGTCGGGATCTGAAACCAGTCGATACCGCGCTGATAAATCGCCGCTGCGAAGCCCGCCATGTCGCCCACCACGCCCCCGCCCAAGGCCACGATCAGCGCGGAGCGATCAAAACGCGCTTCCAGTAGCGCCGTGAAAATCCGATCCAGGGTTTCCCAGCCTTTAGCGGCCTCACCGTCTGGAAGGACAACCGTAATGCGCTGCGCGGCCGCCGCGTCAATCTGGCGCTCCAATACCGACGCATAGTGGGGCCCCACCACCGAGTTGGTGACGATGGCTACCTGACGCCCGGCCACCCGATGTAAAAGGGTTTCGCTCTGACCGAGCAGCCCCGTGCCAACCTCGATCGGATAACTGCGCTCTCCCAGGTCGAGATTCAAGGTCGTCGTTATCATATTTAAATAGATTCGCGGGATTGGAGTTGTTGCAGGATCTGATCGACCACGCGTTCAACCGGTTGACGACCGGTGTCGACAGTGCAGTGCGAGACCGCTTCATACAGAGGCGCGCGCTGGGTCAGCAACTCGGTGATACGGGAACGCGCATCCGAACCCCGCAACAGGGGGCGCGACGTGTCCCGTCGAGTCCTGATCCAGAGATCGATCGCATTGGCGCGCAAGTAGACCACCCAAGCCCGATCCTGCAACAGGGTGCGATTCGTGTCGCGCAACACCACACCACCGCCGGTCGCTAACACCGCCACATTCTGATTGACCAATTCGGCCAACAAAGCGCTTTCACGGTCCCGAAACACGGCTTCACCCTCGAGATCGAACATGGTCGCAATCGACACCCCCATGCGCTCCTCGAGGACGCGGTCGGCGTCCATAAACCGGCACCCCAGACGTACCGCAAGACGCCGTCCGACCGTCGACTTACCCGCTCCCATCATCCCCACGAGAACAATCGGCCGCTCGAAAATCGATTGGCGTGTACTCATTTCGCTCGAACTTTCCAACATGTTGCACGCTTTTTCGTGACCCAAACTTTCCACGAACTTTCCACAAAAGTTCAACCAGCCGTCCATTCTCCACCAGAATCGATGGGCCGTTATACTCCGTGACGTTGCTCGAATCGAGCTTGAATCGAGTCTCTTCGGCCTAACGCAGGGACCTCGCGTATGAACGAACGCACGACGAATCCGTCGACGCCCACCGCTCCAACCCGCCCGGGCCCAGAGCGTCGTTTTCGTCCCTGGAAGTTTCTTCTGTTTCTCGCGGCGATCCCGGTCACCGCAGCACTTGCGGCGGTCATGGTGGGGATGCTCGCCGTGGTGCTGGCCAATGAACGCTTGCCGAGCATGTCCCTGCTGCTCGATTACCGGCCCAAGATTCCGTTACGAATCTACAGCAGCGACGGCATTTTGATGGGCGAGTTCGGCGAAGAGCGGCGCTCGTTTGTCGCCGCGTCCGAGTTCCCTCTGATGATGCGCAGTGCCTTGCTGGCGGCCGAAGATGAACGGTTTTTTGAACACTCCGGAGTCGATCCGCTCGGGGTGGTTCGTGCCGTGTTTGACAATGTCACGGGCCGAGGGCGAGGTGGCGCCAGCACGATCACTCAGCAGGTCGCACGTAATTTTTATCTCTCGAGTGAACGCTCTTATATTCGGAAGGTCTTCGAACTCCTATTAGCCCTGCGGATTGAAGAAAACTTAACCAAAGAGCAGATTCTCGAGATCTACATCAATCATATTTTTCTGGGCCGACGTTCGTATGGCTTTGCCGCAGCCGCCCAGATTTACTACGGCCGCACACTCAATGAGTTGACTCCGGCCCAGGCCGCGATGCTGGCTGGACTGCCCAAGGCGCCCTCAGAATTCAACCCCGTTGTCAATCCGCGACGGGCCCGGATCCGCCAACTCTACGTACTGGGCCGAATGCGGGCGCTCGGTTACCTGACTGAGGCCGAGTATCGCGGTGCGGTTGCTGAACCTCCAACGGTGCGGGCCACCGGTATGGAGACCCCGCTACATGCCCCATATGTCGCCGAGATGGCCCGCCACCTCGCCGAGCAGATGTTTCGCGAAGACACCTATGGCCTGGGGCTGAAGGTCTACACCACAGTCAGTTCCAGCGAGCAACGCGCGGCCAACGCAGCCGTTCGCAATGGGATCCTGGAGTACGACCGCAAGTACGGTTACCGGGGCCCGGAAGCCTTCGTTGACCTCGGAGTCGATCAGGCCGCGCAAGAAGAAGTCATCGCCGATGCGCTGACTGACCACCCCGATGTGGATGATTTTTTGGCGGCCGTCGTCCTTGACGCTTCACCCAAGGCGGTTCGGATGTCGCGCGGACGCGGACAATCCCTCGAAATCACCGGAGATGGGCTGAAGTTCGTCGCCAACGCGCTGGGGCCGCCCGATCGAGTTCCCGCGGCCAAACGCCTGCGCCGGGGTGCCGTGGTTCGGGTCTGGCGCAACCGCGGTGGGCTATGGGAAATTGTTCAAGTCCCCGAGGTCGAAAGCGCCTTCATCGCCATCAACGCGCAAGACGGTTCGACCCGAGCCCTGGTCGGTGGTTTCGATTTTGGTCGTAACAAGTTCAATCATGTAACCCAAGCCTGGCGTCAACCCGGCTCGAGTTTCAAGCCCTTCATTTATTCGGCCTCGCTCGAAAAAGGCTTTACCCCGGCCACCATGGTTGCCGACTCCCCCATCTACATCGATGCGGCAACGACTGGCGGGCAGCCCTGGGAGCCGAAAAACTATGACGGCAAATATGAGGGGCCGATGGCGTTGCGAACAGGGTTGGCAAAATCCAAGAACATGGTGTCGGTGCGTGTCCTGCAGGCCATTGGAACGCGCTACGCGCAGGACTACATCACCCGATTCGGGTTTGACGCTGAACGTCATCCGGCCTACCTCACGATGGCACTTGGCGCAGGGTCGGTAACCCTCTGGCAAATGGCCCGCGCCTATGCGGTCTTTGCCAACAATGGCTATCGGGTCGAGCCCTGGCTGGTGCAACGCATCGTGGATGGACAAGGCCGCTTGCTCGCTCAATCGCATCCGCAGCAGGCAGGCGATGAGAGCTTGCGCGTGATTGACGAGCGCAATGCCTACCTGATGAACGATATGCTCAAGGGCGTCGTGCGGGCTGGTACAGCAACCCGGGCACTCGCGCTCAAGCGCACCGATCTCGCAGGCAAGACGGGGACGACCAACGACGCCCATGATGCGTGGTTCGCAGGCTACAACCCGGAAATCGTCGGCATCGCCTGGGTCGGTTATGACCAGCCCCGAAAACTGGGCGAGCGCGAAACCGGCGGCGGCCTCGCTCTACCGATCTGGATTGCCTACATGGAACGGGCGCTCAACGGCAAAGCTGAAATTGAACCGCCGCTTCCAGCCGGCATCGTGCGCGAGGGCAATGACTGGGTCTATCAAGAATCGCGGCCCACCCAGAGCAACCCTGGCGCCACATCTGGTGGGGATGCTGCGCCGGAACCGCCCACCGCGCCCCCACCCCGAAATTGAGCCAAGGATTAACGCAAGCTCAAGGCAAGCGCAGCGGGGGGATGACCACCGACTCGCCGGCATGCGCGCTCAGGGCGCTCGACAACGCGGCCTCGAGGGTTTCGGCAGAGCGGGTGTCGCTCCAGGTACCGTCTTCGGCACACCGAAAATGGCGGCCGCCCGCGCGCGACGCCAGCCAGATTTCATGCAACGGAGCCTGCGCGTTCAGAATGACTCGCGAGTGATCCTCAAACGTAATCTCCAGCACCGGGCCATGCCGCGCACAGTCCAAGTCCAGGTCCGATCCCGGGACATCGAGCGCCTCTTCAATCGCCGCAAAGACCGCGTCGACAGCGGCCAGAAAGCGGGGTTCGTCCTGAAAGGGGCTCATGGTATTCTCGATTTATGGTCAGTAGCGTGCGCTCGATTCTAGCTCGCCGCTTGTCTGGCCTGCTGCTGACGACATTACTGGGTTGCTTGGTAGGGTGCCTGTCAGGGTGCGGACAACGGGGCCCGTTGCGGTTGGCGCCAGCACCGGGGGCAGCCGCCAACCCAGGTGCGCCGGGCTCAGCGAGTTCGACCACCCCAGCGGCCTCCCCCGCCGACAGCCACGCCCCAAACACCTTGCCGCCAGAAACCATTGAAGCCACGCCGCTGCGTCTGGAGCACTCCTTACCAAGCGGCCCGAATCGTTTATGAATCCACTTGCCTTGACCCGCCAACATCGCGAACTGCATTGCGAACAGGTGGCACTGACCGCCATCGCGCAAGCCTACGGAACGCCGACCTATGTGTACTCGCGGGCTGCAATCGAAGCGGCTTTTGCCAGCTTCGCCAGTGCCGCCGCAGGCCGGGGCGTTCTGCTGTGCTTCGCGATGAAAGCGAACTCCAATCTGGCCATCCTCGATCTACTGGCCCGTCAAGGTGCCGGTTTTGACATCGTATCGGGCGGCGAATTGGAACGCGTTCTCGCCATTGGCGGCAATCCCGCCCGCGTCGTCTTCTCCGGTGTGGGCAAGACCCACGCGGAGATCCGCCGCGCGCTTGAACTCGGCGTCAAGTGTTTCAATGTGGAAAGCTCCGCAGAACTCGACCGCATTGACGCGATCGCCCGCTCGTTAGGGCGACGTGCGCCGATTTCAATCCGGGTCAATCCCGATGTCGACGCTGGCACCCACCCGTACATCTCAACCGGTTTACGGGAGAACAAGTTCGGCATCGCCCACGACCGTGCGCGGGCGGTCTACGCCCATGCCGCGACCCTCGAAGGGATCGAAATTGTCGGCATCGATTGCCATATCGGCTCGCAGATTGTCGAGACGGCACCTTTTCTTGATGCCCTGCATCGAGTGTTAACCCTCGCCGATGCGCTCGAAGCCGACGGTATCGCCCTGCGCCATCTCGACCTGGGGGGTGGGCTCGGGATCCGCTACGACACCGAAACACCGCCCGATCGAGGCGCTTTCCTGACCCAACTGCTCGATCGCGTCGATCAGTGGCGCGCGGTCAAGCCACGGCGGGCTGAGGTCGAAGTACTGTTTGAATTCGGTCGCGCGCTCGTCGCCGAAGCGGGGCTATTACTGACCCGGGTGGAGTACCTCAAAGACAACGGGGCGCGCCACTTTGCGGTCGTCGATGCGGCGATGAACGACCTAATGCGCCCCGCGCTCTACGAGGCCTGGCACCCCGTCGAAACGGTCATCGAGCGCACGGATCGGCCACCTCAGTTGCTCGACGTGGTGGGACCCGTTTGTGAAAGTGGCGACTGGCTGGCCCGGGGTCGCACGCTAGCCGTGGCCGAAGGCGATTTACTCGCCATTGGCTGCGCCGGTGCGTATGGCATGACCATGGCGTCAAATTACAACTCCAGACCACGGCCTGCAGAGATTCTGATCGACGGTGCCCACATGCATGTGGCGCGCCCTCGCGAATCGGTGCAGGCGCTGTTCGCAACTGAACAGACGCTGCCCCTCATTTAATCGCCCTCAGAGGGTCGCTCGGGTGGCAACCACCCGCCCGTTGAACCAGGTACCTTTGACCGCAATGGCCTGACCGGCAATGGGTTGCACCATCCGGTCCGCACTCAGGGCCGAAAGGTCGACCGGATAATCACCGATCTGCCCGGTGGTCCCCGCGTTCGCCGTCCAGATTCCATCCAGTTCCACGTGGACGTTGTTGGCGAGGACAGGAATCCCGATCACACGTGCCTGATCGGACACCCAGAGTTGCGCTGTCCCCGCCACCGGACTCGTGAGCGACCAGATCCGGATCGTGCGCCCTTCACCAATCGCCGGATCAGCCGGATTGCGCAGGCTATGGCAATAGCACACCTTCGCTACTGCACCTTCGGGCCCCAGTTCGAAGTCGGTCAGGGTGGCATCAAGACGGCGCACCACACCGCGCCCTTTGAACCACCGATTGGCCAATGCCGCTGCGCGCAATTCGATCCGGGTCGCAGCCATGACGCCCGAATCAGCCATCGGGCCGTGCAGGACGACCAATTCCCCGGCATGGGCCGCCAGTGCCTCGAGCGATGTGAACCCCACCAACACGGTGGTGCTCGTGACCTGGGCTCTGGCACCGGCGACGGTCACGGTTCGGGCGACCAGGTCGACCGCGACCAGGGGCGCCACGATGTCATCGACAACGACGACCTTGCGCGCGACCCCTCGCGCGCCACTTGAATCGACATCGCCCTCCAGGGCGACGATCATTCCGAGCGCAATTTCGTCGCCTCGCAGCGCCGAGCCTTGATCATCCGAGTAACTCGCCCCCGACTGGTCGTAAAGCACACCGCTGACCGTGATGCCAGTCCCCACGGAGGTGACCCGACCATAGGTGACGGTTTTGATGGCGGCGGCGGTGCCGCTGCCACTCAGATCCTCGGCCGCCCCTCCGTCCGAGACGCCGCCGCCGCACCCGGAGAGGAACAAGGCAGCAGGAAAAACGGCGACTAGCATTCGCGCGCAACGGACTGCAAAGATACCCATCGACCTTTCCTTGAGAAAGACGACCGCGCAGGCGGCCAAGATCGATCAGTTTGGGGACGAAGAGGCAGGGGGTTTGACCAAGGGGTCACGGCTTGCGGGGATTTCCAAACCCGGCGAGCGGACTCGAGACCACCGGCAGCGACTAAAAAAGTCGCCGCAAGTCCATCCCGGTATAGAGCGAGGCGACCTGCTCGGCATACCCGTTGAAGGGGAGGGTACGCCGCTTTTTTTGCAGGAATCCGTCGTCGCCGATCCGACGCTCGGTGGCCTGCGACCACCGTGGATGATCCACGTCGGGATTCACATTGGCATAAAAACCGTACTCTTGCGGCGCGCTGCGCAGCCAACTCGTCTGGGGCTGCTCGCGAACGAATCGAATCCTAACCAAGGACTTGGCGCTCTTGAAGCCATATTTCCAGGGCACAACCAGTCGCACGGGCGCTCCGTTCTGATTCGGCAAAACCTCGCCGTATAGCCCAAAACCCAGAAGCGTCAACGGGTTCATCGCCTCGTCGAGGCGCAGGCCTTCGGTATACGGCCAGTCGAGCACCTTGCGATTGACGCCAACCATCTGCCTGGGGTCGGCAAGCGACGTGAATTCGACGTACTTGGCCTGGCCGGTGGGCTCGACCCGACGCGCCAATTCAGCGAACGAGAAGCCGACCCAGGGGATGACCATCGACCACCCCTCGACGCAACGCATGCGATAGATACGCTCCTCCATCGGCGCAAGACGCAGGAGTTCATCAAGGTCAAATGTTCGAGCATGTGCGACTTCGCCACCGACCTCGACGGTCCAGGGCCGCGTCTTGAAGTGGCGCGCATTGCGCTCGGGATCATCCTTGCCGGTGCCGAATTCGTAAAAATTATTGTAGGAAGTGACATCCCGGTGAGAGGTCGGCTTCTCGATCGTCGACCACGCGCTGGGGCGGGCGGGGAGGGGCGTTAAACCGTGTCCCGTTGGGGTCAGGGTTGGGGCTGCCGCCTGCGCCGATGCTTCGGCAAGCCAACCCGCGGGCACCGTTGCAAGTCCGGCTGCGCTCGCCCGTAACCACCGACGCCGATGTTCAAACCGTTGTTCAAAAACGGCTCTGGGCGTGATCTCCGATCCAACTGGTGGGCGGCCGATCAACGCAAGCCCGCGACGTACTCCGCCACCGCCTTGACTTCGCGATCCGTCAATCGGGTAGCGATCGTGGTCATCTGCGCGCTGTTACGCCGCACTCCGCCCTGCCGCATTCCAACCAACTGCGCCTCGGTGTAATCGGCCCATTGGCCCTGGAGACGGGGGTACTGAGCGGGAATACCGGCCCCATTGGGCGCATGGCATCCCGCACAGGCAGGGACATTTTTCTCGGGGATCCCGCGGCGATAAATCTGTAGCCCGGCATCCGCGAGTGCCTTGTCGCGCGCGACCGCAGGCTTCTGCTTCTGCGACTCAAACCAGCTGGCGACGTTGCGCATGTCCGTCTCGGACAGGGTAGCCGCAAAACCGGCCATCACAGCGTTTTGACGCTCTGCCGCAGTTGCCGGCGCCTGAACCCGAAAATTACTCAGCTGCTTGGCGAGATAGTCGGCATGCTGCCCCGCCAGCTTGGGATTGGCGGGCGACGTGCTGTTGCCGTCGGCACCGTGGCAGGCGGCACAGACCTGTTCGGCGACCTTTTGGCCGGCGGCCGGATCGGCTTTGACTGGTGCAGCGGGTGCTGCCACGGCAGACCCCGAAGCCACCGAACCGAGCGACAAGGCAACCAATGCCTTCAAAAAATGCAGGCGAATCATGCGGTGCTCCAAGCACAACGTCCTAAAAAAGCCAAACTACGTCACCGCGTCTCGCAGCGCCAGTAGTCAAGTGCACGGCGAATTGTACAATAGGGTCTTAAGTTTCGGAGCCATACCGGCCATGACCTTGCTGGTGAGCGCCCGCTTCACAACGACCGTCGCGCAGATGCACCAGCTGCCGGTCGACGGCTTGCCCGAGGTTGCCTTCGCGGGCAGATCGAACGCGGGCAAATCCTCCGCCCTCAATGTGCTTTGCAACCGCCGTCGACTGGCTTTTGCAAGCCGGATGCCGGGACGCACCCAGGCGCTCAACTTTTTTGCGATCGGGCCACAAGATCAACCCAATGGATTCCTGGTCGACATGCCCGGGTATGGGTACGCCACGGCGCCCGGAGCGGTGCGTGAAAGCTGGATCGGCTTGGCGGGCGATTACCTGCGGACCCGCCAGCCTCTGGTGGCGGTCGTACTGATGCTCGATATCCGTCGCGGCGTGACCGCACTGGATCACGGACTGCTGGACTGGACACCGGTCACGATCCCCGTCCTCGGCCTCCTGACGAAAGCCGACAAGCTCAGTCGAAACCAGCAGCAAACGGCGCTGCGAACCGTCCGCGCTGAGCTGGCGCTGCGCCATCCGAGCCGGCGATTTGATCTCGTTTTGTTCTCTTCCACCCACCGAATCGGTCTCGAAGAAGCGTCAGACCGGATTGCAGCTTTTTACCGCTTGACGCAGGATTCTGATCATTCTGATGATCCCGACCATCCCAGCGCCGATCCCGACCAACACCCCCACCCCGACAACGCCGTATGAATTTCCCCGACACCCACCCCCAGTTCCTGCGCCAGCGTCCACGCCGACTCCGCCGCGACGACTGGAGTCGCCGCCTGGTGGCCGAGCACTCCCTGACCGCGGCCAATCTTATTTACCCCGTCTTTGTGCTGGACGGCCAGCATCGAGTCGAGGCCGTGGCCTCGATGCCGGGTGTTGAACGACGCTCGCTCGACGAACTCTACGCAGTGGCGGAAGAGTGCGTCGCCCTCGGGATCCCGGTTCTGGCGCTCTTTCCGGTCATCGACCCCGCGTTGAAAACCCTCGACGGCCGCGCTGCAACCGATCCGGATGGCCTCGTGCCTCGCGTCGTAAGAGCACTCAAGAGCCGGTTCCCGCAGCTCGGGCTTCTCACTGACGTGGCCCTCGATCCCTACACCAGCCATGGCCAGGATGGGGTTCTAGATGATCGTGGCTATGTTCTGAACGATCAGACCGTCGCGATCCTGATCGAGCAAGCGCGTGTTCAGGCCGCAGCGGGGGTTGATATTGTTGCGCCCTCCGACATGATGGACGGGCGAATCGGGGCAATCCGGGACGCGCTCGAACACGATCGCGCGATTCACACCCGGATCATGTCCTACGCCGCGAAATATGCATCGGCTTTTTACGGCCCGTTTCGGGACGCCGTCGGTTCGGCATCCAACTTGGGTAAAGCCGATAAAAAGACCTACCAGATGGACCCGGCCAATGCCGAAGAAGCCCTGCACGAGGTAGCACTCGACCTCGAGCAAGGCGCAGACATGGTCATGGTCAAGCCCGGTATGCCTTACCTGGATATCGTACGCCGCGTTGCCGAACGCTTTGGCGTACCCACGTTTGCTTATCAGGTCAGCGGTGAGTACGCCATGCTCAAGGCAGCTGCGGCGAACGGCTGGCTCGATGAACGCGCGGTCGCCCTCGAATCCCTGCTGGCGTTCCGGCGGGCCGGCGCGGCTGGCGTCCTGACCTACTTTGCCCGTGACGCTGCACGCTGGCTCAAGGATTGACTGGGGTCAATTCGGGGCGATTTGACGATACCGAGGTCACGGTGGCCACTTTGGTCACTTCGGTCACTTCGGTAATCCCAGGCACCCCAGTCACCGCGATCACCTTAGTCACCTTAGTCATTACGACGGCCCCCGCACTCCCCACTTGCGCCCCTCCAAATTCATTGGCCCAAAGGGCCAAGGCCTCGGCCTGCAGGGGCCTACTAAACCAGTAGCCCTGCGCGCTGTCACAACCCAAAGACGCGATTACGTCGGCCTGCGCCTGCGTCTCGACCCCCTCGGCCACGGTCGTCATGCCCAGACTATTGGCCACGCGCACCGTCGCTTCGATCAGCGCCCGATGGTGGCTACTGCTATCGGACTGACTGACGAATGATCGGTCGATCTTAACGGTATCGATCGGCAAGGCGTGCAAGCTCGAAAGCGATGAATACCCGGTGCCAAAATCATCGAGCGCCAGCGACAGGCCCAGCGACTTTAGCTCCTGCAACAAAGTGCTGACGCCCTCATGCTGCGCTGCGAGGCTCTCGGTGACTTCGAGCTGCAGGTCCTCTGGCGCCATCTGATGTTCCTTGAGCGCGGCTCGAACTACATCGATCCAACCGGGACGCAGCAGTTGTGCGCGCGACAGATTGACAGCCAATAAGCCCGGCGCCGCAGCGCCAAGCTCGTGACGCCAACGA
>Ga0209401_1000135_pt1 | contig 48465 bp, 44 predicted proteins | sample M_140807_MF_Meta_FD_187318 | JGI IMG/M metagenome (GOLD analysis project Ga0209401, IMG submission 187318) | Freshwater microbial communities from Lake Montjoie, Canada to study carbon cycling - M_140807_MF_MetaG (SPAdes) (version 2) | ecosystem: Environmental > Aquatic > Freshwater > Lake...
TGGCGGTGAGCAGGCCCAGGGGCCGGATCAGGGCCTCCTCCTCCTCGGCCAGGCTCACCGATCGGGCGGCGCCGCCCTGCTCCAGCACCGCCTGGATGCGCTCGAGGGCCGCATCCTCGAATTGGGCCTCCTTGCTGGTGCGCAGCTGCTTCTTGAGGCGCTCGCGCCGCTTCTCCACCTGGGAGAGGTCGGCCAGGCCCAGCTCCAGGTTGATCACCTCGGCATCCCGGCGGGGATCCACCGAGCCCGACACGTGGATCACGTCATCGTCTTCGAAGCAGCGCACCACGTGCACGATGGCGTCTACCTCGCGGATGTTGGCCAGGAACTTGTTACCCAAGCCCTCGCCCTGACTGGCGCCCTTCACCAGGCCGGCGATGTCCACGAACTCCACCCGGGTGGGGATGATTTCCTTGGAACCCGAAACAGTCGAGAGCTGCTGCAGGCGACCATCCGGCACGGCCACCACGCCCGAATTGGGCTCGATCGTGCAGAAGGGGAAATTGGCGGCGGTGGCCTGAGCGTTGGCCACCAGGGCATTGAAGAGGGTGGATTTGCCCACATTGGGCAGCCCCACGATTCCGGCTTTGAGCATGGCTGGAATCTAGGGGGCCGGCCCCTCATGGCCAGGCGGGGGCGCCGGTGCGATCGGCCGTCCGCACCCACGGCTCCGGGGACGACCGGCGAGACTGGCGCCAGCCGGGCCGACTCCCAATTCCCGCCCCTTCCCCCCTTCGACCGGTGAGTGCGCCGCCCCCCCCATCCCTGGCGCCCGTCCCCCCCCCATCCCTGAGCGGCCGCAAAGCCTCCGGGCAGCGGCGCCGCCTCGGGCTGGGGGTGGCCAGCGCGGCCGCCCTGCTGGCGGCCCTGGCCCTGTGGCAGCACCAGCAGGCCGGCGCCAAGCGGGATCTCACCCCGTACACGGTGCTGGCCCGCTCCGGCGAGCTGCCGGGCGTGGTGACTGCCACCGGCGAACTGGATGCAGTGGAACGGGTGAATGTGAGCCCGAAACGGCAGGGCCTGATCGAGGAGCTCTACGTGGATGAGGGCGACACCGTGAAAGCCGGCCAGGCCTTGGCGCGGATGGATGCCGGCGATCTGCGCGACCGCGAACAGGAACTGCTGGCCAACCTCCGCTCCGCCGAAGCGGAACTGCAGCGCAGTGCCAGTGAGCTACGACGCAATGAACCCCTCTATCGCCAGGGGGCGATCAGCCTCAACGATCTCAACCGCTTCCGTGCCGACGAGGAAGTCAAGCGGATGGCCGTGAATGCGGCGCGCCAGCGGCTGGAGCAACGGCAGGTGGAGCAGGCCGAACTGATCGTGCGGGCCCCCTTCAGCGGCGTGATCAGCCAGCGCTTCGCCGATCCCGGTGCCTTCGTCACCCCCACCACCACGGCGTCTGCGAGCGCTGGTGCCACCAGTTCTTCGATTGTGGAGCTCTCCCAGGGCCTGGAAGTGCTGGCCAAGGTTCCTGAAAGCGACCTGGGCCGACTGAGCCCGGGCTTGCCGGCCACGGTGCGGGTGGATGCCTTCCCCGACCGCCGTTTCGGCGCTCGCATCCGCCAGATCGCGCCGCGGGCTGTGAAGACCAACAACGTGACCTCCTTCGAGGTGAAACTGGCGCTGGTGGATCCCGCCCCCGAGCTGCGCATCGGAATGACCGCCGACGTGGACTTCCAGACCGGCCGGCTCGAGGCCCGCACCCTGGTGCCCACCGTGGCCGTGGTCACCGAGGAGGGCCGGCCCGGTGTGCTGCTGGTGGGCAAGGACAGCCAGCCCAGTTTCCGGCCGGTGGAACTCGGCGTGAGCAGCGGCCGCGACACCCAGATCCTCTCCGGGGTCAGCCCCGGCACGAGGGTGTTCATCGATCTGCCGCCCTGGGCGAAGAAAGTGAAAAAGAAAGACTGATCTCAGGGAGCCGGAACGCCGGCCTGCAGAAAGCGGCGGGCCTCCTCCACGATCCGGCCGCTGGCCTGGCCATCGCCGAAGGGGTTATGGGCGCGGGCCATGGCCTCGTAAGCGGCGGGATCCTCAAGCAGGCGTGACCCCTCCTGGAGGATCGCGGTGCTGTCGGTGCCGATCAGCCGGGCCGTGCCCGCCTCCACCGCCTCCGGCCGTTCGGTGGTGCGCCTCAGCACCAGCACTGGCTTGCCCAGGGCCGGTGCCTCCTCCTGCAGCCCGCCGGAATCGGTGAGCAGCAAGGTGCAGCCGCGCATCGCCGCCACCAGCCGGTCGTAATCGAGCGGTTCGGTGAGGAAGGCGCGGGGATGGTCGCCGAGCAGGGCCTGCAGGGGCTCCCGCACGGTGGGGTTGCGGTGCAGGGGCAGCAGCAATGCCGTGTCCGGGAAGCGCTCCAGCAGCGCCAGGAAGCCGCGGCCGATCTCCTGCAGGCGTTCGCCCCAGTTCTCGCGCCGGTGCACCGTGGCCAGCAGCACCCGCTGGTGCTCCCAGTCCAGGCCGGGGATCTCCAGGGAGGGCGCCTGCTCGGCCATCAGCAGCAGCGCATCGATCACCGTGTTGCCGGTGGTGGTGATCGCGCCCACCACGCCCGAGGCGCGCAGATTGGCGGCGGAGCGTTCGGTGGGGGCGAAGTGGAGCTGGGCCAGCTGGGAGATCAGCCGCCGGTTCGCCTCCTCTGGGAAGGGATCAAAGAGGTTGTCGGTGCGCAGCCCGGCCTCCACATGGCCCACGGGGATCTGCTCATAGAAGGCTGCCAGGGCACTGGCGAAAGCGGTGGTGGTGTCTCCCTGCACCAGCACCAAGTCGGGGCGATGCAGGGCGAACTCCTCCTTTAGACCCTGCAGGGCCGCGCAGGTCACATGGGTGAGGGTCTGGTTGGGGGCCATCAGGGCCAGGTCGTGGTCGGCCACCAGGGAAAAGAGATCCATCACCTGGCTCACCATCTCGCGGTGCTGCCCCGTGAGCACGACGCGGGTGCGAAAATGGGGAGAGGCCTGGAAGGCCAAAATCACCGGAGCCAGCTTGATCGCCTCGGGCCGGGTTCCCAGCACGATCGTGACCAGAGGCAACGCGGCGGCTGTTGCGTTGGCCGACCCGGTGGCGGACGCGACGGTGGAGAGCGCGGCGGGAGTGGAAGCTGACAAGACCAGGCCGCAGACTCAGGGATCCTAGGGACCCTGCCGAGCCCTCCTGACACCGCTCGTCTCGGTTCCGGCGTGGCGCCTGAGTGGCCGTTGCCGGGGATCGGTGCGAGCATTGGCCCTGCAGCCTCCTGCCGGAGCCATGGCCGAACTGCCCTTTGCGTTCAGCCCCAGCACGCCGCCCCCGGCTGCCCCCCCCCCGCCGGCACCGCCACCACCTCGCAGTGAGCCTGCCCCGCAGGCCCCGACCTCCCCTTTCGAGGCTGCGCCAGCGCCGCCACCGTCTTTGCCGGGCCCACCGTCTTTGCCGGGCCCACCGTCTTTGCCGGGCCCACCGTCCGTGCCGGGCGCACCGCCCATGCTGGCCTCCCCGACTGCGCCTTCCGATCGCTCCTTCGTGGCGCAGCCCGACAGCCTCGAGGGGATCGTGCGGATCGCTTTCGACAACAACTATTCCGATGTGCACTTGGGGGTCGGCGAAGTGCCGCGCTATCGCAGTCGCGGTGACATCATCTCCACCGGCTGGCCGCTGAGCGATGCCGATCGGTTCCGCGACTGGTTGCGGGAGCTGCTCGATCCGGGCCAGCTCGACAACTTCAAACGCGAGAAGGAATTCGACGGTTCCCATTCCTTCCCCTTCGTGCGGGTTCGCATCAACCTGCTCGAAACGGTGCAGGGTCCGGCGATGGTGCTGCGCCTGATCCCCCAGGAGATGCCCACGGTGGAAGGCCTGGGCCTGCCGAGCGTCCTGCGCGATCTGGCCACGCGCCCGAAGGGAATGCTGCTGATCACCGGCGCCACCGGCTCGGGCAAAAGCACCACGCTGGCAGCACTAATCAATTATATTAATACCAATATGAAAAAACACATTCTCACCATTGAAGATCCGGTAGAATTTGTACATACTAGCAAGCAATCGCTGATCCGCCAGCGCGAGGTAGGCAGCCACACCAAGCTGTTCCAAAATGCACTGAGAGCCGCTCTTCGCGAAGATCCCGATGTGATCCTAATTGGTGAAATCCGGGATCAGGAAACACTGAGCACCGCCATCAAGGCCTCCCAGACTGGTCACCTCGTGTTCGGCACTCTCCACACCAACTCCGCGGTGCGCACCGTGGAGAGGGTTCTGGGCATGTATCCGCCTCAGGAGCAGGAGGGGGTTCGCCGCGCCGTGGCCGAAACCCTCCTGGGGGTGGTGGCCCAGGGGCTGCTGAAGACGACCGATGGCAAAAGGGCGGCCTTCCACGACATCTTCATCAACACCGATGCCTGCCGCGATTACATCATGCGCGGCGATCTTGATGAGATTGAGCAGATCATGTCCCGCAGCGCCTTCGACGGCATGCAGACAGCGAACCAGGCCCTGGCCAAGTTGGTGCAGGAAGGCAAAGCAACGGCCGAGGAAGTGCTCTCCCACAGCCTCAGGCCCGGCGAGCTGGCCCAGACCCTGCGCGGACGGACTTGAGCAAACCTCCAGCGGGACACGCCCTGCTCCGCCCTAGGAAAGCCTCAGCTGGTGTGGGTGGCCAGTCGAGCCAGCAGCAGCACGGTGAGGCCCACCGAGAGTCCGAGCATGGCCAGCCGGCCGTTCCAGATCTCGGCCTGGGGCGTGAAGCCGCGCCGCCAGGCATTCAGCTCCTCCTGGGAGACCGGCTCAGGAGCACCGATGCGGGCAGCTCCAGCCTGTTCGCCGCCCGTCGGCATCGCGGCAGCAGGGAGCGGGGCTGGATCGGGGGTGGACTCGAACGGCACGGGATTCGCCGGGGCCATGGGCACAGACGGCCTGTGGCCGTGCCTGCGTGGATTTCACCACCTTAGGGCGATTAAAAGCAGGGCTGGGTTTCGTAAAGCCGATCCGCCTCGGCCAGGGAAAGGCGGGGAGCCACCCCGAGCCCGATCGGGCTCTGAAGGCCGCTGCGCAGGCGCTCGCAGGCCGCCACGCCCACCATGGCAGCGTTATCCGTGCACCAGGCCAGGGGTGCCACCCGCCAGCGCAGGCCCGCCGCCCCGGCCCGCTCGGCCAACAGCCCCCGCAGGCGCCGGTTGGCCGCCACGCCGCCCACCAGCACCAGGGTGTCGAGCCCCTCATCCAACGCGCAGCGGCAACTGCGGTCCACCAGCACCTCAGCCACCACCTGCTCGAAGCTGGCGGCCAGGTCGGCCAAGGGCAGGGGCTCCCCGCCGGCCTGCAGGGTCTCCACCTGCCGCAGCACAGCGGTCTTCAGGCCGCTGAAACTGAAATCGTAGGGATGGAAGCCGCCTTCGGGGCGAGACACCCGCCCCTTGGGCAACGCAAAGCGGCGGGGGTCGCCCACGCGGGCGACGGCCTCGATCGCGGGACCGCCGGGATAGGGGAGTCCGAGCAGGCGAGCCACCTTGTCGAAGCACTCACCGGCGGCGTCATCGTGGCTGCGTCCAAGCCGCCGGAATCGACCCGGACCGTCCACACGGACCAATTCCGTGTGCCCGCCGCTCACCAACAGCACCAGGGCCGGCCCCTCGGGCGGATCCTCCCCAAGCCGCACCGAGGCCAGATGCCCCTCGAGGTGGTGAATGCCCAGGAAGGGCTTGCCATGCAGGCGGGCCAGGGTTCGGCCGGTCACCGAGCCGACCAGCAGGGCCCCCACCAGCCCCGGGGCCACGCTCGCGGCGATCGCATCCACCGCGGCGAGGTCTACGCCGCTCTCGGCCAGCACCCGCTCCACCAGACCCGGCAGAGCCTCCACATGGCGGCGGGAGGCGATCTCGGGCACCACCCCACCCCAGCGGGCGTGCTCCTCGATCTGGGAGGCCACGGCGCTGGAGAGCACCCTCCGGTCGGCCACGATCGCCGCCGCTGACTCGTCACAACTTGTTTCGAGGGCCAGAACGGTGGGCATCGACTCCGGTGGGTTCCCCTACTGTCCGCTGGTGACATCCTGCCTTGTGGCAGACCCTTTCCGGCTCCTCCCCATGCGCCGTCTCTTCGCCGTACTCCTCTCTGCCTTCCTGCTTCTCGGCTTCGCGCCGGTGGCCCGCGCCGACATCGGCGGCCTCACCCCCTGCGCCGAGAATGCCCGCTTCCAGCAGCGTGCCGGCACCGCCACCACGGCCCAGGCCAAGCACCGCTTCGAGATGTACAGCAAGGCTCTCTGCGGCGCCGATGGCCTTCCCCACCTGATCGTGGACGGCCGCTGGAGCCACGCCGGTGACTTCATCATCCCCGGCATCGCCTTCCTCTACATCACCGGCACGATCGGCTGGGCCGGTCGCACCTACCTGCAGGCCGTGCGTACCCGTAAGGACGCCACGATGCATGAGATTCAGATTGACGTGCCGCTCGCCTTCAAGAGCACCCTGGCTGCTGCCAGCTGGCCGCTGGCCGCATTCGGTGAGCTCACCAGCGGCAAACTCACCGAAGCCGACAGCAAGATCACCGTTTCGCCTCGCTGATGGGTCCAGCTGTTTGCCGGCTTTGCCTGCGATTCACGCGCTCATTTCCCCCGCATCCCTGACTTCCAAGGCCATGAAGAAGTTCCTCACCACCGCTCCGGTTTTCGCCGCAATCTGGTTCACCATCACCGCCGGCATCATGATCGAATTCAATCGCTTCTACCCCGACCTGCTCTTCCACCCCCTCTGATTGGGGCATTGGATGAGGCCAAACTCTACGCAGTAGAAAAAGCCTCATCACAACGATCAGATCAACCAGACCTGTCTGGAATTCGATCCCAGCCGAACACCCAAACGACAAACGACCCCCTCCAGGGTCGTTTTTTTTATCGTGATTTCGAGTGGAACCAGGTTTCCAGCAGATCAGGGAACAGGATTCAAGCCGGGCGGCATCAAGCTTTCGCTGCCAATCCCATCAGCCCCTCGAGCTCCAGCAGGGCGGTCTCGAGATCACCGTTCACCAGCACCGCATCAAACTCAGCGGCCGCCTCCAGCTCCACCCGGGCCCGGGCCAAGCGTTTCTGAATCGCGTCTTCGCTGTCGGTGCCGCGGCCCCGGATGCGGCGCTCCAGCTCGGCAAACGAGGGGGGAGCGACGAACAGCTGAAACGCCCCGGGGAAGCTCTGGCGCACCTGGCGGGCGCCCTCCAGTTCGATCTCCAGCAGCACGGGCCGGCCCACCGCCAGCCGGTCTTCCACCGCCCCACGCGGCGTGCCGTAGAGGTTGCCGGCGAATTCGGCCCACTCCAGCAGCCCGCCGCCGGCCGCCAGCTGCTCGAAGTCCGACCGCTCCAGAAAAAAGTACTGAATCCCCTCCTGTTCCCCCGGGCGAGGCGCGCGGGTGGTGGCCGAAACGGAGAGCCAGATGCCGGGATGGCGTTCCAGCAGCCGGCTCACCAGGGTGCCCTTGCCGACGCCGCTCGGTCCGGTGATCACGGTGAGCCGACCGGGGCTGGGGGTGGAGGTCATGGAACAGGGGGGTCTGGCCGCAGAGTAGAGACGGCTGAAACGGCACGCGCCATGGCAGCGATCCAAGCGATCGATGCAACCACCCTGCGGGCCCTGCTCGCCGAACTGACGAGCGTCCTCGTGCCGAGTCGGTTCGAGAAGGCCCAGCAGTCCGATCCCCACACGGTGCAACTAGCCCTTCGGGGTCTCGAGGGCTGCCACTGGCTCGAGCTGGGCTGGCAAGCGGAGGCGCCGCGGCTTCATGGCATCGACGCGCCGCCTCGGCAGGGGGACGGCAGCACCCTGGCCCAGCAACTGCAGCATGGCCTGCGGGGCCTGGCACTGGTGTCCATCGACCAGCAAGGCTGGGAGCGAGTGGTGGAGCTGGGCTTCGCCCGCCGCCCGGGTGAGCCTCCCCAGCGCTGGCTGGTGCTTGAACTGATGGGCCGCCGCAGCAACCTCTTCCTGCTCGATGAACGGCGGCGGGTGGTGGCGGCCGGGCGGCAGGTAAGGCCGGAGCAGTCGCGGCTGCGGCCGATCGGCACCGGCGACCCCTACAGCCCCCCGCCACCGCTGGCCGGTGAGCCGCCGAACTGCGAGGAATCCTCCAGCGACTGGCGCCGCCGCATCAGCCTGGTGCCCCTGCCGCTGCAGAGGGCCCTGCAGGACGCTTACCAGGGCATCAGTCCGAGCCTGGCCCGGCAGCTGGTTGATGGACTCGATGGGGAGCTCGGACCCCGGCCGCTGGAGGTGCCGGTGACGGATCTGCCAGCCACTGCCTGGGAAGCCCTGCATCGCCGCTGGCAGGCCTGGCTGCAGGCGGTGGCGCAGAACCGGTTCCACTACCGCGAAGGCGGGGGAAGCGATTACCGCTGCTGGGATGGCGATGGCGCTGGAAATAGCGCTGGGGCTGGCGAGGCGAGCGGGTCCGGCGATGGCATGGAGGACCACAAGGGGGCCGGCGCCCCGCCACCGCCAGAGGCGATCACGCCGGTGAGCGGGATACCGGCGGCGAGGAATCCCGGACCGGACGCAGCGTCCGCAGGCCCGATCAACCGGTCCCTGGCGCACTACTACGGCACCCGATTGGCCGCGCGGGCGATGGAGCAGCACCGCGCAACCCTGCGGCAACGGCTGGAGGCAGCGGCCAGCCGGGAAGCCCGGGAAGCCGAGCAACAGCAGAGCCTCCTGGAGGCCGCCGCCGGCAGTGAAACGCTGCAGCAGCAGGCCGATGCCCTGCTCTGCCAGGGCGATCCCCCCAAGGAGGTGATCGCGCAGGCCCAGAAGCTGTACCACCAGGCGCGCCGCCTGCGTCGCTCGGTGGCGGCGATCGAACCCCGCCTGGCCCTGCACCGGCAGCGGCTGGACTGGCTGGAGACCAGCCTCCATTTCCTGGAGCAAAGCGCAGTCCTGGAGCAGAGCGAAGCTGTCGCGGCCCTGCGGGACCTGGAGCAGGAGATCGAGGAACAGCTCGAGCCCCGCCAGGGGCGGCGGCGCCGCCGCCGCGAGGCCCCCACCCCCCAGCCGCTCGAACTGCGCAGCCCCGGGGGCCTGCGCCTGCAGGTGGGCCGCAACCATCGCCAGAACGAATGGATCAGCCTGCGCCAAGCCCGGCGGGGGGATCTCTGGTTCCACGCCCAGGAATGCCCCGGCAGTCATGTGGTGCTCAAGGGCTCTGAGGAGTGCCCCCAGGACAAGGATCTGGCGGCGGCGGCCGACCTGGCCGCCCACTTCAGCCGCGCCCGCGGCAACGGCCGGGTGCCGGTGGTGATGGTGGCAGCCGAAACGCTGCAGCGCATCGCCGGCGCCGGCGCCGGCACGGTGCGCCACGGGAGCGGCGAGATCCTCTGGGGGGAACCGGAGCGGGCGTCGCGGCTGCTCGCTCAGGGGCGAGAAGGCGAGGCCGGCCCTGGGTTGGGCGGAGAGCCAGGGGGCTGATGACGGAGAGCTGATTCCCTCGCGCGGCCGATCGACGCCATCCCCACCCCTGGACAGAGCCAGAAGCAAAGGCCGGGCAGGAGCGGAAGCCCAGACCGCTGAACCACCACCCCGCGGCCGCAGCGGTCATCCCTCGACCCAGGCACAATTTCAGCGGTCCCCCGAGACACCATCCCTTTGTCCGATCCCGACCTCCAGCCGGAGGCCGCCCCGGCAACAGCGCCCCTCTCCCGGCCAGAGGCGTCCGCCGGGGTGCAGGCTGGGATCACCTCCGAGCCCCATCCGTTGCCGCCCCCGAGCGACGCCACCGCAGCCGGCACCGCCGCAGCCGAAGCCAGCGCTCTGCCGGGCTCAGCCACTGCTCCGATCCCCCCCGCGGAGAACGAGTTTCCTGGCGAGGTGGAGATGACCCTGGTGGAGCACCTTGAGGAATTGCGCTGGCGCGTCCTGCGCAGCCTGGTGGCGGTGGTGGTCGGCGCCGGCCTTTGTCTGCTGTTCGTGCGGCCGCTGGTGCGCTGGCTGGAGATGCCGGCGGCCGGGATCCGTTTTCTACAGCTGGCTCCGGGGGAATTCCTGCTGGTGTCGCTCAAGGTGGCGGGCTACGCCGGTCTCACCCTGGCCCTGCCCTGGGTGCTGTTTGAGCTGCTCGCCTTTGTGTTGCCCGGCCTGACCCGACGGGAGCGGCGGCTGGTCGCCCCGGCCGTGGCCGGCTCTTCCCTGCTGTTTCTGGCTGGGCTGGCCTTCGCCTGGTGGGCCTTGGTGCCCGCGGCCCTGCGCTTCCTGGTGAGCTATGGCGCCGATGTGGTGGAACCGATCTGGTCGATCGAGCGGTACCTCGATTTCGTGCTGCTGCTGATGGTGGCCACGGCCCTGGCCTTTCAGCTGCCGGTGCTGCAGTTGCTGCTCGGTGCCCTGGGGCTGATCGATGCCCCCACCATGCTGCGGGCTTGGCGCTGGGTGGTGCTTTGCAGCGCCCTGGCGGGGGCGGTGCTCACCCCCTCCACCGATCCGATCACGATGCTGCTGCTCGGCGGAGCGATTACAGCCCTGTATCTAGTGGGGGTGGGCCTGGTGGCCCTGAGCGGCTCGCGTCCGGCCCGGGCCTGAGCGGGTCAAGAACGCCGACCGGGTCGCGACCCACCAGGTCCGAACCGGACCATGGGAACGAGGTCTGGGCTGCTGGCCAGGCCTCGAGCTCAGAGCAGAAATTCGCTGGCGCGACCCTCCGGCAGCTGAAGGGGCAGGGAGAGGGCCTTGCCCAGACGGGGCTTGTCACGGGTGGTGGCCAGCCACTGCCGCACCTGGCCCGCCACGCCGAGTCCATTGAGGCTGGCCACGATGTCAGCGAGCTTCTCGTCGTAGGCCTCAGCCGAGAGGGGAAAGGATTGCTGCTCGAGATGCCCCCACATCACGTGCAGGTAAAGACGTCCCTGGCGCCGCACCAGCTGGAGGTCATAGGAGGCCTGCCAGCGGCCCCGCAGCAGGGCCAGGAGCTCCTCGACGCTGAGGGCTGCCCCACCGGCGGCCTCGCTTTCCAACATGGGCCTGGCAGCGGATCCAAGCAACTCTGACAGCACCGGCCGAGGCCCCGCGCGCGGCGCTTCGTGAAGCGTTCCATCCAGGGCCCACGCCACGGCCCCGTTCGGGACCGAACGCAGTTCATAATGGCGCCCATTGCACCATGACCCGGACCGGTTCGTATGACCCAGATCCCTGCGGCCTCCTCCAACCCCTCCAACGGTGATGTGCCCGGCATGGGTCGCCGGCAGTTCATGAACCTGCTCACCTTCGGATCGGTGACAGGCGTGGCCCTGGGCGCCCTCTATCCGGTGGTCAACTACTTCATCCCCCCCCGTCCCGCCGGTTCCGGCGGCGGCACCACCGCCAAGGATGAAGCCGGCAACGCCGTGACCCTCTCCGGCTGGCTGGCCAACCACAAGGAGGGTGATCGCTCCCTGGTTCAGGGTCTCAAGGGTGATCCCACCTATCTGGTGGTGGAGGGTGCTGATGCCATCGGCAACTACGGGATCAACGCGATCTGCACCCACCTGGGTTGTGTAGTGCCCTGGAACAGCGGTGCCAACAAGTTCATGTGCCCCTGCCATGGCAGCCAGTACGACGCCACCGGCAAGGTGGTGCGCGGCCCGGCCCCCCTCTCCCTGGCCCTTGCTCACGTGTCGACCGAGAACGACAACGTGTTCCTCAGCCAGTGGACCGAGACCGACTTCCGCACCGGTGACAAGCCCTGGTGGGCCTGATTCGCACCGATTCAATCTTCGCGCCTCACCCCCTGCCGCCCGCGTCCGCCCGATCCACCGCCATGCGTCGTTCCATCTCCTCCCTGCTCGGCTGCCTGCTCTCCCTCACCCTCGGGGCCGGAGTTTTGTTGGGTGGCGCCAGCGCCACCTGGGCCTATCCCTTCTGGGCCCAGCAGAACTACGCCAGCCCCCGCGAAGCCACCGGCAAGATCGTTTGCGCCAACTGCCACCTGGCCAAGAAGGTCACCCACGTCGAGATTCCCCAGGCCGTGTTCCCTGACACGGTGTTTAAGGCCGAAGTGGAGGTCCCCTACGACTCCACCATTCAGCAGGTAGCCGGCGACGGCAGCGCCACAGGCCTGAACGTGGGCGCCGTTGTGATGCTTCCCGAGGGCTTCCGCCTGGCTCCTCCCGAGCGCCTCAGCGACGAACTCAAGGAGGAGACCTCCGGCATCTACTACACCCAGTACAGCGAGACCCAGCCCAACATCCTCCTGGTGGGTCCCCTTCCCGGCGATCAGCACCAGAAGATCGTGTTCCCGGTGCTGTCACCCGATCCGGCCACCGATAGCAGCATTCACTTCGGCAAGTACCAGATCCACGTGGGCGGCAACCGCGGTCGCGGTCAGGTCACTCCCACCGGTGAAAAGACCAACAACAATCTCTTCAGCGCCCCCGCGGCCGGCACGGTGAGTTCCATCACCTCCGATGAGAACGGCGCCACCTTGGTGGAGATCAGCACCGCCGATGGCCGTGTCACCGAAACCATCCCCTCAGGCCCCACCCTTCAGGTGGCGGTGGGAGACGTGGTGGCCGCCGGGGCAGCCCTCACCAACGATCCCAATGTGGGCGGTTTCGGGCAGGTGGATGCTGAGGTGGTGCTTCAGAACCCCGTGCGCATCTACGGTCTGCTCGCCTTCTTCGCCCTGGTGGCCCTCTCCCAGATCCTGCTGGTGCTGAAGAAGCGTCAGGTGGAGAAGGTGCAGGCTGCCGAAGGCACCTTCTGATCGGTTGCTCACGCTGGCTGCCTTCCCCCTCGCCACAACCGTGGCCATGCTGATGCCGCCGGATGCGCCTTTGCTGGCCGTGTTCACCTCCCCGGGCCCCCTGGTCTTCCAGCTGGGGCCCTTGGCCTTGCGTTGGTATGGCCTGCTGATCGCCACGGCCGTGCTGCTGGGTCTGCTGTTGGCCATGCGGCTGGGCCGGCGCCGCGGCATCGACCCCAACCTGATCGCCGATCTGCTGCCCGTGCTCGTGGCGGGTGCCGTGATCGGGGCCCGCGCCTACTACGTGACCCTGGAATGGCGCCAGTACCAGGGCCACTGGCTTGATGCCCTGGCCATCTGGCGGGGCGGCATCGCCATCCACGGTGCCCTGCTCGGCGGCACCCTGGCCACCGTTTTCTACTGCCGCTGGCGGCGCCAGCCCTTCTGGGCCCTCCTCGATGTGCTGGTGCCGGCGGTGGCCTTGGGCCAGGCGATCGGCCGCTGGGGAAACTTCTTCAACTCCGAGGCCTTCGGGCTGCCTACCGAGCTCCCCTGGAAACTCACCATCCCGATTCAGAACCGGCCGATCGAGTTCCTCGATGCCGAAACCTTCCACCCCACCTTCCTCTATGAATCGCTTTGGAACCTGGGCGTGCTGGCCCTGTTGCTCGCCCTGTTCCGCGCCGCCTCCCGGGGCCGCATCCAGCTGCCGGCCGGTGCCCTGAGCTGCGTCTATCTGATGGCCTACAGCAGCGGTCGCCTCTGGATCGAGGCGCTGCGGCTCGATCCCCTCTGCCTGCTTTCGCAGCCGCCATTCTGTGAAGGGGGTCTGCGCATGGCGCAGCTCGTGAGCCTACTTCTGATCGCGGCCGGTGGCATGGGGCTCTGGTGGCTCTACGGCCAGCGCCGGGCACTGCCGGATCCTTCCTTTCCCTCCGCAGAGCCCAACCCTTGACCACCCACCCCATGACCTCCACTCCCCACCGCAGCCTGGTCCAGATCGTGGGGGCAGGCCCTGGGGCCCCCGACCTGCTGACCCTGCGGGCCGCCCGCGCCGTTGAGGGCGCCGAGGTTTTGGTCTGGACCGATTCCCTGATCAATCCACAGATCGCCGCCCTGGCCCCGGAGGGTTGCGAGCGAATCCGCACCAGCACCCTCACCCTGGAGGAGGTGCTGGCGGTGGTCGTGGATCGGGCCCGGGCCGGCCGACGGGTGGTGCGACTGCACGATGGCGATCCCTGCCTCTACGGCGCCCTGGCCGAGCAGATTTGTCGGCTCGCCGATGCCGACATCGCCGTGGAGGTGGTTCCGGGCCTGAGCGCTTACCAGGCCACAGCCTCCGCCCTTGGCCAGGAACTCACCATTCCCGGCCTGGTGCAGACCATCGTGCTCAGCCGGGCCGGCGGCCGCACCGGCGTGCCGGAGCGGGAATCGCTCGAACGCCTGGCCGCCCTGGGCGCCTCCCTCTGCCTCTATCTCAGTGCCCGCCACGTGGAGGAGGTGCAGCAGCAACTGCTGCGCCACTACCCGCCAGAAACCCCGGTGGCGATCGGCTACCGGGTCAGCTGGCCCGACCAGTGGCTCACGGTGGTGCCCCTGGAGGCCATGGCCGCCACCAGTCGGGAGCGGGAGCTGATCCGCACCACCCTCTACATCGTGAGCCCCGCCCTGGCAGCGGCAGGCGAAACCCGCTCGCTGCTTTACTCCGCCAGCCACAACCACCTGTTCCGAGGGGGCGCCGACTAAGGCCTGACGTCAGGACTCCTGCGGCCTGAGCCCGATCTTTGCGACTGCCGCAGGCCAGATCGTGGATCCTGTGGCCCCGCCCATGGACGGGGGAGGGGCCTGAGCACTGTGCCTTGCGATGCCCTCGCCTGGGAGCTCCAGAGAAAGCCTGGACCTCGACCGAGCGGGTGGGTTGGATTGCGTGAGCCCGCAGAACGGAACGCCCAGGCCGGGTCCCGTTACGCGGCCTGGGACATGGCCCCAGCCGAACCGCCGGCGCCGGGATTCCCGAGCAATTCGGCCTCCAGCCGCTGGCGATCAAAACGGCACCCCAGCCGGGCTGCGATCGCCTCGACATCGCGCAGGGCATTACCGAGGCAGCAGGTTCCGCCAGGTGATGGGGTGACATTGAAACTCAAGCCAGGCAGCGCCTCGATCCGGATCTCCCCGAGCAGCAGGCGGCGGGAGCGGCGATCGATCAGCTGTGGCCGGATGCCGCCATAGCCCCGGGCAAAGGTGAGATCGTCCAGCTGCAGAGAGGGCACGATCTTGCGGGCATCGGTCAGGAAGAGGCGGCGTCGCAGCCAGGGCACTTCAAACAACAGATTGCGCAGGATGTAGTTGCGGATGTCGGCCACACCAAAAAGCTGCCAGAGCACCGCCAGCACGGCCCCATCCAGCCGCAGCACGAGCAGGAACTCCCAGAAGGATGCCGGGCGATACCGCTCCAGCAACGGCAGCAGCAGGGCCGTGGGGCCGAAGCGGGTCTGGCCCGGCGCCCGCACATCCGGATCGCCATGAATGGCAGCGAACGGGAGCTTGTCGTTCTGCACGGTGTAGACCTTGCCGTTCAGCAGGTCGGGGGTGAAGTAGAAGCTCCCCGCCACCGGCAGGCAGGAATACTCCAGGCCGAAGCCGAGCCGCTGAGCCAGCAGCAGGCTGTGAGCGCCAGCGGCCACCACCACATGGCGGGCCCACAGCTCGCTGGGGGCCTCGACGCTGCCGGGCCCCGGCCCCATCCGCACCCGGAAGCCATCCCCTTCCGGCTCGATCACCTCCACCATCGTGCCGAGCCGCAGATCAAGCTCGCGACCAGTGCCGACCAGCGCTCCGCGGGCCTCGGCCACAAAGGATTCGGCCAGGACTTCGTAATCCACCGCCGTGGGGGAGTTGCGGATGCCGATGGCCACGATCGGTTCAGGGCGCAGCTCGCCGTTCACCAGGGCCACCTGAGGCTCCCATTCGGCGATCGCCTCGGGCTCCAGCAGCTCCATGGCCGGGAAATGGGGCGAAAACTGGTCGAAGCGGCGGCGAAGCATCGCGCACTCAGCCTCCCCCACGGCCAGCACCATCTTTGGGGTGCGAAACACGCAGCGATCACGCACCGCCGGGTCCAGCAGGTCGCCGTAGCGACCGATCATCGCGGCGGTGCGCTGGACGTTGAGCGCCTTCTCCAAGTTGTAGTTGGTCTCGATGTCGCCGCAGTGAATGGTCTGGCTGTTGCTGGTGGCCTTGGAATTCACCTGGGCCAACTGGCCATAGCGCTCCACCAGAGCGAGGCGAGGCAGGTCGGTGTAGCGGGCCAGCTCGAACAGCAGCGCTGTACCGCACACACCCCCACCCACGATCAGAACATCCACATGGGCGCCTGGCGGAGCGGAGCTGGTGGGTGGCTGGGAAGGGTTGTTCTGAGGCGGAACGACAGTCACGGCAGTCACGAAGTCAAACGGGCCAGTTCCTGGTTCCAGGACGGAAAGCCACAGGATGAACGCCCAGGGCACCGCTGGTTGCGGCGGCGAAGCAGGACCCATCGTGACCGATGGCCTGAATCCCGTGGACTGAAACGTTTGGCCTGACACCCGTGGCCGAAAACGACCATCGCAGGAAGCTGGCTCACAGAGGGGCCACGGATGGGGGATGGTCCATGACCGATCGCTGACGCCGTGATCTATGCTGATGAACGGCCGCTGCCCAGCGGAGGCCAGTCGGGCGATTAGCACAGCGGTAGCGCACTTCCTTCACACGGAAGGGGTCACTGGTTCGAATCCAGTATCGCCCATTGAAAAGATCTCATTTCGCAAATAGTGTCAACCCGCTCAACTGTTACCAAAGTGCGCCGCTGACCTCAGCAACGAGCACTTTCTCAGGCACTCCACCTATTTCATGCCAATGCATCGGTAGAACCGAACACCGAAGCACTGGCAATTGGACCTGAGTGTTGGCATACTTTTTGTCAAACAGAATTCCTGGAATCGCGCCGTGCCCGACGAATCGGCACCAAGACTGTCTGGCATGCATGAGCCGTCAACGGCCGCATCGGATTCGGCGAATCAACCCTTGCCCGAGCTGATCGCTCTAGGCGATCAGCTCGGGGCCGCCCGCCGGGCGCGAGGCATCAGCCTTGAGGAGCTGGCCGGCCGCCTGTGCATTGGTCACGACCAGCTTCTGGCGATCGAAACGGCAGACTCCGCTCGTCTTCCTGAGATGGTGTTCGTGATTGCCCAGGCCCGGCGGGTGGCGGCCAGCCTCGGCATCAATGTCGAAGACGCCATCGCCGCCCTGCGCGGGGCCCGACCACCCCGATCAGGTGGGCATGTCAGCCAGACCCCCTCCGCCCCCGCGAAGCCGATAACAGCCGCCAGAGATTTCCGTCCGTCGGGAGGAACCAGGCGGGCTGCTCCCCCCAAGCAACCGGTCGCCCTCCCCCAGATCCTGCTCCCACTGCTGGGGTTGCTCCTGGCCATGGGCGCCGGCTCTCTGGTCTGGCAGACCTGGCAGCGCCAGCGACCCATCAGCGCGGAATCCCACCTGCCGCCTCCCACGCCGACCACCCAGGCGAAGCATCCCGGCACCGGAACCAGCACGGAGCCGCGCCCCGAACCACCAGCTGCGGACCAGTTGGTCCTGCGCAGCGAGCAGGAAAGTTGGCTCGAAGTCCGGGACAACGCAGGAGTCACCGTCTTCCAGGGCACCCTCAACGGCGTCAAAAGCTTCCCCTTGGGAGAGGGTCTGAAGGTGATGGCGGGCCGCCCGGATCTGGTCAAAGCGGAGCTAGCCGGTCAGCCCCCCCGGGTGCTCGGCTCCATCGACCAGGTGATCTGGCGTTCCTACGGGCCTGCCCGGGGAACAGCTGGCAAGGCTGCCACTCCCAACGCTTCTGGCGGGGCTACAGCTCCCTCCGGCCCGGCATCACCTACGGCTCCGGCACCTTAAGCCTCAGGCCCGCCGCCTCCATCACCGCCGGGGCGCAGGAGCGCAGGCTCCAACGCTCCAGGCTCAAGTCTGTCGCAGTCTGACCTGGGCCTGGAGCGGCCGGCAGCAGCCGGACCACCAGGCCCGCCGGCCCCGCCTGACGGGATCCCTCGGCCTCCACCTCCAGCCCGGCGATCACGGCCGCGGGCCTGCGGTCGAGCGCAGCCGCCAGACGCAGCAACAACGCCATCGAAGACACCGTCTGGCGATTCTCACGCCCCTCAATCACCTGCCACGACTCATGGCGCTTCTTGGGTAGGCCACGGCGGTGGTAGCGCGCGATCGCCGCCACCATCAGGTGCTCCGCCTCGCTGTAGCCCAGGAGTTCGCCGTGGCGGATCAGATACCAGGTGTGCTTGTGATAAGCAGCGATATTGATCTGCTTGCCGCAGGTATGCAGCTGGGCCGCAGCCCAGAGCAGCTGGCGGCCCTCGCCCTGATCTTGGTGGAGCAGTCCGCGGGTCTGGTCGTAGAGGGCCAGGGCATGGTCTGCCACCCGATCGGCCCGCCCGGCATCCACAGCGTGGATGCGGGCCAGATGGCGCACGGTGCGCTGGCGGATCGTGCTCTGAAAAGCAAAGCGATCCGCCAGCAGGCCGTTGCGCAGCATCCAATCCACGATCAGGCCCTCGCGCAGGGCCCGGTCGCACACCACCAGCTCGGTGGCGCCGAGCATGGCCATGGCCGTCTGGAGGATCAGGGCCCCGGGCACGATGATCTCGGCCCGGCGGTCGTTGATCGGAGCCAGGGCCTTGCGCTGCTCCGGGGTGAGGGCCACCAGGCGCGCCACCAGCTGATCCACCCTGGCGCGACTGAGGCGATAGCCGTTGAGCTTCAGGGTGGGCTTGGGATCCTCGGCGGCCGCCAGAGCTGCCAGGGCCATCGCCGTGCCACTGGTGCCTACCAGCACGGGCGATTCGCCCGCTTTCAGCTGCCCCTTCACCTGGGCCACCGCCGGGTCGAGGGAGCCCTGGATATAGGCCTCCAGGAAGGCGCGGCGGCTGGCTGGCAGTGGATCGACCTGGCAGAACTCCCGCTGCAGGCGCACCGCACCGATGCGGGTGCTGGTGAGGGCCCTGGCCTCGCCGCGGCCGTCCGCCAGGATCAGCTCGGTGGAGCCGCCACCGATGTCGAGGATGTAGTGGGGCGCCTCGCCGAAGGGAAAACCCGAGAGCACGCCGAGGTAGATCAGCCGGGCCTCCTCGGGCCCACTCACCAGATCCACTGCCAGGCCCAGCTGATCGTCGAGCGCCTGCAAGAACTCGCGGCCATTGGGGGCCTCCCGCACGGCGCTGGTGGCGGCCGTCACGATCTGCTCCACCCCGTGGCTGAGAGCCAGATCACGGCAGTGGCGCAGGGTAAGAAAGGCCCGCTCGATCGATTCGGGAGACAGGGCGCCGGTCTCCGGGTCCCGCTCGCCGAGGCGGGTGGTGGATTTCTCCGCCAACACCACGCTGAAGGAATGCAGGGCGGGATCGATCGCCGCGACCAGCAGATGGATCGAATTGGTGCCGATGTCGATCGCCGCAACCCGGCGCTGACCATCGGCCGGGGCCACATCCGGCAGGGGGGTCTGGGCCATCGGGAAGGAAGCGGCCTGGCGGGGCCACACTTTGCCACCGCACCGCGGCACTGCGATCCGGTGATGGGTCGTTCGCCACGAACCTCAGCCCGGCAACGACCATGCCGCCATGGGCCCGTCTCCCCGGCGGGTCAAGGGCCCGGCGCAGGAGCTCCGCAAGCGCCACCAAAGCAGGCCCGAGCCGGATCCAGCCAGGCCCCTCTCCTGGGAGGCATGCGGAACAGGACCGAAAACACCACCCGCTCGAGGTCAACACTGCCCATTCCTGCCTTTCTGCAGCTCGGAACCCAGCTCGGAACGCGCCTCGGGCCTGCCAGCAGCAAACGGCATCCCGCCGCATCAAAGCCGCCCCTGCCCCCGGAGAAGGGTCGGGGGCGACGTTGTTCAGCAGGCTCCTAGGGTGCCGCCACCTCCGGACCGGCCATGGCCACGGCACAAGCCCTGCTGGAGCTGGTTCGCTGGCACCGGCCCAGCGGCCGCCTGATCCTGCTGATTCCGGCGGGCTGGGCCCTGTGGCTCAATCCCCAGGCCCCACCGCCGGCGCCGCTGGTGGGCTGGATCGTGCTGGGCGGCCTTGCGGTGAGCGCGGCGGGCTGCATCGCCAACGATCTCTGGGATCGGCGCATCGATCCGCTGGTGGAACGCACCCGCAACCGCCCCCTGGCCTCTGGACGGGTCGGGGTGCCCACCGCCTTCGCCCTGCTGCTGCTCTGCCTGCTGGCGGCCCTGCTGGTGGTGCTTGCCCTGCCGCAGGCCGTGCGGGGGCTCTGCCTGGCCCTGGCCCTGGCCACCCTGCCGCCGGTGCTGCTCTATCCCTCCGCCAAGCGCTGGTTCCCCTACCCCCAACTGGTGCTGGCCCTCTGCTGGGGCTTCGCGGTGCTGATCCCCTGGGCGGCAGCCAGCGGTTCCCTGGCGGGCGGCTTGCCCCTGCTGCTGGTCTGGCTGGCCACCCTGGCCTGGACCTTCGGCTTCGACACGGTGTACGCCATGAGCGACCGGGAGGACGACCGGCGGGTTGGGGTGCGCAGCAGCGCCCTGAGCCTGGGGAAGGCTGCACCCACGGTCGTGGCGGGCTGCTACGCGCTCACCGCCGCAGCCTTGGCCGGCGCCGCCCTGCTGCGGGGGCTGGGCGGCCCCGTCTTCTGGCTGGCCTGGGCGATCGCCTCGGCCGGCATGCTGCGGGAAGCCTGGCAGCTCCGGCGTGTCGACCTGCCCCACTCCGCCTACGGGCTCCACTTCAGCCGCCAGGTGCAGCTGGGTGCCCTGCTGCTGCTGGCGCTGATCGTGGCTAGCCGGGGCTGAGACCCTCCTCCCCAGGAAGGAGCAAATCCTCTGAAAATGATGGGAGCTGGGCGCTGCTGACGCCACTTGATGCCATCCCCACCGCGCTCACGGTGAGGGTCGTTGGCTTCACGAAGCTCCCCCCGGAGCAGAACCCAAGCGTCCATGGCCCAAGGTCCCAGTCCGGCGACCACGGCTCCAGAACCAAGCAAGTCACCAGGCTGCATCAGTGGAACCAGGGCTGGCGCCACCCAAGCCGGGGCAGTGTCTGGCCTGGCTTGCGAAACCCGGCGCGGCAGGCGAACCAGAAGGAGTCCAGCAACAACCTGCCGACTTCACCCGCCGGCAGCGGAGCCTGGGAGAATCCGCCGATCCAGGGTCGCCCGGGCGTCCGGCTGCCGTTCCATGTCCCCTGCGATCTCCCACGCGATGTCCCCAACCACCAACCGAGCCGCCCAGCCTCTACCCCTCCCGCCATCCCTGCGGCCCGGAGACCGGGTGCGCCTGGTGGCGGCCAGCTCGGCCCTGACCGATGGCGAACGGCTCGCGGCGGGGATGGCCCTATTGCGCCAGTGGGGCCTGGTGGTGGAGGAACGGCCCGCCCTAGTGGGGCGCCGCTGGGGCTACCTCGCCGGCCTTGATCACGAACGGGCCGCCGATCTATCGCCCGATCCCCAATCCGATCCCTCCGCAGCGCCTGCGGCCCTGCTGGCCTGCGTGCGGGGGGGCTGGGGGTCGGCGCGGCTGCTGGAGCAGCCCCTGAACCAGCCGGGAGGCTGGCTGCTGGGGTTCTCGGATGTCACCTCCCTGCTCTGGGACCGGGTGGCCCGGGGCCAGGGCGGTGCGGTACATGGGCCGCTGCTCACCACCCTGGCGGCTGAGCCCACCTGGAGCATCGAGCGGCTGCGGGCCCTGCTGTTCGGCGAACCGGTGGACGACCTCGAGGCGGTGGGCTGGCGCGGCGGTGTGGCGGAGGGGCCCCTGCTGGTGGCCAACCTCACGGTGGCCACCCACCTGCTGGGCACGCCCCACCTGCCGGCCCTGCGCGGCGCGATCCTGGTGCTCGAGGACGTGGGCGAAGCGCCCTACCGAATCGAGCGGATGCTCACCCACTGGCGCCTCTGCGGGGCGCTACAGCAACTGGCCGGCATCGGCTTCGGCAACTTCGAGGGCTGGCGGGAAGCCGATGGCCGCGCCGAGGAGCCGGCCGACCACCGCTTTGATCTCGATCAGGTGCTGAGGGAGCGCAGCCTCGATCTGGGCATTCCGGTAGTGGCGCACCTTCCCGTGGGCCACAGCCCCGGCAATGCCGCCCTGCCCCTCGGGGTAATGGCACGACTGGATGGCGGGCGGGGGCATCTGGGGCTGCTGGGGCCCGGAGCGGGCTGACCCCTCCGCCGGCAGGTTCCGGAAGGGCCGAAGGCGGGTTCACCGTTGCGCCCTCCCCCCTCGATCAGCGAGATTCACTACCGCCCGCCAGGGGCCCAAAGGCAATGGAGCGGTGCGGCGGAGGCGGCACGGTGCTCTTACCGCCCTCCCGGTTGGACTGGTAGGCGGGCGAGAGGATCTCCACACCCGCTTCGGCGAAGCGGTCCTGCAGGGAGGCCAGCAGCTCCGAAAGGGTTTCCCGGTAAAGCAACACGTCCCGCACGCTGGCATTTAGCTCGTAGCTGATGTGAAAGTCGTTCAGGGAGGTCTGGAGCACCAGGGGGGGCGGATCCTCGGCGATGCCGGGCACGGCGCGGGCAGCGGCGAGCATCAGGGCATGCACCTGCCGCCAGGGGACGTCGTAGCCGATCGTGATCGTGGTGGCCAGGGCCACGGGCCGCTGGATCTCGCGCCGACCGAAGCTGAAATTGAGAATCGGGGACGTGATCACGGTGGCGTTCGGAATGCTCACCAGTTCGTTGCGCGGGGTCTGGATGCGGGTCACCAGAAGATCGCGGTCCTGCACCACGCCCACCACGCCGTTGATCTCCACCCGATCGCCCTCCCGGAAAGCCCGGGTGTAGATGAGCATCAGGCCACTGATCACGTTCGTGGCCACGGCGCTGGAGCCCAGGGCTGCCAGCAGGCCCACGAACAGGCCGGCCCCCTGAAAGGCGCGGCTGCCGGAGCCCGGGATGTAAGGATAGGCCGTCACCAGACCGGCCAACAGCACCCCGGCCGCCAACAGCCGCCCGGTCGGCCGCGCCCACTCCCGGTAAAACCCCGGAAACTGAAGCTGACCCCGCTCAATCGCCCCGAACCAGTCGAGACAGGCCCGCATCACCAGGCGGGTGATCAGCAGGATCACCACGATGGAGAGCAGGTTCGGGATGGCGGCCACCATCCCGGCCAGCAGACGCTCCAACACCCCGCGAATGTGACCGCGGAGCCCCTCGGCCACAACCTGGGTGGGCGGGAAAAAGCCCAGCAGCAGCGGGATTAGTAGATAGCTCGCCAGCAGCAGCAACCCCCAGTGCAGCAAACGCAGCAGCCGCAACAGGGTGGCGCGCTCTTGCGAGCCGTCGAGCACCTTGCTGCCCGCCATCCTTAGGCCCCCCAGCCATTTAGAGGGTGCCGCGGCGATCCAGTGGCGGGCGCGGCGCTCCAGCAACACTTGCACCTGCACCCAAGCCACGTAAATGCCCAGGAAAAGCAGGGCGAGGGCGGTGCTGCGTAGCCAGGCTCCGACGGTATGGCTGCTGCGGTATTGACGGATCGCCCCCCGCACCTGGTCGCGGTAGCGCTCGGCGAGATCCTGGCGGGTGGTGTCAAAAGCCCGGGCTGCCCGGTCATCCACCGCAAGCAGCGGCGTGAAGCGACCGCCGCCCTCCAGGCCCAACATCGAATAGGGCGGATCCTCCCGCACCTCCAGCTGCTCGGGCGCCACAGCCGGGTTGTCCGCCAGCTTGCGCAGCACCACACTGCCCCGCGCCGCCGCGGTTTCGGGAGTCTGCGCGCCGGCGGCGGAACGGATCTCCAGGATCCGGCGCCCCTCCAGGGTGATCCAGGCCGGCGGAGTCTGGGGTTGGGAAGCGCTGGCCGGCGGAGGCTGAACCCGGGAGACCAACGGGGCGACAGGGGCCAGTGGGGCTCCAGGGGCCACCGCAGCAGCAGAGCCCACCAGCGCCAAGGCCAGGACCTCCCCCCGGCCGAATCGAACAGCCTGGACCGCTGGTGTGGTCCCGACAGCACCCCGGAGCTGGGCCATCGCCCTGGCCGCCCCCCCAGGCCCTGCGAAGCCGGCGAGGAAGGGAAGGCCAAGCATCAGCAGGATGCCCACGAGGGGAACCAGCCCGGACAAGCGGCGGGGAAAGCGGCCACGGATCCGCAAGGGCTTGAGGGGAGCCATGGATGGAGGCACGTGCACGGCCCGATCCTGGCGAGGCTGGCCCGATGCGCCCACGGCACACCCTGCATACGATGCCGGCGAAGCGTCCCCCATGGACCGACCATGCGGCTTGCAGCCCCCGATCACCGCCCCTCAGCAGCACGGCCCGAATCCTCATCCGGCCGTTGCTGGGCGATGCGGCTTGTGGCCCTTGGCTTGCTGTTGCTGGTCAGCGTGGGAAGCACGTTCACCCTGGCACCGCCCGCCCTGGCCGCCACCGCAGGAACTGCGCCTGTTCCGAAGATTGCCCCAGTCGCCACCACCAGCGCGCTCCCGACCACCAACGCCCCCTCAACGGCTCCGGCCACCCCCCTCACCGAGCTGCCTTCAGCCTCCGCCTTCGAAGCCCAGGCGAAGCTGATTCCGAAGCTGCGCCAGTTTTATGGCGGCTCGGGAGCCTTGCGGGGGCTGGTGCCGATCCTGATCCTGATGGTGGGGCCGATCAAGGTGATTCCCGCCTTCCTGCGTCTCACCGCCCGGGCCAGTGAACCGATGCGGCGCCGGATCGCCTGGAACGGCTTCCTGCTCTCGACCGCCACGGTGCTGGTGCTGGCCCTGTTCGGCTATCGCCTGCTGGTGAACTTCAACATCCCCCTCACCGCGATCCTGGCCTCGGCGGGCCTCGTGCTGGTGCTGGTGGCCCTGAAGCTGGTGCTCGGCCAGTACGGCGACGACGACGTGTTCGGCGACCACCACCCTGGGCACGGCGATGGCCAGGAGAAACCCCGTGCCCTGCCACCACCTCCCGAGAATCCAGGCCTGGATCTGGTGGTTCAACCCCTGGTCTTCCCCATCATCCTCACGCCCTACGGACTGGCGGTGGTGATCACGCTGTCGGCCCTGGTGCGGGAACTGGAGGGCAGCCCGGCCACGCTGATGGTGATCCTGCTGGGGATCATGGTGCTCAACCTTCTGGCGATGCTCTTCGCCCGGCCGATCCTGGCGGTGATCCGTCCCCGGGTGCTGCAGATGCTGGGCCTCGTGCTGGGCATCATCCAGCTGTCGCTCGGGATCGGCCTGCTGTTTACGGCTGTGGAAGTGCAGGCCCTGACGATCCAGGAGCTGCTGCACTGACCCGTTCGGCCAGCACGGCCGCCGCGATGGTGAGATCAAAGCCGGTGGTGAGCTTGATGTTGGAGGGGGGCGCCTCCAGCACCCGCACCGGCAGCCCGAGCCGCTCGAACAGGGCCGCATCGTCGGTGACGCTCCAGCCCTCGGCGCTGGCGGTGGCATGGGCCCGCCGCAGCTGGGCCACGCCGAAACCCTGAGGAGTCTGGGCAGCCCAGAGGCGACGGCGATCCGGAGTGGCGGTGATCGTGCCGCCCTCCACCTCCTTGATCGTGTCGGTCACCGGGGTGGCGGCCACGATGCCGGCACCCTCGGCCATCGCCTCCCGCAAGGCCGTCACACAGGCCGCCAACAGGTCCGGCTCCACCAGGCAACGGGCCCCGTCATGGATCAGCACGGCATCCGCGTCGGCCGGCAGGGCCTCCAGCCCCCGGCTCACCGATTCCTGACGGGTCTCGCCGCCCAGGATCCACACCACGGGTCGATCAGGCCGGGCCGCCGCCACGATGGCGGCGATCGCCTCGGCGTCCTGGGGCTGGCCCACCAGCCCGATCCAACGGATCGCGGGACAGGCCAGGGCGGCATCAAGGGTCCAGGCCAGCACCGGACGACCCGCAAGAGGCAGCAGGAGCTTGTTGCGGTCGGCCCCCATGCGGCGGCCGCTCCCGGCGGCGGCGATCAGCAGATGCACAAGCAACTCCCTCACGACGGAAGAATCCAGACGCGCTCCATACAATCAGGCCGAGGCCCAGTTCCCGGCGAGATCTGAAGGATGCGAGCACTGTTTCTGATCCCGGGCGCTGCCGTCGACCAGCTACGGGCCCTGCCGGCGGTGGCCGCCACGGCGGAGGGCCTGGGCTTCGCCATCCAGGTGGCCTGTCCGCCGGAGCAGGCGCCGATCTGGAAACTGCTACCGGCCGTGGAAAAGGTGATCCCCTTTGCCTACGGCGACGCCACCCTGGCCGACTGGACCAACCTGCTGGGCTGTGTGCGCGATCCCGACTTCCAGGTGGCCGTGAACCTGGCGCCAAGCCGCCAGATGGACCTGATGCTCTCGATGAGTCACATCCCCACCCGCATCGCCAGCGCCGGCTTCTCCGCCACAGAAACCGTGGCGGCCCCTTCCGGGGGCTGGCCGGCCCAGGCCCTGGCGGGGCATCTGCGACCGATCGGCGTGACCCTTGAGGCCGAGGCCTTCCGCCTGCCGATCAAAGCGGCGGCGCTGGCCGAGGCCACCACTTCCCTGCCCGCCGGAGATGGGCCCATGCTCCTGCTCGCTCCCGCCGGAGGAGCGGCTGACTGGCCCAGGGAGCGCTGGCAGGAGCTTCCCGGCCGGATCCGCACCACCTTGCCGACCCTGCGCAGCCAGGTGGTCCCCCCCGCCACGGCAGCGGGCGTCGGCCAACGGGCCGCACTTGTGGCCGCCGCAGACGTGCTGCTCTCCAGTGACCCGCTCAGCACCGAGTTGGCCCTGCTCTGTGGCACACCCGTGGTGGCGCTGGGCCGAAGCCCGTCGACGCTCCCGGAGCGGCCCGGAGTTCAAGGGCTTGATGGAGCCGGCGATCTGAACGCCCTGGGGGTGGATGCAGTGCTCCAGGCCCTCGGCCTGGCCTGATAGGAGCGGGGAGTCTTGCTGCCCCAGCCGCTCTACCGCAAACGCTCCAGCGGCGGCAGGACGCCGATCTGGGCCCGACGCTCACGTCTTCCGACGCTGCCACTGCGCCGCTCCCGCCATCCCTGGCGGAGGCCCCTGCTCGCCCTAGTGGCGATCGTGAACCTGGCGGCCCTGGCCTACCGCATCAGCGAGGGCTGGAACTGGGGCAATGCCTACTGGATGGTGGTGATCACGCTGAGCACGATGGGCTTCAGCGATGCCAACACACCTCCGCTCAGTGCCAGCGGCCGGATCATCACCACCCTGCTGATCGTGGGCGGGCTGGTGGTGGTGCAGCTCACGATCCAGGGCTTTTTGTCCCTGAACGAATCGGGCTACTTCCGCCAACTACGCGAACAACGGTTCCGGAGGAGACTGCAACACATGCAGAACCATGTGATTCTCTGTGGCTATGGCCGCATCGGCCGGGAAATCGCCGAGCAGCTCACCCGCGAAGGGGTGCCGCTGTTGGTCGTGGAAACGGATCCCGAAAGCCGTGATGCCGCCGAAGAACGGGGCCTCACGGTGCTCACGGCCGACGCCACCCTCGACGAGACCCTGCTCGATGCGGGCATCCATCAGTGCCGCGCCCTAGTCGCAGCACTGACGAGCAATGCGGCCAACCTGTATGTGGTGCTCAGCGCCCGAGGCCTGGCGCCGCGGTGCCGCCTGATCGCCCGGGCCGACAGCGAAGAGGGGGAGAGGAAGCTGCGCCAGGCGGGCGCCGACCAGGTGGTCAGTCCCTACGTGGCCGGGGGACGCACCATGGCCGCCACCGCCCTGAGACCCCTCGCGGTGAACTTCATGGAGCTGCTCTCCGGTTCGGACTGCGAAGTGGATGAGTTCCAGCTCAGTGACGACCCGCGCCTGCTGGGCGATCTCAATGGCAGCACCCTGGCCGAACTGGAACTGAGGCGCCGCACCGGAGCCCTGGTGTTGGCGGTGCGCACCTCCGATCCGCAGCATCAACGGGGCGAATCCACCCTGATCGCCAATCCCGGCGGCGAGGTCCGGCTGGCTCCCGGGCAACTGCTGGTGGTGATGGGCAGCCAAACCCAGCTCGCCAGCTTCGCCGACCTGCTGGGACCGGCATTGGTGGACGTAGCAGAGATGCCCGGCTAAGCAGAAGGGATTGCTTCTCCTGGCGCCATACGATCGAACCATCCTGAACCAAGCACGCGATGGTCGCCAGCGCCGCGGACTCCGCCCAAACGCCCCCAGCCACCGCGTCCGCCACCGAGGCGGCCCCCTCGGCGGCTCACGAGACAGCGGCCAAGGTGGCCCTCGTCACCGGGGCCAGCCGCGGCATCGGCCGCGCCATCGCGATGGAACTGGCCCGGGCCGGAGCCACTGTGGTGGTGAACTACGCCCGTTCCCCCGAGGCGGCCGAGGCGGTGGTGGCCGAGATCACGGCCGCCGGCGGCCGAGCCTGGAGCCAGCAGGCCGATGTCTCCGAGGAGGAGCAAGTCGAAGCGATGGTCAAGGCAGTGCTGGATCGCGACGGACGCCTGGATGTGCTGGTGAACAACGCAGGCATCACCCGCGATGGCCTGCTAATGCGCATGAAGACGGCCGACTGGCACAGCGTTCTGGACCTCAATCTGACCGGGGTCTTTCTCTGCACCCGGGCCGTGAGTCGCACCATGCTCAAAGCGCGCAGCGGCCGGATCATCAACATCACCTCAGTGGTAGCCCTGATGGGCAACCCTGGCCAAGCCAACTACAGCGCAGCCAAAGCCGGATTGATCGGCCTCACCCGCAGCACCGCAGCTGAATTCGCCAGCCGCGGCATCACTGTGAACGCCGTGGCCCCGGGCTTCATCGCCACCGAGATGACCCGGGAACTCAACCAGGATGCAATCCTTGCGGCCATCCCCCTCGGCCGCATGGGACAGCCTGAGGAGGTGGCGGGCGCCGTTCGCTTCCTGGCCTTTGACCCAGCCTCGGCCTACATGACCGGCCAGGTGTTGCAGGTGGATGGGGGCATGGTGATGCGCTGAACCTCCTGCAAGCAAAGCAGTCGAAGCAGCGACAAACCAATAAACCAACCAAGCGCTGCCTGGAGCGAAGCCCACCAAAGCTCCTACCCCACAAAGCTGGCTTTGCCATTTCTGATCACGCTGGCGGCCAACTGAGCTGGCGCGAATTCCAAAAGCCCTCAACCCTGACCGCCCAAAGTCTGGCCGATTTCATCACGCAATCTCCTGATCTTTTGCAACAATCTTAGTCGTCGACTTCGTGCCGTAATTGTGAGAAAAAGGCGAATCGGAATATAAACAAGTGCCATCACCAGTCCAAGGCAGGTGATCAAAAGAAACACCATGCCATTGGCTGATGAGGATGGATCAAGTCCACTGCCAGCGATCGCTTCTTCCAGGGTTTGCTGCAGGATGTCTTCCATCGCATTTTGCCTTCAGCTTGATGCTAGCGAGATTGGCGGAAGTGAGTCGGAAGATTTTGCCTTGGTGGCAAAACGACCGCTAAGCTCGCTTCAAGATTCGGGTTGCCAAAGCCAAACAGCCATCAAGCCCCATCTGGATCGCGGCGTTCATGATGGGTTCAACCAGCCAAATCTGGATTTGATTCCAAGGACTGCCATCTCAGAATCAACACAGAACGACGATCAAGTATCAACCAAACCGGCAGCCAAAGCGGTAGCCAAACCGGCAACGAAATACCAATGCCCCACCTGGATGAAGAGGCCTACCTTCGCGAACGCGTGAATCCGCAGCTCGACTGGTTGAGTCGGGCAAGCCGGCGCAACAAGGGCGGTTTTGTGCGAAGCCGGCTCATCAGCATTCTTCTCGGTGCCTTGATCACCGTTCTATCGCCCTATGCGGGACAGACCGATGGCCTGCGCCGCTGGATCCCCCTGACGTTGCAGCTTGCCGGTGCCGGTGTGGCCGTCTCGGGGTCGCTCTTGGCCCTGAACCGCAATCAGGAGAACTGGGTTCGCTACCGCAGCCTGGAGGAAGCCCTGAAGCGTGAAAAAATGCTCTTTCTCACCGGCAGCACGGAGCTGTACAGCGACAGCGATGCCTTTTCCCGTTTCGTGGAGCGGGCTGAAGCGATCATGCAGCAGGAACAGAGCAGCTGGTTTCAGCTGGCCAGCAACAAGGAGGGGAACACTCGCGTCCCCCCCTCCAAACCGGACGGCAACCCTGAACGCCTCAATCCCGCACCGTCAGCCCTTCAGCCAGGGCCGGGCAAGGCCACCGGAGCGGATCCGGGCTGAATCCCGGCTGTGGTTGATCAAGAGGTCGGAGCTCACTCCCTCGGTCGTCAGAACCACTCGGCCACGGAATCATCGCGACTGTTGACGTTCGCTTCCGGGGTGGTGCGCTGGAAAGCCAGGCTGATCGAGCGCTTCTGCACGCCGTCGGCCGCCACGGCGCTGATCGGATAGAGCTGTTCCCCATCGCGGAAGGGCACCTGCACCCGGAATGTGCCGTCAGCGGAAAGGGGCACCACCTCGTCACCGATCCGCAGGGTGGCAGCCGAATCGGTGGCCCCATAAACGATCAACTCAGCATCGGCCACCAGCCAGAAGCTGCGCTGACGCGCCGGCAGGCCGGCCCCTGAATCGTTGCGACCGCTGGCCCAGAGGCCCACGCCGGAGCGCTGGCCAGCCGCCCCCCAATCGCCATGCTCGCCCTGCTCCTGAAAGGCCTCGGAACCCTGGCCCAACCGGCGGCGGGCGCCACTGGCCTGCTGGTAGAGGCGCTCATGGAGCCCCAGGGCTGCCACCGCCACCGGTGCGGTGGCGGTGGTCCCGACGCTGTCGAGGGAAAAGGGAACAAACCGATCTGCGGTGGTTTCGACCGGTCCACTGGCTGGCATCCGGGCCACGGCGGAAACGGCCAGGGAGATCCACCCCCCACCCGACCTGCGGAAACCAAGCTCTACCCGGTAATCGCGGTCGCTGAGCGGCACCGGGAGATACCACTCATGGGCCCCGGCATCGACAACCACCTCCTGGAGAGCATGGGGATGGGCTTCACCACCAGAGCAGCCGGTGACATCGGCCAATCGCAGGGCAAGCTGCTGGCCACCCGCTGTCACGGCCGCCGCACGGTCCACCGCACGGATCTCCCAGTAGACGTAGGCCCACTGCGGATCGCGAGGCAGGAACACCACACGGGTTTCCCCAACCGGCTGCGGTGGTGCGGGAGGCAGCTGGGCCTCGATGGCGCTCAGGGAAGGAGATGGAGACGGAGCAAGGTCACGATCAAAGCGGGTGGATTCAGGCTCAGCCTTCGCGCCTGCAGTCTCGGATTGGTCATCGGCATCGGCTGCTCGGGATTCGATGGCCAGCACAAGTTGCTGCTTGAGCATGCGGCTGTAACGCCCGACCCCCAGCCGACTCGCCAGGTCCCGCAGCTGACGGAGACTCAGTTGAGCCAGATTTTCGGAAGGGAATCCGGAAGCCGCCATCGCCAACCATTGCGAACCATGACGCCATCGTCCCGGGCGAAAGCCCTTCCACCCCGCCCATGTCAGCAGATCACGACTCCACGGGAGCAAGGGGGATCGCACGCGCGCCAGGCAATCTCAGCTTCGGATTCCAATCAGGGCTCCGCCAGCAATGCTTCAGACTGTCGCAGTGGCTTCCCTGCTTCCCGCACTGCAGGAGCTTCAGGCAGGGCTTCTGTCAGCGGGAACAAACGCAGCTGCCCTGAGCTGGAACCGGCACCGGCCGCCCCCGGACGCGCCTCACCCGATGCCGTTCTGCGGCAGCTCCGCAGCAATCAGGCCGCAGCGATACTCACGCTCTCAACAAAGAACACCAACAACAGCAGCGCAGACTTTCAAACGAACCAGGACATTGATGATCCGATTAGGCGAAAGTCATCAAGAACGCGGCAACGAATCTCTGCGTTTTCAAAAGCCGGTGACTGGATTTGAACCTGCGACCTACTGATTACGAATCAGTTGCTCTACCACTGAGCTACACCGGCGCTCTGCCACAAACTAGCATTCAGCCATGGCTCTCCAATCCGGTCCACGCCACCCCCTTGATCCGGATCTGAAGCGGCGTCTGCTCCGCGAGGCGCGCACCCCTTGGAGAGGACTGCGTCGGGCCATCTGGTTCGCCCTTGTGGCCTCAGCTGCCCTTGGATTGGCCACCATGGCCCTGCGGGCTTCTGCCGGTGGAGAGGTGCCCTCAACCGATCTGCTGATCCAAGCCACCGCGCTGTTGATCTTCGGCGGGTTGCTCTGGTTCGATCGGAACCGCAGTAGCGGCGACTGAAGTGGAGACGTCCGGGTCAAGGTCCACCTCAGGAATCGCGGCCACCACAGGGTTCTTGGATCCATCGCGGATGACGACTACCGCAGGGCTCTGGTTCGTTGCTGTCACAGGAGCTAGATCCTCTGCTTCCACCAGCGGGGGCTCCTCATGGCCAGAATCCATGTCTCGAGCGGATCGATCCGATTCTCCTGCGGTGGGCCGCAACTCGGCTTCCCGTGATGGTTCGATCTCCGGGGAAGAGTTGAAAGTGCTGGGGTCAGGCCTCTCAGGCGCTACATCAGCCTCAGCGAAGGGTCTGGTTGATGCGGGTGGGGTGACGGATCGGGTCGGCGCCTGATCGAGCAAGGGAGAGAGGATCAACAACGGGATGCCCAGGCTGAGCCGTTCGCGCTCCACGGAGGACGGCGCCAGTGGCGCCGCAGCATCCACCTGCTGAGTCGAACGGGTCAGCCACCACAGGGCCTGAACCACTTGTTGCCATTGCCACTGCAACAGGGCCAGCAAGGACGCCGCCAGCAGCAGGCCAACGAGCCGGGGGCTTTCCGACACCGGCGAGAAGGCACTCACCACAGCGGCGTGGCCATCGCACCACCAAAGCAGCAGCAAACTGAGGGAGCAGCCCAGTAGGAGCCCTCCGGCCTGAAGCGCTGGGGGCGTAACCAGGGTGCTCAGCCGGTTCTGGAGCTCTCTGCGCCCCCGCAGGGGAACCTGCACCAGCAGCAATGACCAGCCATCGGCCGGGCGGCGCCAGAGCAGAAAGGCAGGGGCCAGAGACCCGATGGCCCAGCAGAGCAGCCGCTCCAAGGCCGGAAGCGGACCTGGATCACCGGCGGCCAGCAGCAGCATCAGGAGAAGGGCCTCAAGGGGCAAAACCCCTAGGCCCAACAACTGCAGCCAGAGCAGCGGCTCGCTACGGGGAGATCGCGCGGCCACGCTCACGGGATTCAGATGCTGAGGGTGCGGCGCTGGGTGACCAGCTTGTAGGCCTCGATCCGGTCGCCCTCTCGCCAGGAGGAGAAGCGATCGCAACCGATGCCGCATTCGAAGCCGGTGGCCACCTCCTTCACGTCGTCCTTGTTGCGTCGCAGGGAGTCGAGATCGCCCTCGTAAACCTTTTCCTTGCCGCGATGCACGCGCACCTTGCAGTTGCGCTGCAACTTGCCGTTGGTCACGTAGCAGCCTGCCACGGCGTTCTTGCCAATGGTGAACACAGCGCGCACCTCGGCCTCGCCCAGGGACTCCTCGACGAGCTCAGGTTCCAGCAGGCCTTCCATGGCCATCTGGATCTCCTCCAGCAACTTGTAGATCACGTCGTAATCGCGCACATCCACACCGGTGGCATCGGCGGCACGCTTGGCGCCGGGGGCCATCGAAGTGTTGAAGCCCACGATCACGGCGCCAGAGGCAGCAGCGAGATCCACATCGGTCTCGGTGATCTCGCCTGGGGCCGAGAGCAGCACCCGCACCTGCACCTCCTCCTGGGGCAGCTGTTCGAGGGCGCCGAGGATGGCCTCGACGCTGCCCTGAACGTCCGCCTTCAGGATGAGATTGAGCTCCTTGATCTCGCCTTCGCTGACCTGACCCGACAAAGAGGCCAGGGACACCCGGCGGGAGGCCATCTGCTGGGCCAGGCGTGAAGCCCGGGCCTCGGTGGCGCGATCGCCCACGACGGCGCGGGCACTCTTCTCGTCGGGATAAACCTCAAATTCGTCGCCGGCAGTGGGCACCTCGCTGAAACCGAGGGCCTCCACGGCATAGGAAGGACCAGCCTCCTTCACCCGCTTGCCGGTGTCGTCCACCATGGCCCGCACCTTGCCCAGCACAGGGCCCGCCGCCACCACGTCGCCGTTACGGAGCGTGCCGTTCTGGATCAACAGGGTGGCCACCGGACCCTTGGCCTTGTCGAGGTGAGCCTCGATCACCGTGCCCTTGGCCAGGCGATCGGGGTTCGCCTGGAGGTCCTCCACCTCGGTGACGAGAAGGATCATCTCCAGGAGCTTGTCGATGTTTTCGCCCTTGATGGCGCTCACCGGCACCATCACGGTGCTGCCACCCCAGTCCTCGGCCACTAGGTCGTGGCCGGAGAGCTCCTGCTTCACCCGGTCGGGCGAGGCGCCCTCCTTGTCGATCTTGTTGATCGCCACCACGATCGGCACCTCGGCAGCCCGGGCGTGGCTGATCGCCTCGAGGGTCTGGGGACGCACGCCGTCATCGGCAGCGACCACCAGCACGGCCACGTCGGTGACCTTGGTGCCGCGGGCCCGCATGGCCGTGAAGGCCTCGTGACCCGGGGTGTCGAGGAAGGTGATGCGGCGGGACTCGTCGCCATGCGGCACCACCACCTGGTAAGCGCCGATGTGCTGAGTGATGCCACCGGCCTCGCCGGCCGCCACCCGGGTCTTGCGGATCGCATCGAGCAGGCTGGTCTTGCCATGGTCCACGTGACCCATCACGGTCACCACGGGGGGGCGGCGGATCAGGTGGGCCAGGTCGCTGGCCTCAATCATCACGACGGTCTTGGCCGCAGCCGCCTGCACGTCGTCCTCAAGCACCGGCACGCCGAATTCCTCGGCCACCGTCTCGATCGTGGGCAGATCCAGGGTCTGGGTGACGGTGGCGCTGATTCCCTTGAAAAACAGGGATTTGATGATCTCGGAGCTTTCAACTCCGAGCCTGTCGGCCAGTTCCTGCACGGTGAGGTTGCCCTCCGGCACGATCAGCATTTCCGGCCGCTGAGCCTTGAGCTCACGGGCCGCCCGCAGTTCCATCGCGCGACGACGCTGGCGCTGGCGGGTGGTCTCCTTCTTGCGCTTGCGCACAGCCACCGTTGGCTTAGCGGCGGCGGCGGGACGGGTGCGGGGCTTGGCGGGACGGGCCAGGCTGGCCTGCAGCACCAGCGCCTCTTGTTCGCCGGCGTAACCACCGGTTTCCGCTGTGAGCGCATCATCGTTCTCGCCGATGATGTGGACCTTCTGGCGCTGCTTTTGTGGCGTGCGGCTGCGCAGGGCCTCCAGCTTGGCGCTGTCGTCCCAGTCGGGACGGCGAGCCCGGCCGGCAGCGGCACCGGCCGGCTGTGGAGCCCGGAAGCCGGGTCGGCGGGGAGCTGTGGGCGGGGCTGCCGTGGGGCGAACCAGATCCGGGGTGGCGGTCGTGCCATCGGCTCCGGCCTCGCCGCGATCAGGGCGCCGGGGCGGAGGTGCCGTGGGACGACCGCTCGGCTTCTGGAGCTGCATCAGCTCACCCGGGGCCATCGGCTTACGCATGCCGGCAGGCATGCCAGGACGGCCCGGGGCCGCCGGACGGCCCACACCGGGAGTGCCAGGGCCGGCGCTGTCGCGACGGATCGGCTTGCCAACTAGCTCAAGGGGAGTGACTCCGGGGCGGCCAGGGCCCGGTGAAGGGCGCGATGGGCTGCCGGCCTGGGCACGGCCTCCGGGCTGGCCCGGGCGGATCGGCGCCGGCGCCCCCGGCCTCTGGGGACGAGGCACCGGGGCGGCCGGGCGGGCACCACCCGCACCGGATGGACTGCCAGCAGCCGGGGAGACTGCCGCAGGAGACGGGGCACCGGACTGAGGACGCCCCACGAGCTGGGGTCTCGAACCGGGGCCGGGACGACTGGGCGGGGCGGCCTTCCCAGGGGTGCCTGGCGCGGTGCGGGTCGCACCCGGACCGGCCGGACCACGGGATCCGGGCTGGCCGGGCCGGTTGACCAGCATGGGGGTCACGGGACGCGGCGTGGCTGGCCGGGCCGGGGTCGCCGGTTTGGGTGCTGCGCCCACGCTCGGACGCGGAGGAGGAGCCACCGGACGGGGTGGGGCCGCCGGAGTGACGGACACCGCCGGCCTGGCAGGCGGGGAGGAGGAGGTTGGCTTGGCGAGTCCCGGAGCGGCAGAGGCCGGAGCACCGCCAGGGGAAACGGGCCGAGCAGGAGCCGGCGCCGAAGGCCGGGGCGCGGGAGCCTGACTGGAAGCCGGGGCGGGGGGGCTCAGAATTTCAGGCCGGGCAGGAGCGGATGGCGCGACCACGGAACGCTTTGGTTCAACGGGCCGAGGCGAGGGGCCCGCAGTAGCGGGTCGGGCCGGGCTCTGGGGTGCTGCCGCAGGTGTGACCGGACGAACCGGCTGCGGACGCGCCGGCGGGGGCGTGGCGGAAGCTGGGGAGGCCGCTCCCACAGGCCGCGCCGGGGTGGATGGGGCGGGGGAATCTGCCTTCTTCACCGACAGGATCGCCTTGGCAGGAGCCTGAGAGGCCGCCGTGCCATTGCCCTTGATCAGCGCCTTGATGCGGGTGGCTTCGTCGTCGCTGATCGAGCTGCTGTGGCTGCGCGCAGCGATCGAAAGCTTCTCGGCGGCGTCGAGCACGTCCTTGTTGTCCAGGCCCAAGTCCCGGGACAGCTCATAAATTCTGACTTTGCCGCTGCTGGTCATTCAGGTCTCCGAAGGGCGGGGCCAAGGGGCCGCCGAGTGGGGCTGTGGGTGCCACCGGGCCGTACAAACGCCACGGCCACAGTTCATCTTGCCTCAGGGCTCGCTGGGGCGTCGGTCGCGAGGCGAGCCTCAAGGGTGGCGTAGATGGAATCCGATACCTGGCAACGCAGGGCCCGTTGGAGACGCCTGCGTCGCCTGGCCTCATCCAGACAGGTTGGACAGGGGCAGAGATAGGCCGATCGACCCATCCCCCGATCCAGTCCTAGACCCCCGTCGGCCAGGCGGATGACCCGCCAGAGCTGGCGACGATCCACCAGCGTTCGGCAGGACACACAGCGCCGCAGGACGGGGCGCTCGGAGGTCACCGGAGCTCATCTCCGTCGTCGATCGGGGTGTCGGCAGGCGCTTCGGCACTCGCTTCCACCTGGTCCTCCAGATCCTCCCCGAGCCCGCTGGTAGCGCTTTCCAGCTCATCAGCGCCTTCTTCCACGTACTCTTCCTCGTCCTCGGGCAGGGGATACAACTCGCGCAGGCGGGCGTCCTCCTCAGCCCGGGCCGCCTGCTCGGCCGCGAGCCGGGCCTCTGCCTCGGCCTGCAGGGCCTCCTCCTCCTGACGCTGGGCAATCAGGCCGGCAACCACCTGATCCTCGGCCGCCTGGTCGTACTCGGCCGCGTTCTTGATGTCGATCTTCCAGCCGGTGAGGCGGGCCGCCAACCTCACGTTCTGGCCCTCACGGCCAATGGCCAGGCTGAGCTGGTCATGGGGCACCAGCACATGGGCGTGGTGGCCTTCGGGATCCACCAAACGCACCATCTCGACCCGGGCGGGACTGAGGGAGTTGGCGATGTACTGACCCGGATCGGGCGACCAGCGGATTACATCGATCTTTTCGCCTCTCAGTTCATTCACCACCTGCTGGATCCGGGAGCCACGGGCGCCGATGCAGGCCCCCACAGGATCCACCTCACGCTCCACGCTGTCGACAGCAACCTTGGTGCGGGGACCCACCGAGCGGGAGGGGGGGTTGGCTTCGCGGGCAACGGCCACGATCCGCACCGAACCCTCCTGAATCTCAGGCACCTCGTTCTCGAAGAGATACACCACCAAACCGGCATTGGCGCGGCTCACAAACAATTGAGGCCCCCGCCGCGGCACCTCGCTCACCTCCTTGAGGAACACCTTGAAGGTGGCATTGGCGCGATAGTTGTCGTTGGGCAACTGGTCGCGCCGCGGCAGTTCCGCCTCCACCTCCGGACGCCCAAGACCACTGCTCACCGCCATGATCACGCTCTGTCGCTCGAAGCGAATCACCCGGGCAGTGAGCACCGGATCTTCCAGATCGGCAAACTCCTCCTGGATCATGCGCCGCTGCTGATCACGCAGCTTCTGGGCCAGAACCTGCTTGGTGGTGGAGGCCGCCATGCGACCAAAATCATCCTTCTCGGGCGTCACATCCAGAACAACGGTGTCGCCGATCTGGGCATCCTCAGCCACCTGACGCACCTCTTCAATGGCGATCTGGTGATCTTCACTCTCAATCTCCTCCACGATGATCTTGCTGGCCAGAACGCGATAACCCTCTTCCTCGAGGTCGAGAGCCACATCGAAATTGGAGAAATAGTCCTCCTCGAAGGGATCTTCACTGATGCCGAGATAAAGGGTACGGCGATAGCGCTCGTAGCCCTTCAACAGGGCTTCCCGCAGGGCAGCCTCCACCACCTGAGGCGGCAGTTTCTTCTCGTCGCTGATGTCCTCGATCAGATTGTTCAGACCGGGGAGAAGGACCAGTGCCATGGCTTGGGAAGGGAGTCGGGGATGCAGAACGGCCAGGAGACCGTCGGGGTCAGGAGAATGCCCGCCGGGTTGAAGGCAAGGGCTGGGGAGGAATGGGTGGTTAAGGGCCGTCGCGAGGACTCACCAGACGGACGCGCACCACCTCCTGGCGCCGCAGCCGCAAAATACGGCCCCGCACATTGAGCTGGATGGCCTCAGCATCGCGGCCCAGCAACAGGCCCTCCTGAATGGTTTCGGAACCATCGGCAGCAAGGCGATGCACCGCCACCGGAAAGCTCCGGAAGCTGGTGAAATCACGATCACTGCTGAGTTCCTCGCCGATACCGGGGCTGCTCACCTCCAGCACGTAGGGCGTCTCCAGCAGGGCGGCGGCCTCCACGGCCTCGCCAAGGGGGCCACTGAAGGCGGCGCAGTCATCGAGGCTCACATCCGAGTCATCGGCCCGCCGCACGAGCACCTGAACCGTCATCGGAATCCGGTGGGTGTGGATCTGCACGCCCACCACCTTCAGCGCAGCAGCCTCAGCCACCTGGCAGGCCAGCTGTTCAAGGTCGGTGGTGAGGGGATGGGGCAAAGCGGTATGGCGGGTCAAGCGGTTCGCAGGAACCAGCTCCGGGGCGGAGTCACCGCCGCGGCCGCAGTTGTATGGAACTGCCCCACAAGCGAAACAAGGCCCTTCAGGGGCTGCGCTTCATCGATGGGTGCTGCCCGGCGGGCATGAATTCACCCTAGAGGATCGGCCTGCGGGGGAATTCCCAGCTCCAGCAGCGGCGCCTCGGCGTAATAGTCGTTGCTGGTCACGGTCCCCCGCAGACTGGCGTCCTGATTGAGACACTGGGAGCACTGCTCCGGGCTGCGCAGGTACTGGCAGACCCTGGCCCAGAGCTTGGCCCGGGTGCCGGGGGCGCCCATGCTGAAGTGCACCAGATCCGCACCACCGGTCATCCCCTGGATCTCCACCTGGCAGAGCTCACAGCGCTGACGGGTGCCGGGCGGGATGGACGGCATGGCGCTCAACCTGTACTGAAGGCAACTTAGGAGGATCCAGCCGTGCTGACCTCCCTGGGCAGCGTGGAGCTCACGAGTCGTCAAAACGCGTTGGTCATGGCGTCGCCCCTGCGGATCCTGCAGCTCAGCGATCCTCACCTGCTGGCCGATCCAGGCGGAGTCCTCAAGGGCAGGGCCCCACGAGCCCTGTTGCGCCATGGGCTGGCTCAGGCCCTGGCCCAGCTCAGGGCCAGCGGCGAATCCCCCGATCGGCTGCTGATCAGCGGCGATCTCTGCCAGGACGAGAGCTGGGGGGGGTACGTGCGGCTGGCGGAACTGCTGCCTGATGAGATCGGAGCGCCGCTCCTGATGGCGGGGAACCATGACCACCCCCAGCTGCTGCGCGCCGCCCTCGGCCGCCGCGCCCGCATCGCCCCAGGCCTCTGGCCCCTGCCTGGCAGTCCTGGCTGGAGCCTGCTCGCCCTCGACAGCCACTGCAGCGGGCGCGAGGGGGGGCGGCTGGATCGATCTCAATGGACCTGGCTGGAAGGGGTGCTCTCAGAGCCAGAGGGTGGGCCTCTGCTGGTGGCCCTGCACCACCCCCCGGTGGCGATCGGAGACCCGGTCTTTGATGCGATCGGCCTGCAGGAAGGGGAACGGTTGATGGCAAGGCTTTCGGCCTCTCAGCGGGTCCGGGGCGTGGTGTTCGGCCACGTCCATCAGCACTGGCAGGGGTGCCTGCCGGGCCGGCCGGAGGTGCCCCTGCTGGGCTGCCCCTCAACCCTGATCGGCTACGGGCCCGTCCAGCCCTGTCCCCTGGGTCGGGCCGCCGATCCTGGGGGCAGGATCCTGGAACTCGGGGAGGAGGGGGAAATCCGGCATCGCCTGCTGCGCTGGTCCGCCCTGGAGCGACCCTAGTTTTCGGTGGTCGTATCCCAACGGCTTCCTCCCCTGAAACGCTTCCTTCGTCGGCTCACCGCGCCGCTGCTGCCCCTCACCCTGGTGGTTCTGCTCGCGGTGGGGGCCTTCCCGCCCCCGCCCGCCCTGGCGATCCCGATCCAGGGTGCGCCGGCCACTCCACGACAACCCTCCGTCTCCCCGCCGGCTCGCGCCCTACCCGATTCGGGCCTGGCCGCCCAAAGTGCAGGGATCAGCGCCACCGATGCCAGCCCCGGCAGGACGGCGGGGGCAACCGAGTCCGAGACGGCCACGCCGAGAACCACGGCGGCGGCGGGATTGCTCAGCGGGGAAGGCCACAGCTTCGTGGCCGAGGCCGCCCGTCGGGTCGGCCCCGCCGTGGTGCGGATCGACACGGAGCGCAACGTGGCCCGCCAGCCCTTTGATCCGGCCATGCTGGATCCCCTGCTGCGCGATCTGTTTGGCGACCCCTCCGGATCGATGCGGGAGCGGGGGCAAGGTTCTGGCGTCGTAATCGACGCCGGCCGTGGCCTGGTGCTCACCAATGCCCACGTGGTCGATTCGGTCGACAGTGTGGAGGTGACCCTCGCCGATGGCCGTCAACTGGACGGCAGCGTGGTGGGGGCCGATCCGGTCACCGACCTGGCGGTGGTGCGCGTCAGCCGCAAAGGCGAGCTGAAGGCTGCTCCCCTGGGGGATTCCGAGGCCCTGGAGGTGGGCGACTGGGCGATCGCCCTGGGCAGCCCCTACGGCCTGGAGCGCACCGTGACCCTCGGAATCGTCAGTAGCCTTCACCGCGATATCAACAGTCTCGGTTTCGCCGACAAGCGCCTTGACCTGATCCAGACCGACGCCGCCATCAACCCCGGCAACTCCGGCGGCCCGCTGATCAATGCCAGCGGCGAGGTGATCGGCATCAACACGTTGGTGCGGTCGGGCCCCGGCGCCGGTCTCGGCTTTGCGATCCCGATCAACCTGGCCAAACGGGTGGCCGGCCAGCTGGCCGAAGGCGGGAAGGTGATTCACCCCTACCTGGGCCTCCAGCTGGTGCCGCTCACGGCCCGGGTTGCCCGGGAGAACAACCGCGACCCCGACGCCCTGCTCCAACTTCCCGAGCGCGACGGTGCCCTGGTGCAGAGGGTGCTGCCGGAAAGCCCGGCCGAAACGGCCGGCCTCAAGCGCGGCGACCTGGTGGTGGCGATCGCCGACCAGCCGGTGCTCAACCCTTCGACCCTGCTTCAGGCGGTGGAGCACGCCGAGGTCGGCCAGCCCCTGGCCCTGAAGGTGGTACGGGGCCAGAAGGAGGTGCAGCTCTCGATCCGGCCGGCGGCCCTGCCTGAGAAAGGTTCAGCCTGATGGCCGAGCCCGGCACCGCGGCCCTCGGATCGTGAATCCAAAGGTCGTGGTGCCTCGCCTAGGCAAACCTGCTCCCAGACCTTTCCAGCCAACGCCTTAACCCCGGAGAGGTTTCTAAGAGAATCACCCCGAGGCGGCCAGCACCGCAGCCGGTGCTGACAAAGCAGCCCAAAACCGTCAGTCGACTCCGGTGCCCATCACCTTCCCTGCTACGGTCTGGCGCCTCAGCCAGCCCCAGCGATGTCGGATCTGCAGGACCAGATGAAGCAGGCGGTCGCCGCAGCCGCCGTCGAGCAGATCCGCGACGGCATGGTGCTGGGCCTGGGCTCCGGCTCCACCGCGGCCCTGATGATCCAGGGCCTAGGCGAGAAACTCCGCCGCGGTGAGCTGCACAACATCGTGGGGGTCACCACCTCCTTTCAGGGCGAGGTGCTGGCCGCCGAGCTCGGGATCCCCCTCCAGAGCCTCAACGCGGTGGATCGCATTGATCTGGCCATCGATGGAGCCGACGAGGTGGATCCTTCGTTCCAGCTGATCAAGGGCGGCGGCGCCTGCCATGTGCAGGAAAAGCTGGTGGCCGTGCGCGCCAAGCGCTTCGTGGTGGTGGTGGATAGCACCAAGCTGGTGGACACCCTGAACCTTGGTTTCCTGCTGCCGGTAGAGGTGCTGCCCGGTGCCTGGCGCCAGGTGAAGGGCCAGCTGGGCGAGCTGGGCGGTGACGCCCAGCTGCGCATGGCCGTGCGCAAGGCGGGCCCGGTGGTGACCGACCAGGGCAACCTGGTGCTGGATGTGAAATTCGCTGGCGGCATCAGCGATCCAGAGTCCCTGGAGAAAGCGATCAACAACCTGCCGGGGGTGCTCGAGAACGGCCTGTTCGTGAACCTCACCGACCAGGTGCTCGTGGGTGAGATCGTTGATGGCGTGCCCGGCGTACGGGATCTGGTGAAGCGCTGAGCCAGCCCCCCGCTCCCAGGCTGCCTAGACCGGCCTGGCACGAAGACCCGTGCTAGTTCTGAACTTATCGTGAGTTCGAAGGCCCTGTGGCGCTCTCCTTCAGCCAGCTCAATGGCGACCACAAGGACAGCTTTTCATCCACCCACTGGGTCCACCTTGAAGGCGCAGGTGGCATTCACCTGATCAGCCTGACCGGCGTGGTGAAGGTCGACCTGGAGGCCGAGCACGGCCTCTTCGTCAAGGAGAAATCCAGCTGGGTGCTGGAGGATCTGAACCTCGAGATTGCCTTACCGCGGGAGGTGGTTCCGACCGGCCAGTCGTTCCGGGTGAGCCGCTCGGCCCCCTTGGTCACCCTCAACGGCATCGGCGGCATCTCCACCGTGGGCTGGTCCGTACACGAGTTCCACGGTCCGCGCGAGACGGTACTGACCGACTCTGTTCCCATCACCGCCACAATCGGGGTGTACAGCAGCGGCGAGGTGCTGCACCGAATCGCCTACAGCGTGACCCTCACCGGCAGCATCGAACCCCGCGCCTGATTCGCCTGTGCCCCGGCCCGCCGCTCAGTAACCCGAGCTCCCCTTCGGCGGCGCACCGGCCGGATTGGCCTGCAGCCAGGTTGTGGCGTTCAGCGGTTTGGCCTGCACATAGCCCACCGGTAGCCAGAGATCGCCGGCCGCCGAGGCGAAATGGATCTCCCAGTGGTAGAGACCCCGGTAGGCCGCCGGATCGCTCTTGAGCAGGGCGGCGTAGGCCAGCACCGCCGTGCCGTAGTTGTCGCTGTTGTTGTAGCCCCACAGGCCCTTGCGAATGTCCCTGAGGCCGCCGCGGCGCACCAGGTAGCGGGCTGCGGCGTTGATGGCGGTGCGCGGGTCGCGGATGTCCCCCCCGTTGCCGATGCCCGGTTCCGCCCAGGTGCCAGGCAGGAACTGCATCGGCCCGTGGGCATCGGCCACCGAGACCCCATCGATGCGGCCCATGCCGCTCTCCACCAGATTCACGGCGGCCAGCACGGTCCATGGAATTCCCGTGGCTGCCTCCGCCTCCCGGTAGTAGCGCAGCAGGTTGGGTGGACTCTCCGGCGCCTGAATGCGCCAGGCCGGCAGCTTGGTCGGGCGCCGGGCGGGGTCGTGCATGGCGATGAAAGCCCGCCGCGCCTGGATGTGAAGGTCGAACACGGGCCGCCATCGTTCCGGCAGGGCGGCTCTCACCCGCGCCGCCTGCTCGGTCTGGTAGGCCAGCACCCGATAGATCACCTGCTGTTGATGGCCCAGGGCCGGCAGCTCGGCCTCGGCGGTGGAAGGGGAGCGAACGGCCTCCTCCACCTGAGCCAGCAGGGCAGCGGTAGCACCGGCATCAAGTGGCACCAAGGGGTAATGGCGGCCATCAGGGGCAGTGGGCAGACCCGCCTCGGTGGGAAGGCTGATCGCCGCCGCCGCCGGCGAGGAGGCCGCAGCGGCAGGGGCCGCCATGGGCTGGGGTCGAGGCAGGGTGGGCTGGCTGGTGCCATCCGTTCCGCCGGAGCCTGGGTTGGCCTCCGAAGGCAACCGCACCAGCACCGTGGCGCCCAACACCCCAGCGGCGCCAAGCGCCAGCAGCAGAGGGCGGTAGGGAATGGACGACACCATGGCCGACTGAAGGGATGGGTTCACCCTATCGGCTGCGCCCTGCAGCCCTGCGGCCTCAGACCAGGCGGCGACGAACCGATTCCGCGTGACTGTGAAGGCCCTCGCTCTCCGCGAGTTCCAACACGGCTGGGCCGGTGGCCTCCAGTGCCCCCTGGTTGAACTGGATCAGGGAGGTGTGGCGGCAGAAGGTTTCCACGCTCAGGGCCCCGGCGAAGCGGGCCGTGCCACTGGTGGGCAGGGTGTGATTCGGACCAGCCAGGTAGTCGCCTACCGCCTCAGGCGTGTAGGGGCCGAGAAAGATGGCGCCGGCCTGCTGGATTTGCTCCGCCAGGGCTTCAGGCGCCTCCACCAGCAGTTCCAGGTGCTCCGGCGCGAACCGATCACTCAGCCGGGCCGCCTCCGCCAGGTCGTCACAAACCACGATCAGGCCCCAGTCCGTCAGGGCCTGGCGCACGATCGCCGCCCGAGGATGCCGCGCCAGCTGGGCTTCCACCGCCGCCGGAACCGCCGCCGCCAGGGCTTCGCTGGTGGTGATCAGGATCGCGGCCGCCAGCGGATCATGCTCCGCCTGCGCCATCAGATCCGCAGCCACCTGATCGGCCCGGGCGGTGTGGTCGGCGATCACCAGCACCTCGCTGGGACCAGCCAGGGAATCGATCCCCACCTGGCCATACACGGCCTTCTTGGCCAGGGTCACCCAGAGATTGCCAGGCCCACTGATCACATCCACTCGAGGGATTGAGGCGGTGCCGTAAGCCAGGGCCCCGATGGCCTGAGCTCCACCGACCCGATACACCTCCTGCACCCCGGCCAGGTGGGCGGCGGCCAGCACGGTGGGATTGGGTTCGCCATCAGGACCCGGCGGTGTCACGATCACGACTCGCTTCACCCCGGCCACGCGAGCGGGCACCGCGTTCATGAGCACCGTGCTGGGGTAAGAGGCCCGACCGCCAGGCACATACAAACCGGCCCGCTCCACCGGGCGCCAGCGACGACCGAGCCGCTCTCCATGGGGCCCGGTGAGCGACAGATCAACGGGATATTGGTGGCGGTGAAAACTCACGATCCGCTCATGGGCCAGCTCCATAGCGGCACGCAGAGCAGGGGCCGTGGCATCCCAAGCCTGGGCCAGTCGCTCGGGCGGAATCCGAAGGGGATCAGGCCTTACACCATCGAAACGCTCGGTGAGCTCCAGCAGGGCTGCATCACCCTCGAGCCTCACGCGCTCAAGAATCGCCGCAACCCGCTCCTGCTGCTCGCGCATCGCCCCGCCCTCGGTGCGCTGGGCGATCGCCTGCAGCCGGGAACCGGCCTGCTCCGCGTCTCGCAGGCACAGAAGCTTCAGCGGAGATTCCAGGGTCTGGACGGGGGTTTCCTTCACGGTCTCTTCCTCAGGTTCACGAACGGTCCTGGGGCGACTCTCAACAAGGAGAATCTCAACAGGGAACAGGACAAGGGAGAAGGCGCGGCTCTGGAAGACCGGCAAGCCTCCCGCTCAGGCTAGGACCAGGCCTGGGGGGACCTGAGGCGGCGGCTGGGGCAAGCCCTCCTGAGGCCAATGGTCTGCCTTCACAAAGGCACAGGAGTCCAGGCCCGATGCCGAGGTGAGCCACCAATCCACCGATGGCCTGGCCTGGTGAGGAAGCTCAACAGCCGTCAGGCTAAGATCTTCGTTTGTCGAAGCAGCGCCAGCTCCCTGTGGCCAATAACAAGTCGTCGAAGAAGCGCATCGAAATCGCCGAGCGCAATCGGTTGCGCAACCGGACCTACAAGTCGGCCCTCCGCACGCTGATGAAGCGCTGCTTCACCGCATGTTCGGCCTACGGCCAGGAACCCGCCCCGGAAGCGAAGGTTGCCGTGGAGACCAGCCTCAACGCCGCCTTCAGCAAGATCGACAAGGCCGTCAAGGTTGGTGTGCTGCACCGCAACACCGGCGCGAACCAGAAATCGCGCCTCAGTGCCGCGGTCAAGAAAGCCCTTGAACCGGCCAAGGCCTGAGCCTGGAAATTTGGCCCTTTCCGGTCACCGCCGATGAGCATCCAGCCAGCCCTTGGCACCGCCGCTCCCGCTGCAGGAACGGCCGGGATTGGGGCTGTTTGCCTTGTGGATTCTCACTGCCACATCGTCTTCCGCAACTTTGATGACGATCTGGATGAGGTTGCGCAACGCTGGCGAGATGCGGGGGTGAAAGCCCTGGTTCATGCCTGCGTGGAGCCGGCTGAAATCCCCGCCATCCGTGCCCTGGCCGATCGTTTCCCCGAACTGCGCTACGCCGTCGGGGTCCATCCCCTCGACACCCAGCATTGGCAGGAGCACACGGCGGCCGAGCTGCGGGCCGCCGCCCAGGCCGATTCCCGTGTGGTGGCGATTGGAGAACTCGGCCTCGATCTCTACCGCGAGACCAACCTCGAGCGCCAGATGGCCGTGCTGGAGCCCCAGTTGGATCTGGCCGTGGAACTCGATCTGCCTGTGATCATCCACTGCCGTGATGCCGCGGCACCGATGCTCAAACTCCTCGCTGAACGGGCCGCTCGGGGGGCCGTGCCCCGCGGGGTGATGCACTGCTGGGGGGGAACACCCGAAGAAATGGAGGGGTTCCTGGCCCATGGCCTATTCATCAGTTTCAGCGGCACCGTCACTTTCCCCAAGGCAGAGCCGATCCATCAATGCGCCGGCCTGGTTCCGGCCGATCGTTATCTGGTGGAAACCGATTGCCCTTTCCTCGCCCCGGCTCCCCGACGGGGCAAACGCAATGAACCGGCCTTCGTGGCAGCCGTGGCGGCCCGGGTGGCCGAACTCCGCGGCGAGACGGTTGAGGAGGTGGCTTCTACCAGCACACGCAACGCGGCACGCCTGTTCGATCTGCCACTTCACAATGTATGATGTTCCATTGGCCTGGCAGCGGAAGCGCTCCTTTGACCACCACCCGGACCAACGCTGTGACTCGGATGTCCCCACGCACCAGCACGGCAGCTACCGCCGCCACGGCCCATCGGCCGGCTCGGTAGGCGTCATTTTCTGAGTGAGCCGTTCCTGCAAGCAGGAACGGCTGTTCGCGTCGCGACCACAGCTTCCCCACAGCTGCGACTGGCCCACCGCCGATGGTCGACCCGCCGACGCCCCACCCTCTCCGTCCAGGCCCGTTTCTTTCCACCCGTTCCTGCAGGTTCACCGCATGAGCAGCGCGATCCAGGTCGCCAAGACCGTCACTTACCTTCCCGATCTGGTGGAGGTACAGAGGGCGAGTTTCAAGTGGTTCCTGGAGAAGGGCCTGATCGAGGAGCTTGACAGCTTCTCACCGATCACTGACTACACCGGCAAACTCGAGCTTCATTTCGTCGGCGATCAATACCGGCTCAAGCGTCCGCGCCACGATGTGGAAGAGGCAAAACGGCGCGATGCCACCTTCGCCTCCCAGATGTATGTGACCTGCCGCCTGGTCAATAAGGAGACCGGCGAAATCAAAGAGCAGGAGGTGTTCATCGGCGAACTGCCCCTGATGACCGAACGCGGCACCTTCATCATCAACGGTGCTGAGCGCGTGATCGTGAACCAGATCGTGCGATCCCCCGGCGTTTACTTCAAAGATGAACAGGATAAAAACGGCCGCAAAACCTTCAATGCAAGCCTCATCCCGAATCGAGGTGCCTGGCTGAAGTTCGAAACGGACAAGAACGATCTCCTGCACGTTCGAGTCGACAAGACCCGCAAGATCAACGCCCACGTTCTGATGCGGGCCATTGGCCTTTCCGATAACGATGTACTCGACAAACTTCGGCATCCCGAGTATTACCAGAAGTCAATCGAGGCTGCTAATGATGAAGGCATCGCCTCTGAAGATCAGGCTCTTCTGGAGCTCTACAAAAAGCTGAGGCCGGGTGAACCACCGTCGGTGAGCGGCGGTCAGACCCTGCTCCACAGTCGCTTCTTTGACCCCAAGCGCTACGACCTCGGCCGGGTTGGTCGTTACAAGATCAACAAGAAACTGCGTCTCACCATCCCTGACGCCACCCGCACCCTCACCCCCGAGGATGTGCTGTCGACGATCGATTACCTCATCAATCTTGAGCTTGATGTGGGCGGTGCCTGCCTCGATGACATCGACCACCTCGGCAACCGCCGCGTTCGCTCAGTCGGTGAGCTTCTTCAGAACCAGGTGCGGGTGGGCCTCAACCGGCTCGAACGGATCATCAAGGAACGGATGACCGTGGGTGAAACCGAATCCCTCACCCCGGCCCAGCTGGTGAACCCCAAGCCTCTGGTGGCGGCGATCAAGGAGTTTTTCGGCTCCAGCCAGCTCAGTCAGTTCATGGACCAGACCAACCCTCTGGCCGAGCTGACCCACAAGCGCCGCATCAGCGCCCTCGGCCCAGGTGGCCTCACACGCGAGCGGGCCGGTTTCGCCGTGCGTGACATCCACCCCTCCCACTACGGCCGCATCTGCCCGATCGAAACGCCGGAGGGTCCCAACGCCGGCCTGATCGGCTCGCTGGCTACCCACGCCCGCGTCAACGAGTACGGCTTCATCGAAACCCCCTTCTGGAAG
>Ga0209401_1000136_pt1 | contig 48395 bp, 74 predicted proteins | sample M_140807_MF_Meta_FD_187318 | JGI IMG/M metagenome (GOLD analysis project Ga0209401, IMG submission 187318) | Freshwater microbial communities from Lake Montjoie, Canada to study carbon cycling - M_140807_MF_MetaG (SPAdes) (version 2) | ecosystem: Environmental > Aquatic > Freshwater > Lake...
TTCCTCTCCCGGAAATGCCAATCGCAATGCTGACAAATATGTTTTTCGAGCTATTGGATTTGGAACCGGTAATACAATTCCAACTTATGTAGGATTTGGTGCTGCTTATGTTCAGTCAGGAATAACCAGCACACAAAGCCATACACAAGAAGATTGTTTTCTTGTCCGTCTTCTTGCCTCAGCGACTCCTATAGTCGCTTTTGGATCGGATTTTGTCTCAACTGTACCAGCGATCAAACGAGTAGGGACTAGACTACAAGCCAGACTGGCAGATGATTCAGGATATGCCACATGGGAAGGTCCGTTAAATTCTAACGCTGTTTCAGCTATTGCTCTTCCAACGGCTGCTACTGTAACAGCAGCTACTGGTGATGGAACCACAGTAACCTACACAGCTGCCAATACATTCAGCGTTGGCCAAGTCGTGTCTATTACAGGGTTGACCATCACTACAGGGTCAAGTCTTAACCTTTCCAATCAGACCATTACTACTGCGTCTGCTACACAGTTCACAATCACAAACGCAACAGTAGGTACGGCTGCTGCGACTCAGTCAGGCACAGCTACGATTCAGTCTGCCGGTAACAGCGTAACGATTACGGCTGGTAATGGCTCTGGTGTAGGTGCTGGTGGGAATATTATCCTCCAACCGGGAGCGCAGGGAAGTAGTGGTGTGAATGGCACTATTCAAGCTGGTGGAACAATAATTCAGGCTTCTGGAACTACTGTCGTTGGCATTCAAAATACAACAACAGATGCCAATACTGTTAGCCCAACACCACGAATATCGTTTGCAACTGATCGCAGCGGAACGGCATATGCACCATACTTTTTTCGTGGCAGACTATTTATACCGGATATTGGCGCAAATGGAACACAACTTTGTATAGGACATCCCGGAGGCTCTGAATCTTCTGGCTATTGGGGCGAAGGTATTGGCCGAGTTATTGGCAACGGTGGCATAGCGATTTATTCTGCCCATGCTGCAAGGTTTTGGCAATTTCAATCAATGTGCGGAATTACTGTTTCGCTTGGATTTGGCCCAGTGTCTACTTCTACGGATGTGGCAATAGGACGGTCAGACAAAGGCGTTTTGAGAATAGCTGACGGAACATCTAGTACGGCACTAAACACTACCGGTGGATCCCTTTCTTTCCCATCATCAACCACAGCTTTTTCAGCAAACACAAATGATCTTGCCCTTACTGCTTCAGCTTTCCAGCGAATCAATTGCACATCAGCAGCTAGTCTGACAGGCATCGCTCCTCCATCAGGCGGAACTCATGTCGATGGACGCATGATCAGAGTCTACAATGTCGGCACAGCCAACCTAACGCTGGCTCACAACAGCGCATCATCCACAGCAGCGAATAGGATGTTTAGTTCAACAGGTGCTGACATCATTCTGGCACCTAATGACTACGCTGAATTGATCTATGATGCCACTAGCAATGGTTCAGGCGCAGCCGGATGGAGGGTCTCCTAATGGCTGGCCTCAATAAAGCATACAAACGGCGACCTAATGCAGTAGCTCTCAATGGGGCTCCTATCATGTGTCTGGATGCTGGGAGCAGAATCAGCTATCCCGGTACAGGGACTGCATGGACAGACCTGAGTAGTAATGCAAACAACGGAACGCTAGTAAATGGGCCAACATTTGACTCAGCGAATGGTGGAAGCTTAGTGTTTGATGGGGTGAACGATTATGTCAATTGTGGTACTAGAACATTTAACATAACAAATAGCCTTACACTTAGCATTTGGGCAAAATTTAATACATTAAGTAATGGCCAAATTTATTCAATGTTTTCATATGGTGGGTATATAAGTGGTGGATTTGTAGTTCAAAGAGGAGATTCAAATAGTTTTAGGTTTGCATATAATGGATCATTTTTTACTGACGGGCAAAGTATGACGACAACAAATATTTGGTTTAATATAGTATTTGTTGCGACGCAAGGACAGCCAGTAGATTTTTATCTAAATACATCAAAAACATCTAGCAGCACATTGCCATCAGTTTCGCTTTCGTCATCAAATACTGTCGAAATTGGTAGGCGTACTGATATAACATCTCAATATGTGTCAGGGAATTTTGGGCAAATTAACATCTACAACCGTGCCCTTTCTGCTACAGAAATAGCCACCAATTTTGAATTGCTTCGTGGACGATACGGTATTTAACTAAGGAGATTCCAATGGCTGATACTATTCCAGAACCTGTGTTCCCTGAGATTCCAGCGACAGATCCTACGGTAGTTCCTCCTGTAGAAGGAGCAACCTACGACCAATGGTTTTTAACTGGGACTAACATTGCTCGTCGTGATGGTGATGTGTATGACTTGGAATCCTTCTGGGTCAAAGGCAATGCAACAGCATTGTCCAACATTGCCACGAATAATGTGGTTAGAAATATCACTAATCTTGCTTCTTTGTCGGATCAATTAGGAGCAGATTGGTTGAACGAAAACCCTGATGTCATTGCGATCATGCCACAGTTCCTAGCGGTACTTGCAAAGATTGCATTAAAGCAAGGTGTTCTGTAAGAAATGTACGGTGAAACTCCTTACGCTTCTGTTCCATACGCTGCCTTGGGTGGCGCATTGCTTGTTGCAGCTTGTATTCATGTTGCATCTCAACTGCTGTATACATGCGATGTAGCTAAAACTTTGGTTTATACTGTTAGTGTATCTGGTTCCGTGTGTCCATGTGATTCATCTGGAGCAGTTTGCTAATGGCTAATCAAATTGACACAGGAGATGTGATTCGCCTCAGCGTAGTGTTCAAGAATTTGAACAAGGTTGCTGTGGATCCTTCCCAGGTAAACCTTACAATCAAACAGCCAAACGGTGTCTTGGTTGAGTACCAGTATTTAGTAGGTGTCAACATTGTCAAAGCCTCTGTTGGAAACTACTACTGTGACTTTTTGGTCACACAAGAAGGCATGACCTACTACAAGTGGGTTGCCACTGGAACAGTTAACGCAGCGGAAGAGTCTAGTTTCTTTACAAAGATTTCTCAAATATAGGACAGTGCAATGCCATTGAAAAAAGGTAAGTCAGACAAGACCGTCTCAGCGAACATCCGAACTGAGATGAAGGCAGGCAAGCCACAGAAACAAGCGATAGCAATCTCCTTGAGCAAGGCTGGAAGGTCCAAAAAGAAAGGGTGTAAATAATGGCAAGTATTGTATACAACTCGTTTTACAACAATGTGTTCACCGGGGCAATTGACTGTGACACCGACAGCTTTAAGATCATGCTGACCACATCGTCTTACACTCCGTCCAAGTCGCACAGCAAGCGTAGTGACATCACCAATGAAGTGACCGGTACTGGTTACACTACCGGTGGCAATGCCTGTGCGTTGACTGTAGTGACTGTTGACAATGTCAACAACCGCCAGGAAATATCCGCATCAGTGACTTCGTGGACTACCTCCACGATCACCGCCAGGTACGGTATCATCTACAAGAACCGAGGCGGTCTTGCCACCGCAGATGAACTGGTTGGATGCCTTGACTTCACTACGGATCAATCGTCCAGCGGTGGTACATTCGCTGTTACAGTCAGCACCAATCTTAGGGTACAGAACTAATGGCTGTTAATGTCACCGTAATATGTGATTTTGCAACAGATGCTTCTTCATCGTTTGGTGCATTTGTAACAAACACTAAAACCGCTGGGTTAACGACGCAGACAAGTACTCCGATGGCTGGTTCTGCTTCCGGTGTAATATTGCCTTATGGATATGTCGTTTTGATTGATCAACCACAACTAAATGTTGTTTGTGCTGTAGGCACAACCCTGGGGCCTACTCTTAACGATTTATCTGGAACATCATCGTATTAGGAGGTATAAGTGGCTGCAAACTATGTAGTTGGTTCTCCAGTACTTTTGTCTGGAGCATTTTATAACCAATCAGCATCATTCGTTGACCCGACAACGGTAACCTTCAAGGTCCGTTTGTCTGGTGGTGCTACGACAACTTATGTCTATGGTACCGATGCTCAGGTCGTAAAGATATCCACCGGATGTTATTATGTCCTGTTCACTCCTTCCTCAGCGGGTTCCTACTATTTTCAATGGAAGGGCACAGGAACATTGGCTGCACTAAATGAATCCGGATTCAATGTCCTTGCTTCAAGTTTCTAAAAGGAATACTTCATGAATGCTTTGCTTGCTCTTTTGATTATTGGCCAAACGACAATCACGATTGATCCTGCGTCAAAGTCTACGATTGACATCAAGACTCCTGCGCAGATCACCGTGCTTCCTGCTGGCGTAAAGATTGTCAATGGTGGGATTACAATCTTCCTTCTAAAAGAATCCGAGGTAAAACCTGTCGTGCCTACTCCAATCCCTGTAGACGATGTCCTTAGCGAAAGGGCGAAGGACTTTCAGGCAGCATTCTCCAAATCGATCCCAGACGCATCGAAAAGGGCTGAAGCGTCTAAAGTTGCTATTCCGGTAATTGAATCGATTATAGGGCAAGCTGGAGGCCTTGGATGGACTCACAGCCAGGTTATCGAGGCTTTGGCTGTGAACCTGAATGCAGCCAAGTTTGGTGAGCTTGCCAAAGGATTCAAGTTTGGGGATTGGCTTGGTTCCCAGAATGCAAACAGTGTGGAAGATATCGTGGCAGTACTTAAAGATGTTCTTTCAGCAATGAAAGGTCTGGTGAAATAGTGGAGAGCCAAGATGAATCCATTATTGGTTATGGTAATTCTGATGGCTGGGTTGCCCCAGAAGAAGGAGTTGTCGAGGCCTTCAAGGAAACCCTCCAGTTTCCTGAGTTCTCGGATACTCCGATCTACGGCGCATCGGAGCCACCAGAAACAGTCCTCCTCTTCAAGAGTGTGGAAAAGGTCACTGGAAAGCCCTTGCAAGCGTTGAACCAAGGTGCGGTTGGCTCTTGCTGTGGTTTCGGTTGGACGAATGCTGCCCAGGTAACCGCTGCTGTGGAGATTGACAATGGCGACAGGGAAACTTGGAAAGCTCTTTCACCTAGTTATGTCTATGGCGGCAGCCGTGTACTTATTGGTGGTAATGGTCGCCCTCCCTTTCGTGGTGATGGGTCGAACGCTGTCTGGTGCGCCAAGTTTTCGCAGCAATTCGGCATCGTATCCGCTGAGGAAGCTGGGGCATACTCGGAAAGTCAAGCAAGACAGTGGGGAGCCGAAGGCCCTCCCAAGCAACTCCTCGAATCCGGCAAACGGCATCTGATCAAGACGATTACCCAGGTAAAGACTGTGGCTCAGGCCATTGCTGCTTTATCTTCCGGATATGCCATCCAGATTGCGTCTAATGCTGGATTCACCCAAGTACGAGACAAGGATGGCTTTTGCCAGCGCAAGGGTGTGTGGAACCATTCCATGGCCTGTATTGCCTACAAGGATCGAAAAGGTAAAAGGCCTGGTGCCTTGATCGTTAATAGCTGGGGTCCTAACTCAGCCAGCGGTCCTATAGTGGATATGCCTAGCGGAGCCTGCTTCTGGATCAGCTTCGATGATCTGGAATATATTGTCGGTCAAGGTGATAGTTGGGCATACTCAGCAATTGATGGATTCAAGCAAAACAAGCTTAATTATGCTTGTTTAAACTACTAAGGAGATTATAATGTTGGTACCGTATCCTGTTGAATTGCCTTCCGATGGATTGATGCTTCTGTTGGATAAGGTTCGTGGCAAAGATGTTGATAATGCTTTGCTTGTTCAAGTTGCATGGAATGTAACTGGTTATGGCCTCGGTCGATTTCTTCCTGTGGAGAAACTGATTGGTTCCGAGAATGTTTCCGAGGAAGAGGCACTGGAAGCCTTGATTGCTTCTGGACAATCGAAGCAAGGCGTAGTATCCAGCATCGTTTTGTCAGTGGTACTCAAATTGGCTTTGAAGATCCTTGCCAACTATATTTCTTAGGTGAACCCATGGAGGACACAATGCAATTAGTTGATCTGGTCTCCACTGTCAAAGAGATTGGGCTTCCTGCTGCATCTGTCCTCTTGGCTCTTTACATCGCCATTGTCAGTCTGAAGTGGCTTGGTAGTCAAGTGATCAAGCCACTTGCCGAGAGGCATATAAACTATCTGGATCAGGCATCAGAGACATTGACAGCTGTTGCAGCGGTTGTGACCAAGATCCTGGAAAATCAATTGGAATGGAAACAGGATGGGACCAGGTTGGTTCGTGCGCTGGAGAAGGTTGATGTGTTGGATAAGCGCACCGAGGATCAAGGTGCCAAGTTGACCGAGATCCACGCTATTATGAAGAACAATAAGAACTAGAATGTTATCGCTGCGGACAAAGAAAATCCATCCGCAGGAACAGATCCTGGGGCAACAGGATTCATGGAAAAGTTAAGTGTATGCGCCCCTGATGTAAGAGCAACTGTAGCCGTTCCAGCTCCTGTAAGTCTTGAAATGCCATCTACTTGAACTACAGGCATCCAGTTATATGTTCCACCTACTGACAAACTAAGCTCAAGCTTTCCAACTAAACTTCCAAAAACAACACTTAGTTGTGCATTCTGAAAAGAGCTTAGTGCATTATTTCCTATTACTATATTTGATGCACATCCTCCCTCTATATACACTCTTGTTTGTGGTGTACTTATACTGTAATGCGTTCTTGTAACTATAGATGGCGTAGAAAAATTCCCTGGGCATAATGCAGGAGAATGTGATACCCAAAAACCAATAGGTCTTTTCATGTGGTGGTGTCTCCAACAATTACCCATGTATTCAATGCGTATTGAATAAGGCTTGCACCACTATATCTTGCACGAAGGTTTTTACCAGGAGTATAATTTAGTGTTACGCCTGATGCTGCGCTAACGACAACTTGTGCCAATCCAAGTTGAAGTATGTCAATGCTTGTTCCAACAGGAAAATTTACAGCACTATTTAAAGGAATAGTGACAGCAACCAATGTAGACGAATTATTAAATGTAACTAAATTTTGAGCATCTGTTAAGACAAATGTGTAAGATGTTCCTGTCTGATTGTTGATCGTGTAGGGTCCTCCTCCACCTCCTCCTCCTCCACCAAGAGCCAATACAGAAGCGATTGTAGAGCGTCCTGCTGGGCCTCCTACAGGAGTAACTACAAGGTAGTCTGCTGTAGTCGCTGTTACATCACCCAGTTCATCCGGTCGTTTCGGTGATCCCATTAGATCCTCCTTGTGTAATCATCACACTTTAAGCAAAGCTGAATAGGATTCATGTAGGTTGATGAAGCTGATCTGGTATCCCAATCTACGCCTGTAACCCTACAAGTTCCATACTTGGAACACTCCATCATTGGCTTCCCATTACATCCACAATTTGCAACTGTTTCCAGGTCTTGACCTGCGTATGCACAAGGATTACGCATCCTATCAATAAACTCAGAGTGCGTCAGTTTAAGCGGTGTTTTTGTGGTCGTCGCTGGTTGAATTGTTTCCTTGGCACTAAGCGGACTTGTCATCATTGCTGGTGCGGAGTTCCAAAGAATAACATCATATGGTTTCAGTTCAGATCCATCTACACCATATACAATGTAGCTAGAACTGTCGTAGACAAGAGCATCTTCCTCAAGAGCAGGCCAAGGCCCTTCGCTTGGAGGATGATCATTTCCATTGTAACATCCAGCAATTTCAGGAGAAGGAAACTCAAGCACATAGATTGTAAGCTTTGCGTTGAACTCTGCAAATTCAACAAAGCTAATGTATGGTATTGAGTTCTGGACATGTGTAATTTGGTTTCCGGATTTTACGACCCAGGTATCATTGTCTCCTATTCGCATTCCAAAACAGAATGGACCTTTGTTTACACGCTTTACAAAGAATTGAAATCCAGCAGCCTTTCCAAATTGAATTTGCTGGGTAGATCCCACAGCATCATCACCAGGGCATCCACACCCACCAATACTATTCGCTGAAAAAAACTTTGGTGTAGGATCTGAAACATAAGAAGAAGAGTATGGATGCGTAATATAAAAACACCCATGCTCTTCCGTGGACGATATTGCATTAGCACCCATCTGGGTAAACTGAGGCCTAAACGAAGGAAATGGGCTTGTTGTCAGAGGTTCTACCAAAGCCGACATACATGAATACGCATTCATGTTTGTAGCCATATTGCATCGATTAGTTGTCAGTGGTCCACCACCAGCGGTTCCATCACAACCGAATTGTTGTGGAACTAAAAACACAGAGTATTGCACATAGTTTACGCACCCAGATAACCCAGCGCAACCAGGATTAAATCCTTCAAGATCACTTACATAGATACGATTTTTTGTTTTGTCTGGCTGTGGACTTGTGATTGGTATTCTTCCACCGAAACCACCACAGGCACTCCACGAAGGAAGATCTGGTGGATTGTTTTTGTTTATGTCAATCGGGTTAACTAATCGTTCTAAAGTTACTGAAACGGTAACATAGTTTGGGTCTGGATCAATACACATCGTTCCAGACAATCGAAGCGTGTATCCTCTTGGAGGGTCAGTTATCAAAGCAACATCGAATACGCCAGTGTTTCCATTCCAACAAGAAGTAGTTGCAGGTTCCAAGGAAGGGGCACATCCTAGCGGAACCTGAATAATAGATGGCATACAAATGGATGGTAATGGGTCTTCTTCACCACACACATCTGCATAAAATCGTACTTGTATCGTTCCTCCTTGCTGTGGCCATTGAAGCGAGGAGCAAACCAAAGAACATTCAAGATCAGGAGTTGTTTTTGATTTTGGAGTTGGGTCGCATATGTCATATGCCGGTGTAAATGATTTGGAACAAAACATTGTGTCGGCTTTAGCTTGAGCAAGTTCCTGCGTATCGTATGGACCATACGCAGCGGTAGCCATTAGCCTCGTTGGCGGATTGTCAAATTCTGCAACTACCGCAGCATTTGAATCAGAATTGTACGCACAGTATGCGTAGAACCCTTTGGTGGTATTTGGACCGTAAGGTGCTTCAAGTGGATTGTAAGGGGTAATGGCATTGGAATTGGCAACGCCTTCATCATCAAATGGACCCAAGACACGGGTGTATCCTGGCGAATTATCAGACTCAACAACGAATGGATATCCTGCATTTGGCGAAGCCACTTGCAGAGTAAACGAAGTCTGTACACAAATCCAGAATGGCATAAAAATCCTACGCTGTCAGGTAAACTCGTCCACCACTCCAAGGTATATCATACACCTTCGTTGGTGTATGCAACGGGTTATTTGCGTTTTCAGCCAGATTAAATTGGATGCTGCGCATTTGCTTCAGCGGATTGATAAGGAAGAAATAAGGATCGCTGGGAGATACCGAGCCTGACCTCAATCCTTCTTGACTGTAAAACCACCATCGCTGCGTAAACAATCGAGGACTTTTTAAAGTATAACCTGGCGTAGATGTGACCGACAAATATGACCACAACTCAATAGACCAATACTGAAGTTCAGTGTTCAAGTATTTTGTAGGATCCGTTGGATTCAATACTGGTTTAAATCTGTCTTTCATCATTCCGTTAAATATAAATAACTGAAATGCCATTCCATCTGATTTTCCAATAAGTGTATTTTGACTATTGTATATGTTTATAGGATCACAGAATGGACTAAATCCAAGCTGATAATCTGCTTTTGACTTATCAATTTCTGTTTCGGTGTCTTCGTAAAATTCACTGCCAAGAAATGGCTCTGCTACTCCTGCGGAATGTAACATATACTGGCTTGGAGACTCGCCATTATTGTATATGTTTCCAAGCCAATCATTTCCAATATCTGCTTGCAAAGGATCTTGTGGATAAAAATCAGTCCAATACACATTTGTAAAACCTTCCATTATCGGAGCTTTATTTGATCGCTTCCTTACTAATGGAAGAATACACTGACTGTTTTTAAATCTAAATCCTTTTATTGTTCTGGAGTATATTGGAGAAGCAGGGTTTGATATTTTGTACGGTCCTACTTTGCTATCTAGCTCTGCAAGATCAAAATGCCATTCGCTGGGTAATTCCTTGTCTCCGGTTTGAGGCATATACCCATATGCGTAACTGGACTTTCCTTTTAACAGAGGGTTCATTGGATAACTGGTATGACTTGAATCGTACCAGCATCCTCCTGAAGTTATGTCTGTCTGTGGTGCAGCCACATCGTTTACACCCCAAACAATATGCGCTGTAGCCTGCCCAAGTTGATACCCGGACAGAACGGTATTGTAACATGAACCTTGAATGCGTGTAGCGTGAAATCCTGATCCCATTGTCACACACCTGTTATTTGTACAGTCATAAAACAAGTTTCAGATCCAACTACAAGAAATCCTGACCATCCAGCAGTAAACACCCATTGTGTACCATCCCATGTACACGAACCTTGATTTAATGCTGTCGTAGTGTAGTTGGTAATAAAACCAAACAGATTTGATCCCGTATCGTATTGTCCAGCAGAAAAACCTGGAAGGTTAATTTCTATTGCAATTGGGTGGCCAGTAGTAATGTAAGTAGTGGAACATCGGTTGTTTTGAAACCAGCTAACAGGATAAGTTCCATTAGCGTATGGACATACCAACGGAGCTGTACCAGAATAGGTAACAGTACCAGACACGGATGTGGGAAGTGATTCTATTCCACATTTTGGCCAAGGACGAAGCAGTGCTTCATCCGGAGATGATGGGTCAGAATAGCAATTAAAGGAAGGCATTAGTAACCTACAACAAGCATATTAGAAACGCATTGTACACTTTTAACGCCAGACGATCCTGATCCTCCACCAATAACATCAAAGATACTGGTAGTTACATCAACAGCCCCTCTTGGCTCGGCATAAACAAAAGAATACAAACCCCTGCTTTTTATAAATACTTCCTGGTCCACAGTCAAACCTTGTGTCACTATTGGGTTTGATATAGAAAAAGTGCTTGGGGTTCCTGTTGTACCAGGATCAACTACAGTTCCTGATCCAGCAACTTCATCATCATGCAAAGACAATCCATTTTTGGTTGCTGCTATTGCAGTCCACCCATAAACAAAAAGAGCATCACTGCCACTCGGTGTTATTTCTCTAGACTGTGTAATGCGTACATGTATTAAAGAAATTTCGGAAGAATCTAAAAATAAACTATCACCAACTTGCCCTAAAGATAATCCAGTCTGATTTGTTGATTCAAGCTTCATCGTGCCCTCCTATGTCCACCAGGAATGTATCGTGCATCAAATTTGATGGTAGGGGCCTCGCACACTTGCTTCTGCGGAGTTCCTCCGTACACATCGACTCGCTCGCTCATTTCCAAAATCAATTTGTCCGCAATAGCATCCAATGCGTCGTGTACAAAATACGAATCCTCGCCTATAGCCTCCGCAATTGCTTTAAGCGTGAATCCATACACATATCTACACACCATTATATAGCCTTCAATTGGCGTTAGGACACCAGAGTCCATCACTAAATCTTTTACACGATCCATTCCAGACATATGATCATTTGCTTTTAGATTCTTCCACCGATTTTTGGATATTTGAAACTCCAAATTAGAGCTTGGTATTCTCTTCATTTCTTCCATAACTAAAACTGGAATAGTTGATTCAAAATACCAACTATTGCTTCCCAGCATCTTGTCCATGACACTGTCAAACATCCTGTCATAAACATCATCAACATTGCCTTCAATATTTGCGGTGGACAGATACGATTTCACTCTGTCCATGACGACCACAAACAAGTCCCAGTCTTCTTGCAGGGGCTTGTTATAAATGTGCTGTGTTAACCACCCCATGATTTTCCCACACCTGCTTCCACTTCGCAAGGGACAGTTCCCAATAATGGTTGCATTGCATTCACCATAATTGTTTTTAGCCACTCTGCTACGCTATCAGCCTGAACCGTAGGGCACATAAGGACAATTTCATCGTGAACAGGCATGAGCATGGTCATCTCAGGCCAATCGTTCCTCTTGCTCCACACCTCAGACAAAGCTTTCTTCATACCATCTGCGGAATTGGATTGAATCGGAGTATTACACTTCTTGGTGAACTGCTCCTGCCACTTCCAATTTCCCCAACGGTCCAGCTTCAGCTTAGGCCCCATGCCTCCCCGTGTCCTACCCCATTTGGTCCGAAAAATCAATTTACCAGGTTGTTTCATTTTTGCATGATATCGCTTTAGGCCTGGGTAGGTCTGGAAAAACTGCTTGCGCATTTCTTGCAAGTCTTCCAATGGAAGCAGTATACCCCAGTTCTTTGCCAGCGTTGTCCGCAGCGTTTTTGCTCCACAGCCATAGATCAAACCGAAGTTCAATGCTTTCGCCAGGGTGCGATCCTCCTTGGTGGGACGATCTTTCCCGAGGACATCCTTGGCCGTCTTGGTATGCAGATCTACACCATTACGAAATGCCTCTTGCATATTTGTTTCCTTTGCCACCCAGGCAATCATTCTCAGCTCAATGGCCGAATAGTCGGCTTTGACAATTGAGAAGCCTACAGGGGCAACAAACGCCTTCCTATGACTGCCTCTAGGAATCTGTTGCAGATTCGGAGAATTACAGGAAAACCTTCCGGTCTCTGGTCTACATTGCATAAACTCAGCATGGACTTTGGCATCCGCTCCAATATGTGCCAACCATTCTGGCCCAAAAGTTTTGATGATCTGGTCTGCCTTACGCCACTCCATGATCTTAGACACAAAATCATTGTCTGTGTGCATACACAATTCATCTTTGCTGGTAGACTTCAATGTCAAACCAATCCGACTGGCGGCAGCTTTAATATCCCAGTGCTTTCTCCAATTCCATGGTGTGTTGATAAATGTCCTGGGAGGAACCATTTCCTGTAATTCAGAATTCAATCGAGTTCTACGCTTGACCGCTGCATTGTACAAAGAGATCCATTTATTTTTGTCAACATTTACTCCGTTCAGCCTCATCCAGATGGTAGCCTTGAGAACTTTGTGTTCCAGCCTCCAAATGGTCCTAAGATTATTCTTGGCAATCTCTCTATACAGAATCCTGTGGAGATCTAATAAGACAGCCGTATCCTTGGCGGCATACTCCAGTTGCGCCAAGGAAAGTTCTCCTGACCAATCTGACTTCTGGAGAACTTTGTCTACTTCAATTCCCATTCGGTCATACAAGACCGATCCCAAAGAGTTTGATACACCGAATCCGCAATTCAGCAGGAAGCTTCCAATGAAGGTATCCCTCAGTGAATTTGCTGCGAAATCAAATCCATATTGAATCAGGAACGGTGCATCAAATGCCCAGTTGTGGGCGACTATCACTTTACGCCTTAAGGACTGAATGAGACTGGACGGATCCACCTGGTCACAATCAATCACCCACGGATTTTCTCCGTCTACGCACAGGCTTAACAGCCTCATCCGGCTTGTGTGAAATGGCTTTAGTCCCGTTGTCTCCGTGTCCAACGCCAACAAATCCACGCCTTGTAGCACAGATTGGACAGACATTAACTGAGAATGATTGGTCACTAGCGTGAAATTTGTAGGAGCCACACCAACTGATGCCGCATGAAACATCACTTCCTCCATTGTTTACACTATCACTGGATTGATACCCTGCCAGATAAAGCAAAGATTTTGGTTGGGTTGATGCAGTATAAGTCTTTGGCTGGATCCCCAGGTTTTGCATGCACAAATTTTTGTGTGCATGTTCCTTGCATCGGTCCGAATTTGTCAGCCATCGATACAATGCCCAAAAGCTGTTGTCGTGGGATGCCATAAAAGGTAAACTCCTTGTTGTCACCGGCTTCCTTGACGAAGTGATACCACCAGTCAAACTGGTAATGTTGACTCCGACCGGGAACCTTCACATCGTTCGGATACTCCCAGCGTTCCCACAGCAGGTCACGATACTGAGAATGGTATGTTGGCCGAACAGACACTTGGACAGAATAGGAAACATCTTTGTCCATGAACACAGCATCATGCCCGGAAATGTCGTCAACACTTCCTCCTGTTGTCGATTTTATCGTTAATGGAACTCCTGCCGCCTGGTAGTACGATTCCAAAGCTTTCAACAAGGATATAGTCAAACTCGCTGACACATCGTACCTATGCCATTTTGGTTGATCTGCGAAGTTCATTTAACACCCTCATTAAGACTATTGGGTCAAACACTTACCACCCTAAGTAACTGGTGCAATCCCTCTTAGTCACATCTATGACAGGTTTTGGAGGCTCAATCTCATTCGCTAAATCGATCAATGCTCTACCAATCTTCCTAGCTTCCTGTGCAGAAAAATACATGGTAAATCGGCGTTCACAGGGTTCGATTATGATGATTTCGGCATATGCTTCAACACGATCTGTACAGAGTGTAGTATCCCATTTATCCTTGAAAGTCTGCATTTCTTTGGACTCCAGTCTAGTTTCCCGAAATAATAAAAGCCTGGGCTTGTTTCCAAGCACCAGGCTCTCATTCTACCGGTCCTACGGTAAGATCATTGCGCTGGGAAGCTGCTGCTTGACGCACTTCGCCTTCAGCAGCAGCATGTGGAGTGACAGGAAAGTGCTAAAACATCCCCTCCTACCCCAGCGCAAAGAGCCAGCCAACCGAATCGAACGGTTGTACCAAGTGCTGTTCCTACTTGATAGTGTCGAGCCTACCCCGAGGTAAACAGCCTCATGCGGGGTGAACTCGCCAACACGCTGGCAATACCTACTCAGTAGTTCACGCTAGTTGATCCTAAAGGATTTAAGCCTGAGTAGGTAAGTGAAGCAAAGAGGGTGCCATCCTCTATTTTCCCTATGCGCAGGGGTGTCCTAGTGTTAGACGATTGCTTCAGTGTAGACTGGCTTAATTCCAGTCTACATTTTTACTATAGCATACTAAAAAGGCAATTCTTCGGTTTGTGGAAAACCTTTTTTAGGAGGACTGGTAGGATCCACCGGATCACTAGATGGAGGCGTTACCCGCATTTTCCTAAGGGAAATCATCCAAGCGTCTTGTTCTGTATTCTTGAAGAACACAATCCTCCCATCGGCTTTCAACGACTGAATGGCTTGGTTGTACGCATTCCTGGTTTCTACCGTCCTTGTAAACAAATCCTTAAACATCTGATTTCCTGGTACTTGTTCAAGTTGTGCCAGAACATCAGCCTTGGCCTTAGCCAATACCTCGGGATCCACAGGAGGAGCGTTGTACGATCCACCTCCGCCAGGCTGGTAAGTAGGTTTTGGGCCAAAATACACAAAGTCTTTGCTGTGAATCTTTCCTTCTTCCTCAATCTTTTTGATGTACCCAAATGGAGATGCCCAGTCTCCAAGTCCAAGAGCATCCTTGATTGCTTTAGCAACCTTAATCTTTTCCACACCACCTGGTGCAGATTCTGCCATTTTCATTGCAATCGCCCGTGCCTGATCCATCGACATGTCAACCTCCTAGTAAAGATCTTCTTCCTCACCATTGTTATCCTCAGAAACCCAACTACGGATCTCCACGGATGCAAAATTGGACAAGATCCGTTTAGGATCACCAGCCAATTTTATCTTAGCAGAATCGATTCTGCGTTGTGCTTCAGATACATCCATGGATGTAACATTGAATCTCATAATTCCACGATTTGCCCGGAAATTTGCCTTGACAATCCGCATCTCACGGTACCCATTCTCAGATGGATTAACCATCAAGGTAGAACGGGAAAGATTAGGAATGCCTACAGACCCCAATACATTTGTAACATTGGGTGGAGCATTATTTTTCTTCTTTTCCCGAGATGGCTTATTAATGTGAACAAGGCCAATATACGCAGTGTTCAGTTGTAACTCATGCGTAATCTGAAGCAATTGCTCCAAAGTTTTTCTGATTTCCTTGTTATTGTTTTCGTCTCCACCAAGATAACTAGTCAATGGATCCAGAATAACTAGTTTGGGTTTTCTGGCGGATAACAGTGCTCGTACGGAATCCGGATCATCCAGGTCAATCATCCCGTCCCGCAGGACAAAGATTCGCTCTAATGCTGCGCCTTCACTAATAAGTCTGGGCAGCAACTCAGTTTCGACCCCTTCTTCCCGAGACACCCATATCACATTTCCTCGGGGTACTGGTCCTGTGTAATCCTGGGGCCCAAGTCCAAATACCCGTTTACCCTGCGAAACCCTAGCAGCAATATGTCCGCAGAGAGAAGACTTTCCTGCTCCACCTCCGCCAGCCAGAACACATAGTGACCCAGTTAAAATCAAGCCTGGCACAAGAAAATCTCGACCACGAAGGACAATATCAGGATGCGCTAAGGATTCAAAGTTTGCACCACATGGAAGCCGGAATCCGGTTGTGCTTGGGTCCAATTGGAAGGAAGGAGTATTAAGGACGACATCATAAAACATGTCAATGTCCCTTTCCTCCAGCCAGTCCACAATATCCTTTCCATCTGTGTCATGTGGCCATAGGTCAACAACCTTAATAGATGCTGCGCCTAAGGATTCCATGTCCAAAGCAATGTCAATTCCATGGGCTCGTCCTACTTCATCCGAGTCCACCAGGATAACAATGTTCCTTCCTGTGAAATAGTGTTTAAGTCGGTGCGCAATCTTATTCCATTTTCCTGCGCCACCTGGGTTTGTCGTGACAACCATATTGTCATAGGAGCCAAGGTATTCTGCTGCCTTTTCCCCTTCAACAATGTAAATTGTACCGGATGAGTTCATAATCTTGTTCAGATTGTACGGAGGTATTTCCGTACCCGATACTACTTTGAATACCCAGCGTCCTTGCTCATTTCGTGACTGTTGGAAAAAAGCCTTCTTGGTTACACCATGAACAACAGGATCACTATCCCTGCGTATGACACGCAGTGTGTCCATTCCATTGTCGTCGCTATAAACATAAGTCTTCGTAATAGGCCATGAAAATATGTCCCATTGATCTGTTTTAACAGGAGCCAAATCTTCTGCGGTCAAATCAGGCCCGTTGTGCTTTTCGATGATTTCTCCATTAGGAGAAAATCCTAAGCCAACAGCACGAAGAATGTTCTTAGCACTACAACCATGTGAAAAGCAATGCAGCAAGACTTTTTGTGTATCGGACACAGAAATGGACAATGATGGATTATTATCTTTGTGTGATGCACAACACGCAACATATTCACCTTGGCGAATAGGAGTGAAATGCTTCAGACGATGCTTGAGCAAATCCAATTGAAATTCTACCGAGATCACTTGGACTCCTCCGCTGGGATGTACCATGTACACTGGGCATGATTTTGCAGATAATACTGAAGAGGAACGCCTATATGAAAATCATTCCAGCTCCTGTAAAAATCACCTATGCGAATTCTTACATGAGGGTTACGGCGTGAAAATTCAACCGCAGTATACCAAGGGGCTTCTTTCCATTTTGAATACTCTTTCCATTCCGCTTTCAAATCTTCTTCCTCTACAACATCAGAACGAAACATTTCATTATCAGATACAAACTCAAGTCCTTCAGTGCCAAGCTGCAAAATATATACTACATTAACAACCTTTCTGTAGTATTTCTTTCCTTCCAACAATCCCGGAATAATCTCAGCAAATTTCATTTCAGTCTCCTTTCCAATAAAAAGGCCCCGGTAGTTTCCTACCGGGGAGCCTATAAAATTAACCCTTTGCTTCCAAATCCTTAGTCACTTTCAAAATTACTTCTTTCAACTTGGTATTGGCAACCGCTGTAATATCCTCCTTTCCGAAATGTTTCGCCAACTGCGGAAACCAAATGTTGGTATCCCTTTTTATTTTGATGGCAAGATCTTCTAGCTTGGTCAAAAGCTTCTGCTTCTCGGTTACATCTGGCTCGACTTCATCTTGTGGAATGATTTCAGGAACAGCATTAACTACGACCTCTTCTGGAACATTTTGGTCGATGTTACCATTGTCCAAAATATTTAGTAACAATTGTCCGACTTCGATTCCAGGCTTGTCAAACAGTTTGTTAGCAATTCCAAACAGTCGAGTCTTGCCAATAAAGCCACGATGATCCTCATTGATTGTGAGGACATTGTCCATGTCATACTCAATTCCATTTCCAGCGGTTTGTCTCCAAACAGGCTCAAGACCCAACTTTTTGATTTTGGCTTTCTGCCCAGGTTCTTTTTCAATTTCGTATGCCATCTTTGCCCGGACGCACACCATCAAATGACAAGGAAAATCTTTCAACCTTTCCAGTAACTTGTCAATCTTTGGCGTGACAACCTTCCACCCGGCAAATCCGTTTCCGCTAGACATGGCCCCGATCTCATCGACCTGCTCCATGATTCCGCCTTGACCATTCCAGAAGGAACTAAGGCTGTCAATGATGACCGCATCATATTTGGCAGCAACGGCACCTGCCAGGGCTTCGTGAAGCTTTTCCAGCGTATACGGAGCTCGAATCACACAAGTGTCAAACCCTCCAGGTATGTGTTTGGCGTATAGATTCTCCTTCCCACCTTCGGTGGAAATCATCGCAATCCGTCCTTCTGGTCCAACCAGTCCTCGACTGATTAGAAGACTGGACATGGTTTTCCCTGCGCCTGCTACTCCTACAATTGCCATGGTCAGCTTGACGGATGTAGTTTTTGCTGCTTTAAACATCGACATTTCGAATCTCCTGGAAAAAATCTGTCAATTCACTCAATGGTCGGAATTTCGATAATTCCATCCTTACCATTGTCTCATCGTCACTAGGCATTCCGCTGGGAAACTTTCCCGGCGTTATGCTACGACCCATTGTAGCAAACTTCATTGCGTCTGCCCAAAGAATTGTTTCAGAGGCATAGACCACAATCACAGGACGCAAGGAATAGGCCTGCGCCACTGATTGTATTGCCTTTAGTTTTCGTTCTGTAAACAAAAACGAAACATTTGGAGTATTAATCCAAGGGAATGAATAAGCATCAACCAGGATTTCTGGCTTGCCCTTTTGACCAAGTATCGCATCCCATCCACCAATAGCGTGGTAAGGGACAAGCGACTCTTGGCCCCACATAGCAATAATTTTTTCAGATATCTGCTTTGTGTGCATAGGAATAGATGTGTCATAGGACCACATCCTTCTGTGATTATATCCTGATGAAATGAACCCAAAATATTCTGAAGGCTCATAGGTATCAAAGAGGATACCCCCTCGGTTGCCGTCCATCCATGCATTAAGATCCTGAATGGATATCCTGGCCAACAATGGATACCAGTCATCGTAAAAGTCATATCCGCAAAAAAATCCTTCTTCTAGGATTTCCTCACAAATGTCTTGCCTTTCTTCCTCCGTCATCCTTCGCAAACTACACCACAACCCAATGATACCATGCAAGGCACCACTGGATGTGATATAAATTGTCCGGTTAACAGCAGAACATGGGACAAGAAATTCAGACACAGGCTTTGGCTTAGGCATTTTCCGTAAAATCAGAATGCCTTTCGTCAATCATATCCTGCGCATTTTCATCGTTGTCGTATTGATCCCAATCATTCACTGCCAATCCCGGAAACCCAAGACTTTCGCCTCGAATAATCGGCAGATCTTTTGGTGCTGTCACACGGATCAGGCCATTGGTTCGGCCTGTGTCGAGCAACTCAACACAAATGTAATGGTTATTGGCAAGAGGCAACCAGAGCTTATCCCCAATCTTACGGACGAGTTGTAAGGATCCGTAAGTATGCGGATGAGACACCGGAGGAACAAAATCAAATTTTCTAGACATCATCACACCTTTCTTTGGTCTTCACTCAGTTCATGCACCAACACATCACAGTATGCTGGTCCAGATTCTTCGGCTTTACCCATGTATTCCTGGGTATTCTTCTGTAATACATCATAGTGATCATCCACAATAACGCATGCCCTGACCAGTAGATCTCCAATGGCTTTTTCCATATTGGAAATGTCCCGGCCTTTTCTAAGTCCTTTACCTCCAAACACTTGGATATGAATATGGCATAGGGAAATGGGAGGATATTTTCCCATTTGTTCTTCCACAATTGCCTGGTTCAAATCAATCCATGTTCGGTATTTTGGGTTAAGGAAGTTTCCATTTTTTCCTCGATGCCAAATAGAATTGACACTAGGAGGAATTGTCATACGGAACTTGTGTGTTTTCATCACATCTCCTTTTTGGGATGTGACATTGTACACTAAATGGTTCCTATTGGAATTTCAGATTCAAGTTCTGATATAACAATACTTAGACATTCCCTTGCTTTTTTCAGATCTTCTACTCCATTTTTGCTTCTCCACCTCCATTCATATTTTATGGCACATCCAATCATGTAATCACAAAAAGCTTCTAATCCTAAAGCTGCTTTCTGAGCTTTGTGACAGTGAATGCTACTGTCATCTTTTGGATAATAATGCTTAGGCTTTACCGGGTCACTCATCGCAATTCTCCGTTCAAATCTTCCAGGAATTTCATTGCCACTGCATCTATATTAACATTACCGTTCTCAATAAAAATCCTGGAAATGTCACAAAAGTTCAAGTTGACCCATTTGTCCCCGTAAGGAATCCGGGTAACCAATAGCGGAGTGATTTTGGCATCATAATCACATAATCGCCACAATTCAATTACCCGATATTCTGGCCACAGGCGATCATCAATCGAGTAAATCCCCATAGCCACTTTGGTTCCATCCCGGTACAGGGAGAAATCGGCATACTCATCATCGATGCTTAGATAAGTCCCTCCAGTCTTTTCCCAAGCTTGCTTGACGGCATCTTCTATGCCCATTTGTGGGATTCCTTCCACAACCCAGACGGCATTGGCAATGCCTGATCCTGGTACTTTCCAATGTACAGTTTTGGTTCTCCAGTCAAAGTATGAAACACAATTTGACCGATTTCCATTCCTGCGTAAATCCACAGTGGTTGTACCACTGATAGTTCCAATGTCCATGTTCCATCAAACCCTGGGTCTCCCCAGCCTGCTGAAATATGGATCTCCAATCCTAACCGCCCTACCGAGGATCTCCCTTCCAGTACAGGAGCATAATGATCCGTATGGATCCGTTCTACGGTATGACCCAGATACACTGTTCCAGGTTGAAGCAAGAGTCCTTCCCTGGAAGGTATTTCAATTCGGCTGGTAGGCTCCTGTAGTTTACAGTCCAGAACCCTGTTGTTGTATGTAACAATGGTGTTTCCCAGCGTAACATTCAAACTTACAGGACTAATCTTCGCAGGGGAATATGGTAAAACCGTAATCCTTCCGTTTCTAATTTGATCTGCAATTTCCCATCCAGTTAAGACGGCCATCCTACTCTCTCCACTAAGTGCCTAAGTTGCATCCATCCATCCAAGTTTCCTGTTTTCATTGACCAAGGCATGGCCACATGCTCAAATGGAGACCAATGATTGTCTGCTGCAAGTCGATCTGCCAATTTGATGTCCGCATCTACATCTCGAATCCCATTGTGGTTGTCGTAAGATACTCTAGCAATCCTGGCAACCACAATTTTCTGTTTATCACTTACGGAAACATCTGGCAGATCCAATCCAAAAGGGAAATGCCATTGTAAATACTCAATATGTGTAGGTGTGGAAGCATCATACGCAATTTTCATTGCCTGGGCCAACTCTTGCATTTCTGGCTGCGCCGCATGATGCAGTCGCTGAGAAAAGAAATTGTCCAGACCTTTTTTTGTTGTGGTCATGATTACCTTAACCCACATAAACGGTTCAAGGTACCGATTAACAATTTGCTTATGAACTCCAAGTTGTGCTAAAAACTTGGCATGCTCTATCATATGGTTCAACGCAAGTCTTGCATTCATTTCCGCCATAGTAGCGTAAAAAGGTTCAAGATTTGAATCCGAGAACATGCCAGGCTTATTCACACCCCAAACTTTTGGGATATAGGGGTTCGCTTCCACTTGGGCAATCAGTTTTTTCGTGGGTATTGCCCTACTGGATGCCGTATTTCGGGAGAACGCCCTGTGTGTGTTGAACTGTGCAAGGATAAACCGAGGAAAGTTCAATACAAATGTCGTACACCTCGTATAGGGATCATTCGCCACCGAATCTGCAATTACTGACGCACTAAGCATTCCGAGCTCCTTCCTACTATTTCCCAAAGATCCTTGTTAGCTTCATTCTCCAACGCTGTATGGTAACACTTACTATTCTCCAAAAGAGTTTTATGTTGAAGAATGGCATATTCCAGCTTATGCACCCTGGCTATTAGCCATTGAATATCGGGAGTGTCACTCATCCTCTTCTCCCTCTCGACTGGTGCGCTCCAATTTGCACATGGAGTCGATGACCAGCCATATTGCCACAACAACCCATACAAACAAAGGGATGTCATTCATCAGGATCTCCTATGTGTTGTTTAATCTTGATTAGTGCTTTTCGACAAATAAATGCAATTCTGCTTTTAGACATTCCGAGTTCTTTTGCAATCTCCCGGAACGGTTTGTGATTATAAAACCATTCCAGTACAATCTTTTTTTCTTTGGCTTCCAAATTTTTGTCGATAAATTCGGAAATTTTGTCGTACAGCATAATGTCAGGGGTTTCGGGAAGATATTCAACTTTATGGTCGTAATAGTCATTTACGAACACTAATTGCTCAGGCTTCCACATATTCTTCCTGGCTTCCATTACCGCAAACCGTACGGTGGTAAAAATCCAGGTAGACAGTTTACCTTTCTCTGGATTGAATGACTTGGCCTGCGCCATCAGTCGCATCCAAACATGCTGACCCATGTCGGATTTGATTTGGTTTTCTGTTAGTTTGTTTGCATGCATTGCCTTGTACACAAGGCCGATGTTTTGACTAATCAATTCACTAGTGGCAATCATTGAATTCCTTTCTTCGCTCCTCGACCAAGTAATCAACACAGTACTTGACTGCGGAAAATACACTGCCCTTAGGCATACTCATTGTCTTGGATACATCCAACTGAGTGTATCCGTCCAGAATCAACCTCATCACCTGGCGTTTGTCCCTTGGAAGATTCCAAAGTTTTTTCCTTACCCATTGCATCATGAACTCAATGTCAAGCTTGGTATCGACCACATCGGTGGCCATACCGAAGGACTCAATTTCCACCAGCGAAACCTGGTTCCGTTCATAAAGCTTTTGTTTTGAGAATTTGGCTCTTAGTGCCGAGGCACTTTGGAAAATCGCAGACTTACCTATAAAAGTAGAGTCTTTGATGTCAGGGCATTTATGCCTGTTTCTTACCCAGTTGCATAGGCACAAAACCAATGCATCTTGTTGTGTGTCATGGTCATACTTGACCATTTGTGCTCTGGCCACTTTGTGGACTTTATCTACTCGATCCCTTTCCTCGTCGGTTAGCGGTCGAATATTGGTCCGTCTGTTCACTTTCACTAAACTCATTTCTCATCCTCCTTATTTGAATTTTAGATGATCACTTGCTCGGCAAGATCCACCGCATTGAGGAGATTTCTCAAATCCGTGAACTGATCTTTGGTTAACTGAATCCCCACGCCAATCCTTTCCCTTCCTTCTTCTTCCTGAAAAATATTTAACTTGAATACATCAGGATGTTCATAGCTGGCCACCACTCGCCAATCATCCAGCACAATTTCGCCTTCAAATTCGACTTGTTTAGTTTTCATTGTTTACCTCCTGTATCTTAATTTGTTTCCCAGTTTCGATTCGCTCGATGATCACTCGATCATTCTCCCGCCGGACGATGCGCCATTTTAAAGCCTCCAAAAAGGACTCAAAGGTTGCTTGATTATTTGTTTCAGGGGTACTGTCTTTACTCATTCCTTTTCCTCCACATAGATTTTACCACCACCCAGTTTAATCAGAAGCTTGAATTCTGACAGGGTAGTGCCTGCCGGAATTACTACTGGCGTAGCATCATCCCACCTGGATGTGGTAAGCCATGGAATAAAACCGTTGTTGATTTCTTCAACACAGTAACTGGAATTGTATCCGCCTCGTTCTGCCGGTGTCTCAAAAGATCCTTCATAGCAAAGCTTTACAGTATAGGAACTAGGAGCATAGGTATTGTGTTCGTATGGCCTTTTGTTCCATCCGTCACCGTAAACTTCACTCAAAGGCAGATCTGTGAAGTATGCCCATTGGTCTTTCACATAACACAGTTTTGGTTCACTCATTGCCCACACTCCTTTCATTTCTTTCAAATTGCAACACGAATAGATCCTACGCATCCTCTGAAAAATCATTCTCAAGAACTTCTGTTATTTTTGGCAGTAGATCCCACAGCCAAGCATCTTCAGGAGTCCGCCGATAATATTGAACCTCCCTGTGATGTTCCAATTCCAGTTTCACAGCCAAGAGCAAAACACGAAGGCTTGTGGCCTTTATTCGCCACTCCGATGCCCGTTTTGTGGAATAGATGAATTGTTCAAACCAAATGTCATCCATATCTTCATCTTCCGTTGGCTCCACCGGTACATTTCGCTGAGGATCCAGCCCTAGCGCAGATCGCAATAGTTCCCACATTCTCATTACTCCTGCAATGCGTCCAGCGTCACGCCGGACAAGAAAAACCGTAGGCTTTCTAACCCACGCCGTTTCAGAACACCAACCCGTGCCTCGGAGATCCCGAGGTAGGCAGCAATCTGTATGTTGGTCCGATCCTGAACATAAAACATGTCCAGTATTGTCCTCATCCTCGGTTCCAGGCACTGTACTGCCTCGGACAGTTGACTAAAAACTATGGATCTGTCCAAACTTTCTAGCTGATCCTGTTCCGGTTCCGGGGCTGGCTTGTCCAAATCAAAGAGAACGGCCTGAATTTGCGTTCTGGCCGACTTTTTCTTGTAATTCGACGCAAGACCCATCAAGGCCAGTTTTGCGCTCTTATAGATAAATGTAGAGGGTTTGCTGCGGGATGGGTCGTAGTTATTGGAAAACATCCGGAGGATTCTGACAGCCAGGTCCTGGACATCATCCTCGGTGAGGTTCAGAGCCCACCCCTTCCTGGCACGGTTTGCCCGGTAGATGGCGGAGTATATCAGCTCATGATCCAATGCTTCAGGACTCATCGTCATCACCTACCAGCCACAGGGACACCCATGAAATAAGGGCCACCAGCAGTAAGCCGGTGGCCCATGCGATCACATCACGCATTAGTGACTACCTCGACCGAGTCATCCTCGGTAACCTCGGTGATGGTAACCTTGGTTGAACCCCGTCTGGGTGTTTTTGGCACACCCTCGACCAATTCCCTTTTGATTTGGTCGATTGATCCGGCCACTCGCATGTCCAATGCCCGGATTGCATTGTCCACTTCCCCAGTTGTCGCCGAAAGAATAGCCTCTCGGAGCTTGTTGACAATGTTGTCGTGGGTTGCGCCCATGCTGATTGCCAACCTGGCGCAAACAGTCAGCCACGGAATCGTGGCGGTTGGTGCAATTAAGTGATCCTTCTCCCGCTTGACCACTCCCACCACCCGCTTGGTGGTGGTGGTTTGGGTGTAGTTGTCAGTGACACTGACCGTAAGGTCTACCGGGTAAGTGCCCGGATCGATATCACCCATCTGGGGAAATGCCTTCCCCACGACGACCGCCATAACATCGTCGCCGATCACTTCAGAATTAAACCATTGCTTCGTCATCATCCACATCCTTTCACTCGCATCACACAAAGGGAAACCGTTTCCCTCGCACTATCTAATCATCTTTCCCGGATGGTGTCAAGTTATTTCACAAAAACTCTGACTGATTTCGATCCGGGTACTACTAGTTGGTTCCTCGACAAATCTCGGATGACCTCGATTTGTCTCGTCACAGCCGCCGTGAGGCGGCGATAAGTAGGAGTCGTCGTCGACAGGCTCCTAGACTCGTTTCGACATAAGGTGTCGTAACATAAACTAAAATTACATTTTCGTAATGTTAGTCTGGGTAATCAGATGCCGATCCTTGGCAATGTTCGCCCCCATTTCGCTGGCGAATCGTACCGCCTCCGTGAACTGGGTGAATACAGCCAGGCGGCGACCGGTCTGGCCGTTGAATCCGGCTCGACAGGTCCAGCTCTGTCCATTGTCCTCGGTTTCAATTTCTACTGCGTCCATGGTCTTCCCCGGGGTAGTGAGTCTATACAGATGCCGTTTCATTCTGATCCTCATCGCTTGAATCTGGACAGATCCCCAACAGGATGCTGTCTGCCAATTTGTTTAATACTTCCTGGTCCATTTTGACCTGGGAAGCCTCACCGATTTTTCCCATCTCGTCTAGATGGGCATATCGGATTTTGAGTCTTTTTTCGGCTTCGTGCAGTATCACCAAAACCGACGACATCTAGCCCCTGGGTATCGTTATCGTCACGGTATTGGGGGTCACTTGCGTAGCTACATCCATCATCATGATCCTTTCCTCCAAATCCAAAAAGGACTATCTTCCGTTCCAACATTAATCAGCCCTGGAGTGGCTCCAGGCTGACGGTCAACCACCATGGCAATTTGAGGTGCCGTGTCTTCCAGTCTACACAATAAGAGATTCCAGAATCCACCCGAGGTTTTCGCTGGGGTAATTCCCTGATCCCGGCACAGGATAGCCAACCTGTGCCTGTCAGCCGGTCGCAACCTGGGTGCCTGGGCAAGGCCAACCACCACCTGTAAACGACCGGCAGGGCATACCGCCACCACAGGCGGCGACCTGCACAACAGATCCTCTGCAACCCTAGCGGACTCTGCCACAGGATCCCACATGGTTTCCGCAGGGGTAGGGGCAACCTGGTCGATCCCATCTACCAGACCCATACGGACCATCTCGGGTAAGCTTGGGAAGTAGATTAGACAGTAGTCTAGAATGGCCGCACTCGGACCACCTGGGATGGTCACAGGACGGACCAGCCACCTGTCCGGATTCCTGGGAGGATTCCGGAGCAGTTCAACAATTGATACCGGATCCTGCCAATCATCCGGGTAACCGTCCATCCGGATACCGTCCATCCGGATTTGGACATGGGTGACATTAGGCCAAGGGCGAGATCTCATTCCTTGGACTCCGTGAGAGGAATCAGCACGGGAGCCACAAAATCCCATGACCAGCCATCCCCTGCCCATTCACAGGAACACTCCTCGGGGATCCCCCAAAACTGGAACTCAAAATTGACATCGGTGACATCTACACCCCTTTTGTTAAGTTTCCGTATGCATTCGGGCAAGCTTTGCCCAAATGCACAATTGCCATCACTGGTTACCGCCCATCGTCTCATCACCGCACCTCACACGATAGCAGACAGGGGAACCCGGCCCCAGGCCCACATAGGCCCAGGTAATCCGCCGGGTACCCCATTCTATTTCCATCAGGCCGATCCTATTCGGATTTCCCTAGAATCTGATCCAACCGGTCAGACCATATGCCATCCGACCATAGCCAGTAGTCGATGGCCTCGCCGGGTGATCTAAAATTCTCAACCTGAATCCCGAGAACCTCCATCAACTTCCTATTGTGGTAGATCGTTATGAAGGACGACCACCAACGGTGGAGGTCATTTTCTGTGGCATGGTAGCCTAGGTATGTGACGGATGTCACATGGCATTCGGCAGGTTTTGCAGTCGTCCTGTATATGGTGTAACTCATCACGCAGTTCCTTTCCTATTGAGTACCTTATCGCACGAGGAATTCTTCCAGCGGTCCCAGATCCCGCCTGAACTCCACCGCCAGGGAATCATGGGCCCCGGTTTCGCACTGGGTACCCCCCTGGCTGAATTCCAAATCATCCACCCCATGGATTTCGTATTCAATCCACCCACCAGGTAGATCCCACTCGTCACGATCATGGTAGATTAGTCCGGACCAATGTCCGGACACAGTGTACGGTATCCCCTGATGATTCCAGGGCATGGTAAACCTTCCCGATTCCCATCGTTTCCACATGTCACAACCTCACATGGCCAACCTTCCAGCGACGGTACCAGGCCATAGGATACCGCCACCACATTACCGCCCAGGCCGTTCGATCTGCAACCGGCGCAGAGCCTCCAGGCGTTCACCCTCAAATGTCAATTCCTCGAGTTGTCGTATCTCCGGATCCCTCCGGTCCCGAGTAGGCCCGAGACCGCCCAGGATGATCCACATACACACCGCCACCACCACCCCGAGGATACTCAGACTCCCCGGGGCAAATAGATCCCAATTTTTAACCACGATACCCCCATCACCTTAAAACATGGGTAACCCCTATCTGGGTAGGCCCATTGGAATAGAACACCGTCACCACCGTTTCCGTATGGCGACAGCCTACCAGGCCCAGGGCAAAAACGCCCAGGGCAGCACGCAAAAGCATCCTTGCCATTTTATACCCCCTATCGTCCTACGGTTCCACCCATAACATGGTGGTACAGTTCCCGATTCTGTTTGTGCAAGTCCCGACAGACAATCTGGAAAATCAGTTGATGCTTGGAAGACATCGACTCCCAGGCACCCGCAGCTAGGCGACTTTTGGCATAATCGATGACCGAATCCAGAGAATCGGCGACATGGCACCGCCCGACAATCTGCCGCAGGATCGGCCGCAACCCGTCTGCAATTTGCGAATCTGAAGGCATAACAACCCCCCCACCACCCGGGAGACAATCCCAGGGGAAACCACGAAACCGCACACCCCCGGAGACCACCCCCGAGGGAACCAAACAACCAGGGAGCCAGGGAGCCAGGAGCCAGGAGCCGAACGACCGCCCGCTTAGACCATGGCGAGGGACAAACGGGCCTTGGCAACGGCCGAACCATGCGCAGGAATCCAGATATTCGACTTTGAGCCGGAACACAACCGGCAGTCAAGGCACGAACGACCCCGACTTTCGGCAACGCAGAGGACACCCAACCCGGTGAGCGATTCCGCCCCGTTGAACGACTCCAGAGAGCCAGGCAAGACAGTGAACGACCGCCAGCCAGCCGCATGGGCAACGGATGCCTCGTGCGCATTATCGCACGAGGCCTGCAGCAGGCCGAGGTAATCGGCACCGATGCCCCGCCATGCATGGGTGTAACCCGTATGCCCACCGGAACAGAGCCGGAGGACCTCACGCCAAGCGGAGGGAGGGACGGCCGCCGGGTCGCCATATGACCCCAAGCGAATGGCACGACCGGAAAACAGAGGCCCATGGGCGACCGGATCGAACACCGGATAAATTCCCCGTTTGAAACCCCTCCACACGGCCGCAGGAGCCTTCCCCACTTGCACATAGCAGCCACGGCCGCCCCGAAACCGGCAAGTGCCGCATACCGCCCCATCCCGACCACGACGGACAGCCCGGGAAGGATGAACCCGGGAACGGAGAATCCAGGTTTGGATCATGTTTCCCGTTTTGCCATTTTTACTTGAAAAGGTCGCCACCACCACAATAGGAGAGCCATCGAACCGAGACGGCCCACGATAAAGAATCACGCCCGGAATTTTCGCCACAATCACACCTCACAATCACACACACACGAAAAAAAAAACAACCGGCCCAAATGCCGATTCACCCATCCCCCCACCAATGGCGAGGGGACGGATAAGCGGCACCGGGAACTAATCCATCCAAAATTTGGTAAATGACACCGAACAAGGTTCGCTGGCATTGTATACGGATGGAGCGATTGACCCCATTGTTTTCGCAGTGTACATTGCGTCGCCGAGACCTGCAGGAAGAAACCGGGAAATATACGATACCGTGCCGTATTCCCCGTTATCATTTTCCCTGAAATCCAAAAACCGAACAGACACCCGATACATGATATTCACTTTCTAGCCCTCACAATCACACACGAACCCGGGGAATCACGCCCCCGTAGGGATACTATTACATTTCGGATGAGGAAACGCAAGCCCTGCAGCAAAAAAAAATATTTTTGTTTTTGTTGGATTGACTGGACTTGCACCCAGGAGAAACCCGAGTAATATATTAGCAGTGAGGCAGGCAGTGAAAAGTGAACGAAAGGAAACGAAGACAATGTACCAGCTTATTTTGAATTTTACCGAATCCCAGGTAATCGAATACTATGAGTACCTAAAAGACGCAGAATGGACCGCAAACTATGCAAAAAACTTGCACGGTCTAGCGTTTATTGGTGCCCAAATTAATTTTATCGAATGGTCGAACTAGCCAACCCCAACCAAACCAGAAAAGGAAAACGATCATAAGCAAATACAGGATTGACTACATTAGCTGCACCCCAGATGGAATAGCTGAACAGCATACCATCTATCACCCCCGGACTTTGACCCTACGGGGCTTGAAATTGGTCCTAAAGGGACTTGGTAAGGAAATGCACTCCAAGAATTTGGAGCGCATCGGCGGACAGTGGAAGCTTGAACGATAACCCAACTAGGAAAGGATCGAACCATGGAAACCACCAGCATTGAAACAGTTTGGACAGTCGGCTATATCCACCATACCGGGCATTTTAACGCTCTAACCGATACATGCACCAGCTATGACCGAGCATTGACCCATTTTTACGAAATCAAGCACACAAGGCCAGAATATGGCGAGCTATTGATCAGAGAAAAAACCGAAACGACCACAACCCGATACGCAAACCGTACCCCACAGGAAAACGACCGATGAGCAAAAGAAACCTGTACCGCATCGCCGAAGCAATGCACCAAACCCAGGCGGACCACTTGCAGGAAATCCGCCAGGCTCTTTGGGCACAAGCCATCGCAGCAGCCCACACGGCCACAGAATACCGCCGTTGGCTGCTTGACGAGGGACCATGGGAAGAGGGCGACGACGCAATCACATTTTGAGCCGCACGGCCGGACAACCTGAAGCACGCAACCCGGAGGAAACACCCCCGGGTTTTTCGTTGGTTGGCACCAACACCAGGGAAGGTAACCGGCAGGGGACCGGACCCCAACAATGAGGGACGGCCGGGAAGGGGAAGGGGAAGTAACGGAGAGGGGAGGGGCGATTGACCGGTGGAGGGGTAAGCAGGAAGGCACCCCCAGACCAGCAAACAGCCCCGGCTGACTCCGGTTCCACATGGTCAGCCCGCCTCACACTTCCCACCACCCGCACGCCCGCCCCGGCTGAAGGCATCGACCCCAACCAGCCGCCTACCTGGCCACCACCCGCCTGACCGGACACCCTGCAGCCAGACACCAGGCACCGGACACCGGACACCGTACCGGACTGGACCGGATGACATGCCAGCCACCTGGACACGATGACACGGCCAAACCACGGCCGGAGAGCTCAGGACCACGATAATTGGGAGAGTAATGGGCCGGAATCGAGGCCGAAACGACCAAAAAACGACCGAAAAACAGGGGACCCAAATCCTATGGAATAAGAACGAACCACTATAGCTGAGACATAGATTTCAAAACTTCAAAACCCTCCCCTACCCTCTCACCACCCCAACCTACACTCCCTTCCAACCCATCCATCCCTTCACACCTACTCTCACTCCGCTATCCTCTAGGGAGGTAAAACGGTTTTACTTTTGAAATCTGAAAAACTCATCTCGGTATAGAAACTCAAAACTATTTCTATGGACATCCTTGTCCATATTTATCACTTCAGTTTTTCGAGTTCTTGGATGTGCATCAGGAGTTTGGCAATTGCACAGGACTGATGTCCGCTGGTCAGATGACAGTTTTCCCAATGGGTCCTTGGTAACTTATCGATCCACTTCGCCTCGATAGCAGCGATGTCTGTGCTTGACAGTAGTCTGTTATTCATGTGTTCTCGCATGGCCCTTTGTCCTGTAAGCCATAGGGGTCTACTGTCCATTCTTCGAGTGGAGGACACTCGCAGTCGTAGACATGGTCTTGGTGGATATTGCACCAGTAATCCTCACAGCACTCGCAAAGTGTCCATGAGGCTTTCTTGATTTGGGTTATTGGCTCAGACAAGTTCGACTCCTGTCGGGCCTATTGGGAATAAGACTTCCCAGTAGTCTGACATGGAAAAATCTATGGTGTGTATGTCCCACTTTAGTTGACCATTAACCGGAGATTCACAAGACAAGAACTGGTTTGCCAAAGAGATATATTCGAAATCACCTTCAAGCAGTCGTCTTCGGATGACATAGCCAAGAGCCAGAGCGTGTAACACTTTGGCAATGCTAGGATTCTTAAGCAAAACCACATATTTTGGTTTTGGTTTTGGATTGGGTTTTGCCTTCTTCTTTTGTTTCTTGTCAATGTCCTTGTGTACCTTTTTCACCTTGGCCGTAACAACTTTCTTTTTCTTCATGTCAAACCTCCTCATCTTTCAGTTCAAGACCTGCAATAAGTAACCTGGCGGACAGTTCCAGGATTTCAGTTTTGGTCATACTGAATTCCAGTGTTTTTTCCATGCCTAATAGCTGGTCATACTTGGATTCTGCTATTAGCAAAATTTGGTTAGCCTCTTGTTTAAAGACGGACTCGATAGAGCCGCAAGGCATCTTCATTACAAAGTCTACTGGGTTCATTGATTCTCCGTTCCTAGGTGCAACACAGGCATTGTAGCATAGGAGATGGCTTTCCTCAGCGAAAATCAAAGACATCGTCAACGCCCAGACAAACTTTATTTCGTTTCCTGCTAAGGCTTTACAAGCCTTACAAAAATGTAATGAGGACAGATTAGCATTTTCAGACTTACATTACATTGTAAAAAACAGTTGTCTAGGAGCTTGCGACGACGACAAGTCATACAACATCGCCTACGGCGATGAGTGACGAAGTAAATCGAGGTCATCCGAGATTTACTGAGGAACCCTTTAGTTGTCCTTAGATTGATTCTCGAAGGAAAGTGACATGCCGAGGAAAAGAAAACTTTCTCCGAAACTTGTTCCTGGAAAGGATCCAAAACAATTGGCCCAGATCATGGCCATTAAATCCAGATCGTTTGGCAAAAACAAGTTGGAGTATATTCCAGCGACATATGAGAGCCAAGGCCTGATCGGCCTGCGCAAATATGCGGATAACTGGTATGGTCGTTACCAGAAGAATCAGAATGTGGCCAATGTTTGGCGATACAAGAAAGATTTCATGGTTTGGTATTCCAAGAATCCAAGACCAGGGAATTGCCATCTTGTGCTGTGTGACCCGTCCAAGAAAGCTTCGCCGGACAATGTGAAATATGTCAGCGAGGAATTTTCGGAGATGAGGCGAGGGGTTCGAAGGATAGGGTCCATCTATTTCTTCGTTCAATACGATCCTGGCTTTGTTGGGTTGCCAGGTCAATGGCGTGGACGAGTACGGATCAGCGGACAGTACGCAGAGAAACCGTATTATGTGTATCGTGAGTTTGATTCTGAGAAACTGGCTGCAAGGTGGGCGGATTGGGTGCTGGAAAAGAAGTATGGCATCTATGCTGTATTCAATCGGGATATTGACCCAAGTCTTGGCCGTCAGGACTTTGATGACATACCGTTGGAACTATACGGGGGATATGACTCATGACATTGACCGGTCAGTCCCTGAAAGAGCGTCTGACTGAGATATTAGGAAAAGAGTATTTTCATGGAGTCTTAGGTGATAACACGGTAGAGGCGAATCTTGAATTTTCGTACATTGCCAAACGAAAACTGGCAGAGAACAAGAATGCTGACTGGTATTGTGGATTTTTCTTTATAAAAGAAGATGAGGATGACTTAGACATTCCACTGTTTACAGGTTTGGCTTGTCGATCATCTTCAAAGATGTCGAAATCTGAGGTAATGACCATTATTGTGGATATGCATAGGAAGACCATGAACAGGTTACATTCCTATGGGATTGAAGGATGTTGGAATGGCAAAATAGATAGTCCTATTTTTCTGGACTACCAGCTTGATATGGAAGCGTCCATTTACGAAAAAGACACTAAGAAGTTTCAATCCTGGTACTCTAAAGCTTTGTATGACAATGGAATAGAAGAAGGCGAAGACGATACTGTCAGTAAATTATATGTGGATTTCTTACAAAAGTGTGCGCTTAGTGGAATGGATCCGTGGATGATTGACTTTGAGAATATTTGCAAAAAATACGGCGTGAATTTTGAGGAGCCAATAAGTGAATTGTTTATTCGCCGTTTGATTCTGGATGTGGATTCGAGGAGGAAGTCACATGAAGGATGAGCATCTTCCTCAGCGTGGTCGTCGTCTTGGGTACAATGAGGTTGTATCCACTTTGAAAGCTTGTAATGGATCTGTTCCTAAAGCATCTGAGGCATTGGGTGTTTCGTTATGGAGATTGTCACGATTCATTGCTGTGCGTCCTAAATTGAAAGAATTGGTCAACAAGCTGCGGAATATGATTGTGGATGTGGCTGAAGGCCATTTCACGGATGCGGTTGTCAGCGGTACGCCATGGGCGGTTAAATTGGCATTGCAAACCTTGGGTAAAGACCGAGGGTATACGCCAAGGACTGAGATTAATCACAAATTGACCCATGAAACCGATCCAACCAAAATGAGTGATGAACAATTGAATGGACTTGTGGAAGAAAGGGCTAAGAAATTGCGTCTGGACTCAAAAAAGACTGTGATACGGATTGACGACGCAGTAGTTATAAAACCCATTGAGGATACTGCAAACAATGTCTGAATTGGACCAGATGGTCGAAGAATTGGCCAAAAGAAAGAATGCCAGAACAAGTTTTAGGCATTTTTGCGAGTTTGTGTTTCCACAGTTTTCGTGTAACTGGCATCATCAGTTAATTATCGACAAAATTGAACGAATGTTTCTTCCGGAGGATCATCCGGATGCACTTCGTCGGTTATGTGTATCCATGCCTCCACGGTTTGGAAAATCTGAACTTATTTCAAGGCTCCTTCCTTCTTACATTCTGGGTGTAGACCGTGACGACAAGGTGATGGCCTGCTCTTACTCCAGCGAATTGACAGGCCGTATCAATCGGGATGTTCAGCGGTATATGTGCAGTGAGCCTTACAAGCTGCTTTTTCCGAATTCCAGACTTCCTGAAGGACAAGGCGGTCGAGGATCTGTGTCAGAAAGTTATACCAGAACTTCGGACTTGTTTGAATTGGTAGGGGCTAAAGGGTATTACCGCAGCGCAGGCGTTGGTGGGTCAATTACGGGTATGGGGGCAAGATGGTTGATTGTAGACGATCCTATTAGAAATAGACAGGATGCGGACTCGCCTACTGTGCGAGAGAATATTTTGAATTGGTACAAGTCTACTTTCCGTACAAGGGCAGAAAAAGATGCCCGAATCCTGGTCGTTATGACACGATGGTCTCCGGAAGACCTTGTTGGATCCGTTCTCCAACTACAATCCATGGACAAGACTGCGGATCAGTTTGAATATCTGTGTTTGCCAGCAATTGCCACTACGGATCGTAATATTGATGATCCTAGGGCTCCTGGTGAGTCGTTATGGCCTGAAAAATACGACATAGCAGCACTGGAACAGATCAAAACATCGCTAGGAACACGGGAATTTGAGGCTCTTTACCAGCAAAATCCTACTGCGCCAGGTGCTACAGAATGGCCTCAAGACCTGTTTGGAGATGATATTTGGTGGGATAAACCATGGCCAAAACGAGAAGAATTGAAAGAAATTGTCATGGCAATCGACCCATCCAAAGGGGTTGAGAGCAAAAATGGTGACTATTGTGCGATTATCATTGCGGGTAGATTGCAAGACAACAGTGTTTTGATCAATCCGTTGATTGCAAGAATGTCGTCTGAAGCTATTGTCGACAATGTGTTAGAATTGTACCAGAAATATAGGCCTCAGTTGGTAACATGTGAAACAAACAGTTTCCAACACTTGCTTGTTCAGAACCTGGTAAAGAAAAGTGATCTTATGGGATTACGAATTATGACCCAAGGTGTTCATAATCACATAAAGAAGGAAGTTCGTATACGCAGACTTGGACCGTTTCTGGAACAGAAGCGATTCCGTATAATGAAAAATCCGTACGGGCAGTTGTTGCTGGATCAGATTCGTCTGTTCCCATCAGCGAAGTATGACGACGGACCAGATGCCATGGAGTTGGCATTTAGAACATTGTTGACGGTAGCAAATGGTAAATTCCGACCTCCAGTAAAAGTTTTGAAAGCATAATATGTTTGAAAAAGTCTGGGAAGCATTGGGTTGGAAAGGAAAGTTGCCACAGAATCCTGGGCACAAAGTTGTGAAGGAGAGCTGGGGGTATCCGTACTACCCCTCGGAGCTTCAAGGCGATGCCTTCATGGTGGGGACCAACCAATACAATGCTATTGGTTATGCGTCTTGGGGCATAAACAACCCGATTGACCGTGCGTATGGTGCAGATTATCCATTTGTTCGTAATGAGCAGGACTTGGGTAGGATTAGGAATTCCAGTCGGTTTTGTTATCGTACGAACCCAAATGCAAATGGTGTCGTAGAAACTATGATCAGTTATGTCATCGGAAATGGGTTTATGGCCCATTTCTCTAGCGAAGATGACCCGGAAGGTGCGGCACAATGCCAGGAATTTGTCAATAACTGGTATGAGATTTCAGACTTTGTCTCGGTTCAAGAAGAGATTTTTAGGCGTAGTCGGTATGACGGTGAAGTATTTGTGCGAATGTTTAATCAGGAAGATGGCAATCTAAAATTGCGGATGGTGGAGCCTGAGTTAGTAACACAACCAGCAGGCACATCGTTTCCTGAATGGGGATTTGGTATCCAGACGGATCCCTCGGATTCGCAGACTGTGTATGCATACAATGTCAAATACAATAATGAGACGGGCACGGCTGTAACTGACAATATTATCAATGCAAAAGATATTGTTCATTTGAAAACAAATGTTACTGCTGCCATGAAGCGTGGAATTTCCGACTTTACATTTTCTACGCTGGAAATGTTCAATCTCGCATTGAAACTTACAAGGAATGTCGGTGAAGGCTCTGCAATCCAAGCGGCAATTGCTGCGATTAGAGAGCATGAAGGTGTAACCGCAGACCAAATTGACGATTTCCTGGATACGCAGAAAAGTGGATATCCGTATTCTCAAGGTATCCCAGGAAATATGCTTCCCAGCGCATTTTCTGGGTATTCTACGGTGACACCTGGTGCTGTATTGGACATGACCAACAACACCAAGTATGTTGAGCCTCCTGGCGGAAAGAATGTTGGTGCGCATCTGGAAGTTCTTCAAGCTGTGCTTCGTGCTGCTGGCATGAAGTTTTCTGCGCCAGAATGGCTGGTTAGTGGCCGTGCAGATTCAATGTCATTCGCTTCGTCGTTGACTGCGGAAAGCCCGTTTTTGCGTTCTGCTGTTCGTATGCAACGAACATACCAGAAATGCTTCAAGCAGATTGTCATTCGAGCTTTGGACAACGCTGCTTTAGCGGAATTAGTCCCACTTGATTGGAAAAAAACCATCAAGCTGGAAATTTCGGCTCCATCTATGGAGATCCGAGACAAAGGTGCAGAGGCAAGGGCAAATCGGGAATACATGGACATGGGGATCAAGTCCAAGAAGACGATCACCAGCGAAATTGGATTGGATTATGCCAAAGAATTGGAAAACAGACGCAGAGAGGCGATAGAAGATCCACATCCTTCATCTGCGATGGAAGGTCAAGTAATTCCTGGAAAACCAGGACAGCCTGCTGAGATTAAATCTCCAGCCTCTGAATTGGCCCCAGGGGATCCTGAGACAAACACTCCTCAGATCGGAGGATCTGGAGAAGACGATGGTAAAAAAAAACGGAGTAAATTAGAAGGTGTCACTTTTGACAAGTCCAAGCAAAAATGGAAAGCGGAAATACACGAAGGATCTGTCACACGACACATAGGATATTTTAGAACTTCAACTCAGGCACATAATGCCTACCTGAATGTTGCGCCAAAGAAGTAAGTATAGTACTATGCAAATAAGGAGTATACTGCTAACATGAACAATTCTAATTTCGATGAAGTGCAATTCTTAGAGTCTAATGTTTTAAGTCCTCTTATTGTTGATCGGGAATCTGGCATTCTCCGTAATGTTAAAATTCTCGGGTTTGCTTCTAGAAATGGTCGTCGGTATCTTCCCGAGGCTATGCGTGAAGGCTTTAAACTTTACGAAAATAAAGTTGTAAACAAGAATCATGATAGAGAAAATGGCAATGATCGGGACATCGATGACAGGATTGGTCGTATTGTCAATGCTCGTTTCATTGAAGGTGAGGGTATTTTTGGCGATGTAGAATTATTGAAGTCGCACCCGATGTACGAAAGATTGATGGAATCGGCAGAGAAAATGCCGAACTGCATGGGATTTTCGCACCTGGCGGATTGCGCACGAAAAAGAGTTGGTGGGGTTGACGAAGTTATCAAAATTAGAAAGGTTTACTCGGTGGATCTTGTGGCAAATCCTGCAACTACAACTTCATTGGCGGAATCAGAAGACAAAAAGTCCGTAAAATCCATGTGCGAAAAATGCTGCAAAATGGAAAGCATTGCATGTGATTCTACGAAAAAACACAAAGACCGTCTCAAGCTAATTGCGGAAGAGTACGGCATGACAGATACCGATGATTCGGACTCTTCGAGTTCGGATACTGGTACGAAAGGATCTGATGGAGATGGGGGATCCTCTATCAAATCTGAATCTATGGATCCCATCCCGTTACAGGAGTCAGCAGTAATGCCTGATGCCGTGGAACAAATTGAAACTCCCGCAGTCGTTTCTGCTGATGTCCAGCCGATTGCTGAGGGAGTTCAAGTTAAACCTGTTGGCACACCCCTGAATGAAGTTCAGGAACTATGTGCTGTGGCCGGAATTGTCATGGAATCTACTGTGTTGGAGTCGCTTACTCGGCTCTCCAAAGCAGAAGTCATTCCTTTGATCCGGCGTGTTGCTTTGGCAGAATCGGTTTCCAAACCGGTTACTTCCATTCCGTCTTCTGCCAGCGTGGCAAGTCGGATTCCTGAAAAGAATGTTTCTGATTGGCTTAAATCTTAAGGAGTAGATGAATGGGTGCTACTTTTAATGGTGGACGGTTTGTCCTTCCCCCTGATGTTTATGAAACCGTGAATATGCCTTCGGTGGCATCTACGGTAATTTCTGTCGGCGATCTCTTGGTCCTCAATGCTGCTACTGGTAAAGTTGAGCCTGTGTCCAAGGGTACGACTAACTACTCGGATACTGTAGCAAACATTGGTGGTGCGTTCGTAGGTATTGCGCTTCAAGGTAAACTTGCTGCGGATACTTCGGATGGTACTCCAGGGTATCCTACCGGAACTGATGGCATTAATATTGCCCTTAGTGGTATCTACTCAGCTCAAGTAACTGGGGCTGCGTCTGCAATTGGATCAACTGTTGTCGGTGTTGTCGGTGCAACCGGTGACAACACTGTGGCTATTGGCAGCACTGCGGGATCAATTATTGGTCAGCTTCTCCAGCCCAAAGTTGGGTCTGGTACGGAAACTCTCCGTGTACGCCTTGTTGGCAAGCTATCTGCTCTTCGTGCTGCTGACTCCATTCCTTAATTAAACTAAACCAGGAGAATCGGAATGATTAATATGTTGAATTTCCGGGATCTTTACGAATCCCGTCGTCGTGAAAGTAATGGTGCGTTTCGTTTCACTAACGAAATTCGCCATTTCCTTGGCTTGTGCGATGAGCACGGCAACAACTACAAAGACCGAAACGGCAATCGTCGTCTCGGCGAACGGAAGCATTTTGCGGAGGATTATTCCATCCGTGAGATGGCTGAAAGTGTTCTCGGTCATGATGGTGTGCGAGTACTTGATCCGATCAACGGTGACGAGTATGCTCGCAACATGAAAGCCAGGACGCATATTTCTGCTGCAAACCCTGATAACAACCAAGCGTTGTTTGAATCGACTGGGTTTGGTCTTGATCCTTCGGCGTTCATCAACATCAATGCATTCTCGATCTTGACCGGCGGTCTGATCGAAGTCAAGATGCTTGAGGCCTTTAACAACCCAAGCTTTATCGGCGATAGGCTTATGCCTACGATGCCGACCAAGCTTAACGGCCAAAAGGTCATTGGGCTGAACCCAATTGGCGACAAGTCTGCTCGTCGTCAACCTGGTCAACCACATCCTAGGGCTCAGTTTGGAGAGCGTTGGATTCAAACTCCCGAAACCAGGGAGAACGCCCTCGCCATGGATGTTACCAAAGAGGCCGTATTCTACGACCTTACTGGTGACATTCTTAACATGGCATCCAGTATTGGGGAAGAACTTGCTTACCGCAAGGAACTTGAAATCCTTGATACCGTAATTGGGTATAGCAACTCTTGGAACTGGAAGGGCACTGGGTACAACACCTATGTGGCTTCTGGTGGTAACACCCTCGGTTACGCTGGTAACCTTATTGGTTCCAATGCCAATCCGTTGTACGATTGGACCTCGATCCAAACTGGGTACATGGCGTTCAATCGGTTTACCGATCCGGACACCGGCAAGCGCATCATGTGTCAGCCGAACTTGATCCTTGTGTGTCCTGGCAAGTTGGCTACTGCCAACCTGATCCTTGACAGCCTTACCACTCAGTTTCGTACTGGTGGGGCGCAGTCTTCTGCGAACCCTCTGTATGTCAACAGTGGTGCTGGCAATCCTGTTTCCAACTTTGGCAATTACGGTGTTCTCACCAGTCCGCTTCTTGAGCAACAGCTTGTGAACGGTTTTAGTTTGAGCACTGCAAATGCCACGGAAAACTGGTTCATGATTGATCCTACCAAGGCCTTCAAGTACATGCAAAACTATCCTCTCCAAATCCAACAGGCTAGCCCTCAAAGCTACAGCATGGTGGACAATGGATTGGTAGCTAGCTACTTCGGACACGAACGAGGTATTCCCTCGATTTGGTCTCCATGGCACTGCTTGAAAAATACTACTGCATAACAGTAGTAAATGTCTGACCCTGGGAGGCAAGGACTTCCCAGGGTCTGTTTGTCGAAGGAACTGGAGTATAATGAGCAAAGGAGTATTCAGGTGAAACAGGAAAAAATTACGATTCAAGGCAAGCCAAAAATATACCGGATTCGGTATGGGAATCTCCCTGAAGTCGAATACGAGGTTTTGTCTCCGGAAGTTGCGGTAGAATCCTATCGTGCCTACTACCATCTTTCACCTGATAGGCCATACAAATCGTACACAATAAAAGAAGTAAAAAATGGCTAGTTCCAGAGCATTTAGTAATGTATCGAATTCAATTGAGAACCTTTCTGCAAAGATTCTGGAGATTAGTTCAAATCCAAAACCGTCGTATGAAATTGACGGTCAGCGGGTAGAGCATACAGAGTTTTTGCGAATGCTTGTTCAGCAATTGGACGAGCTAAGGAAAATTCAAACTAAGTTACAAGGCCCTGTTATACGAATCACTCGGGGTGTTCCTTACTAGGAGTCATTGAAATGTTATATGGATCAATCAATTTATCGGCACTTGGTGATACTACGGTTGTTCCAGCAATCGCTGGATATCGTGTTCGTGTTTTAGGGTATGTTATTGCTGCTGCTGGTACAGTATCTGTGCAGTTTAAATCCGGGTCCAATGTTATTTCCGGCCCTATGGCTATGGTTGCTGGGTCTAATATTACTACGCATCCTAGCGCAAATACAGACCAAAGTGAAATGGGTGTAGTTCAGACTAATCCCGATGAGGCGTTTGTTATAAATCTTTCTGTTGCTGTAGCAGTTGGCGGTCATATTAATTACAAATATGTAAAAGTATAATGGAAGAAGTTGCCAGATTCTTGCTTAACATTGCGTATGGGGGTGCTGTCACTACTCAGTTAATCGTTCCTATGGATAGACTAGAAGAACTTGGCGAACAACTTGTGCGAGGTCTTCGTCAAGAATTGGCTATTCAAGATGATTACAATCCCGATGACGACACATGGTCGCCTCATGCGCAGCCTGGGCAATATCCAAATAGGGAATATGGTGATTTGCAAGATTCTGTTTCATACCAAATAGTAAATAATGAGCTTCGAATTGGATATAAGCCAGTACCTGAAGATGTTGGCATGCACCATAAACATAATTCTAGTATGTATGGCGAAATTTTAAAATATGAGTCTGGCTATTTAGGTCCAATTGACTTTGTAAATAGGGAAGGACGAAGCGCAATACAAAATATATTTGGAGTTAATGGGTATACTGTAGAAGAGCATCCATACAGGATGATTGAGGTATAATGGCAGATTTGTTGGATATTACTGAAGATTACCTTATTTTTGACAACCTGATTACGGTTGTTTATACTCCATTTTCTACGCCTAGAACTCCAGTAACAATTGAAAATGTAAAGCGTTATCCTGCGACTCAGGTTCCCGCATCTGTTGGTGGAACTTCAGTACCAACGGTTGGTACTAAGTTTTGTATTTTCAAAACTGAATTAGGATATGCTCCGGAACCGAATGGAAAGATTGTTGACCAGGATACAGGACGAACTTACCGCATTCTTGGAAATGTGGAGACAAGTTGGTCCAACCGATGGGTAATCACAGGAATTATTGACGCTGGAGAAACCCTGTGAGTGTATTGAACGATATTCTGGTTGCAGTAAAAGCCAGGTTGGATGCAGTTACTCCAGCGTTGCCTACAACGGTAGTAAGGAAGAAACTTGTCATTCTTCCTGAAGATACCCTACCCATGCTTATCATCGGCTTGACAGAAGGTGAGCGTGTAAAAAATGAATTCTTCGGCGGAATCTATTACGAATACCCTGTTGGTGTGTGCTTGGTAGAAGCAGGAAACCGGGAGTATGTAACAGGGCGTGATACATCAATTGCGCTAAGAGAACGAATCCGAGATGCTTTGATTCTTCGGCGTAGCGGAAATCCTTTGGGTTCTGTTTCTGCTGTGTGGGACATCGATGTGGCATTAGGATCACCTCTGGTGATTCCTATTTCTGGTACTGGGTCAAACTACCAGGCATCAAATGTGAGGCTTAAAGTAACAACATCTGAGGCAAGGCCTGCTTAGGCCGGGAGTAAACAATGCCAATTTCAGGAAAGACCGGGACTGTAACATATGTGCTTGTTCCCAATGGCGGATCTGTAAGCCTTCCAGCTAACAACTGGAAGATTGATGACACTGCCGATGCTCTTGATACCACCCACTTTCTTACTGGTGGAATGCAGGACAATGTAGACAGTATTCGCCGAGGATCGTATACGATCTCTGGCCCTATTTTGGGATCTACTGGAACTACTCCAACTGTTTTGCCTGTACCTGGTGTCGTTGCTACTGTAGCCCTTGGAGCTGGCGGAATTACTTGGGGTACAGATTATGTTCTTATTACCAAAGTTGGAACAAAGTTGTCTGTAGATGGTCACTATGAATATGAACTTTCTGGTAAGTCTACCACAATAGACGACGCATAAGGAGTAATCAATGGCTACAAGTCCTGGGTTTTCCGGCAAGTATGGTTCAGTACTTATCGGGTCAACTGAAATTCCAGCATACGACTGGACGCTTGATGCCGAAGTTGAGGAAATCGATGCTACCACATTTATGTCACGCAAAGGATCAGATGCCTTTGCGCAACAACAAATGCTGGGTGGTATTGGTAAATACAACATCAGTTTCAATGTAAAACCTTCAGTGCTTACCACATCAACGGGTCTTTCTGTTGGTGCGACTGTTTTGGTCACATTGAATGTTGCCAGCGGTCTTCCCGCATATTCGGGAATGCTTCGTATTACTTCCAACAGTCGAAGTAACGACATCAAGGGAGCTACTGAGCTCTCTATTTCCGGAACGAGCTTGACCAGCGTTTAAGTGGGAATGTAAATGCCATCTCCAAAAATGTGGTCTGGTTACTTTGGCAAAGTAATGATGGAGTACCGTGATTACCCAAAGCCATGTGGTAGTCCAATTTTTAACTCCCCAGACCCATTAGCATTTGTTGTACCTGATATTGACAATGATTTCATGACCTTCAAGGAATGGACTATTACCTTAAGCATGACGATGCTTGAGCGAAATATGCCAACATCAAGGGGAGAAGGTTGGTACCCAACCCTTCCTTCTGGTGAAATTTCTTTGAATGGTCTTGTTCCCAAAGATGGTGTCCCAGGATTTTATTTGGGTTGTCCGTTGTTTTGGTATTTGGAATTGAAGGATGGACCGACAATTCTTGCTCGAAAAATCCCTGTAATCGTAAGCAAAATGGATTATAATAATTCCGTAACAGGGCCTTATGGAATATCTGTTAGTGCAAAAATGGACTACTCTTTCGATGCTAGTTCCAGCGATCCGACCTATAATGGTTGGGTTGACATGCTTAACAACAAGATCAATCCTAAGACCCCGAATCTTGCCAACTATCCGTGGACATTGAAAGGAAAACTAGAGTGAGTAGACACAAGGGACCAAGTGCTAGTGTGCATGCCAATCTTGGCAATGCCGCTGGCCCTCAGCCGTTTATTCTTGGCGACAAGCAGATCCATTACACGCTTCTTGATCAAGCCGCCAAAGCAAAGCTGGAAGGCATTCTTAAATGCCGTGCAAGGGAAATCCTTAAGCAAGACAAAGACTTCATGTCTGATGAAGAATACGGTGTTGCTTATGGCGTGTATCACGAAAAAGCTTTGACTGGAGCCTATACATTCGGCTCCAGGGCATTCAAGGATTGGTTTAAAACTCAAGACGGTATTGCAAATATTCTCCAGGTTTGCACCGGAGTTCCAACTGATGAGTGGGGTAAATATCTTCAAGAGAATCCCACTGAGGTTGCTGAATTGATTGGTTTGATTATGGATATCTCCTTCCCAAACTGGCGAGCGACTCTGACGGGTCAGTAGAGGGACCTTACAGCAGTCGCAGCAAACAGCATCACATCCTGAACATTGCTCAAACATATGCCACGCTGACATCTGAGCCCTTTTGTCTTACCTATGACGAGATTGCAAAGCTGACAGATAGGCAAATATTTGAGCATCAGTTCAGGCCCAGGGATGACAAAGGTAATCCCAAACCACTTCCTGCTCCTCAGCTATACAGGGAAGTGAAAGATGTACAGAAAATGAAGATGGAATACTTCATGACTGCTTCAGCGTTTGGTATGAACCCAAAAGTAATACAAGACAATTGGGATGAATACGAACGAAGAGGGTATCAATAATGAGTGCATCCGTAACTGGAAATGATCTTGGGTCCATGGGGGCTCCATCTAATGATGGGGCCCTTGGTCCACTTCTTGAAGTTTTACGAGCTAACACAACTGCAACCGAAACCAACACTGGTGCGCTTGCAGGTGTTGAAATGTCGGTATTTGCCTTAATTCATAGTTTCAATCAAATTAGTCAGATGTTGTCTAATATCGTTACACTTAGTGCGGCTATTGGTTCGCTGCGTGTTGGCGTTGAAAGACTTACTGCTACTATTGTTGCTAATGGTGGTCCAGGTGGTGGCGGCGGTGGTGGCGGTCGTGGCCGTGGCGTTGATCTTGAAGCTTTGGAAAGAAAATGGATTGTAAAAGAATACAAAGGAAGGGCAGATTTTGCGTTAAAAACAGATAAAGATCTTGCACGAATAGAGGAAAATGCCCGAAAATTGTGGAGAAGAGGCCTTGATGAGCAAGCGGCAAAAAGGCAAGCCGAAGAACAAGAATTGGCAGAGCTTGAGCGAAAATGGATTGTAAGAGAATATAACGAAAGGCTTGACTGGAATAAAAAGCAAGGAAAAGAAATAGAGAAGTTAGAAGAAAAATGGCTTGCTAGGGAATTCAATGATCGTAGGAAAGCGCAACAGACTGCTGCCAAAAGTCCCGGTGCTGGAACAGTTTTAGGTCAGGGCATAGGTGCTTTGCTTGGAGGCCTAATAGGAAAAGGCCCTGGTGCCATGATTGGTAGCCAGATAGGTGGAACCATTGGTGGAAGTATGGGTGGTGGTGGTTCGTCTTCAGGAGGCGGCGGTGGTGGAGGCGGGGGCGGGGGCGGACCAATCGGTAATGCGCTAGGGATGATGGGTCCCTTTGGGAAAGCGATGGGAATTGCAGGAGCAGTAGTTATGGGTGCTACTGCTGCATTCAATAAGCTTCACTCAGCGGTTTCAGCATTAGCCAAATCGGCAATGCTTTATGCTCCTGGTATTGCTATTGCAATGGAAAGGGCATTGAAGGACTTGGATGCGGTCGTTGGTGCATACTCTGCCAAGGCAGGCCAAGCCATGATTCCATTGGTTCGAGTAATCGCTGATTACTTGTTCCCAGCGATGCAGGCTCTTGGTGATGCGGTTGCATTAGTGATCAAGACTTTTACTCCATTAGTTGAAACAATAATGATGATACTAATGCCAGTCGTAACAGGACTTGCTAATATATTTTCATTTTTGTGGAAATTGCTTTCGCCAATAGTCGATGTTCTTATAGCGGCGTTTAATGCTGTCGCTGTAATCTTCACATTTTTGGTTGGAGTAATAAATGGTGCTGTAGATGCTTTGTCTGCATTTTTTGCGCCATTATTTGTAGTATTTGACCTGTTTACTTCTTTACTTATACAAGCCGGAGATGGGTTGAAACAGCTTCTTATCTCCATGACCAGTTGGATTCCATTTATAGGAAAAGCGGTACAAGAAGCTCTTAAGCCAAATTCTACTCAAGGAATTGCTGCGGCTTCTACTGCAAAATACAGTAATGCACAATCTATTGGGGACACTGCTGCTCAAAACGCATTTATTGCAACCAGCGGAAGATATGACCCAAAAGACGAGTTTGCACGACAAATGATTGAGAACGACATTCCAAACAAATGGGCCAAAGAACTTGAGGCAAAGGGCAAGCCGCCAGGAGTTCCTGTACGCCAGAATGATGGTGCGGTCGTTGCTGCAAATAATGTTGAAAAGCCAATGCCAATACATGGTGGAAATAATAGACCTATACGAATGGGGATGTAAGTATGTTGCAACTTAAACAGCTTTCTTATCAAGAACTACAGCAGCTACTTCCACCATTTGGCGCAAAATCTGTTGATTCCATTTCAGTTTCAAATATTGACTCAAAAGGAACTCTGACTTTACATTGCGCTGCGGATGTATTGCCAAGTCTGATCTATACTTTGATCGGAGATACCCAGGGAGGATACCCGAAAGGATCCGCAGACTTTGGAAAGATGAAGCGTATCCTTCCCCTTGCTCATCCATATTTTCCTTGGTTGTACTGTACTTCTGTTACAGATATTACTGGAAATGCATATGTAAATAGTGTGCCTTTCGAGTCTATTGATAATTTTGGAAAAGAAGTAACAGCAAGAGATTTGGCACAATCAACAGCACCATACTGGAACATGTACCGTGAGTATGTAGTAAGAGCGGAGTTTTCCCAGCGTCCATATTCTGTAGTAAATGATAATGAAATAACAGATGGCGCAGTAGATGTTGATTTTTACAGTTCAAAAAATACAAGTGATACTCCGGATGTTGCAGGTATTCCTGTATACGATGAGTGGAATAGGTTCTGTACAGTTGAGTACGACATTGAAGGACAGTTCTTGTCAGCAGAACAAGGACAATTTCAGATGTTGTCAAAAACCACTTTTGTTCAAAATCAACCAACACCGTTAAAAGGAAACATCAGGCAGTTCAGACCAGGATCTACAATAACTTACAAGTGGTACGGTGTTCCTTATGAGTGGCTTACCGGTCCTGATGTTCAACTTGCTGGAATGCCTCCAAAAGGTTTTTCTGTTTTAGATTTGGCTCAAGGAACTGTCAACCAGTACAACTTTGATGGGTGGCCTGAAGGAACACTGTTGTACACAGGTGCAAAGGTTTCAAATATATACAACAGACCTTACCCACAAATAGCAAAAAATATAATATCTCCAAAAAGATTGTGTGATTTGGAATTGAAATTTACTTATAGGGATCCACGAAGAAGGGCAGAAGACGAAAATCCAGTATCAGGATTAAAGCAGTATGGATCGTATGTTCCCCGAGGGAATAATACTGTTCCTAATGCCAGGGATGGTTACAATTATCCTGTCGTATACTCAAATCCAAATAATGTGTATAAGGACAGGCCGAAAATAAGTAAAACAGATGGCGGACAAGGAATCTACCCTTCTTTTCCACATGAATTTTTATTTCAAGATCCGGCTTACATATACAACTGGATCGGTGGAGTCCTTACTTAATAGCCTATAGTGAATAAGTATCGAGGAATCATAAATGCCGTACATCGTCGCTGATCGGGTAAAAGAAACAACTACTGTAACCGGTACAGGTCCTGCTACCCTGGCGGGTGCTGCTTCAGGCTACAGATCGTTTGCGTCCCAACTTTCCATCGGCGACACTTGTGCGTATGTAATCGTCAATTCCAATGCTTCGGAATGGGAAACAGGCATTGGTACTTACTCAGCGGTCAACACCCTGACCAGGACCACTATACAAGCATCCACTAATGCTAACGCTGCTGTAGTGTTTACTGCTGGCACTAAAGATGTTTTCATGGCCCCTACGGCCAACACGATTCTCAGCGATGTTACCTCTACGGATGGTAGCGTCACGATCAATCAGACCGGGACGATTTCTGACCTGTCTGTTGCGGTTGCTGCTGCTGCCACTAATGTTGTCGTACAGGTCAGAAACAACACAGGGGCAACGCTGACGAAAGGTACAGTAGTCTACATCAACGACGCAATTGGTCAGCTTC